>Ga0307979_1003156_pt1 | contig 11193 bp, 14 predicted proteins | sample OrgLakmetage1058_FD_201833 | JGI IMG/M metagenome (GOLD analysis project Ga0307979, IMG submission 201833) | Saline water microbial communities from Organic Lake, Antarctica - #1058 | ecosystem: Environmental > Aquatic > Non-marine Saline and Alkaline > Saline | place: Antarctica: Organic Lake...
CGGTAAATACAAATAGGAAAATGGGTGCACGCTTTCCCCATTTTTCTTTGATCTCGTTCGCTCTCTGTTCACTCTGTTCCTTCGATCTGCAAACTTCTTCTCTCCCTGTTTTTTTTTTTTTCAATTCGCTTTGTCGCTCTGTTTCTTTCATCTTTCTTTCAAATGGCCTCTTACTGATCCATAATCCATCAACAGCAACGAGCTGATCGGCGGCGGTTTCGGCTTTTCAAATCCCAACGCCGAAACGACCTGCGGCTGCGGAAAGAGTTTCAACGTATAATTAGTGTTCTTGCTCCTAGCAGTCGCGGTGGCAGTCGCGGTGGCTGCTAATTGACGAACGACTTGTGGCTCCACGGTACTTGTCGGCGCAGAAAGCAACTCGTGAATGCAGCTTTCTCGGTGAGAGCCTTCTCTTTTGTTCCTTGACCCATACCTGCATCTGCTTTCTTCCTTTTCTTTTCTCTCCAATGCAAATTCTGCACACGCACACACCTCTTCACACCTCCACAATTGCACACGAGCACTTGCACACAATTCTGCATACTGTAGTTGTTCGAGAAATGGGGAAGCCTTTTTTTTTAAACCCGTAGGCTTTCTTCCTTCACTCGCTACTAGAATAGAGCCCGTTGTGCGCGTGCTACGCCCCGAAAAATCACAAACGAAAACCCTTCGAAAAACAAACTTTCCCTTTCCTCTCCCACTCTTGTTTCTCGCGAAACGAATTGAAATGCTAACGCCACAATGCCGCCCTTTTTTCTTGCTTGCTTCTCTTTCCATATTTCTTCGTCGTCATCATGTCCTCCTCCCTTCATTGGGTGGTTGTGCATGTGGTGACGATGTCGATCAAAAGGAGGAGAGGCAGCAGTCGCAAGGGAAGTTACAGGGGGGGTGTTGTGTGCGGGGGGCTGTGGAGCCCATGGTCTTAGTGCAAAAGTGCTTCCGAGAAGGGTCTCGCTTTTGAATGATAATAATGCTCGCTCTTGCGCGCGCGCTGTGTGTCTCTCTTTTGAGATACACCTCGCGTGTGTGTTTGGGTGACCATTATTTTCTTCTTTCCTCTCTTCTTCCCATTCTTCTCCCTTGTTTTTTTGAAGACCTTCGTTGCCTTTTTTTGGTGTGTGCATGTGCACTTGCTACTTGTAAGCGCGGGTGTGGCGAGGACACTTATGAGCTCGTGTAAAGTTTCAACGCGTTTTGGCTCGACTAATCTCCTCCAACAATTTCTCAATGCACAACACGGGCTATTTTCACCTCTTGATCACTTCTTGGCGTTCTTTCATTCTTTCCTTATCTTTTATTCGTGAATTTTCTTGCCTTGCATTTTCGTTGAAGCGTGCTTTCCAAAGTTTGTCACCGCATTTTTATTGCCCTGCCATTTCTCCTCATTGTCGATTGTCTCTGTTTCTTTTGCACCTGGCATTGCCCTTCTTTTGCCTGCTGATGAATTCAGGGCACCCCTGGTTTACTGGTATGGCGGATGCATTTACTGAGAGAAGAAGAAAAGTAGGGCGCTGTGAAAATGGCCTTCAAGGCGCAGTGGCCTAAGAAGAAAAAGTTCGTTTCTATTCATGTGCATATGTATATCGTGGCCCGCTTCTGCGTTGGCTTCGGATCTCTGAATCCAACCTTTCTATCATTGAGGTGATAGGTTATAGCTATGTTATAGATAAAAATCAAAAGGATTTATTTTTAAGCGCTGGTGCGCTGGCGATATATGAAATATGTTTGGCATATGCATCTAATTCCCGTTTCCCCATCCCCCGTTTCTATATTCCAAGTCGAACATCGTATTTTAGCACTGTCCACCTCGGCATATCAAGGCCGCTGGGATCTCCTAAAGTTCACGCCTTTCGATAGACCACGATTCTTGTCGGTTTATTGGTATGCGCAATGCGTGGTCCCTAACTAGCATGGTCATGATTACAAGCGAATAGCTGAAAGTCTTTGATTTGCTGTCAAACATTTCTGTCACTGGCACGGCTCTTCGGTCAGAATTTCGCAGTGGGCGCTCGTTGCTGTGCTGCCTCCGTATTCCGCGCTGGCGATTGCAGTAGTAGTAGAAAAAGAAGAAGTAGTAGTAGTAGTAGTAGAGTGGTATGAATTTCACACATGACAAGCGAGGGTCTTTCAAAGAGGCTAAAAAATACAAGCATAAAACATGCACAACTGCCAACGCCAAGGGCCACATAACCTCATTTACATTCTACCTTTCTACATTCACCCGTTCGTGTCATTCACACTCACACACATCCGCACACACGACAAACATTCACTCACACTCACACAAATCCGCACACACGACAAACACATACCTGCAGCACGCGCCGTCATGTCTCGGGAACCACGTTTGGCCTACTAGAGTGCCTCCTTTGTCGTCCACAAAGCGGCAGCTGTATAGGGGGCCTAGCTCATAGTGGTTGCCTGCGACGAGAGCGTGCGGAGGGGCTTCGAATCGGTTGTTCTGTTCATAAATTCATAAGTGAAGAGAAGCAGAAAACCCCAAAGAGTGGAGGAGAGCTGGGATCAGAACTGTTGGAAGATATGATATACAGTAAAAGATTAAATACAAGGCAAAAGAAAGACGAAAAAGAGAACAGACGTGTATCTATACATCTTGCATTAACATACACTCCGCTATGAAGACAGAGAAAAAGAGATGAAAAGAGACGAGAGAGCGCAATAAATACATAAAAAACCTTACAACCAAAGAGCATCATCATCTTGAGCGACTCGTCACCAATCAAGCACACTCATTCATATTTTTTAGCACCCATACCTCATTTCCAGAAGCTTCTACATGTGCCCATCCAAATCGCGCGAGGTTGTGGCTGCCGCTCCCCATCGTGAGTACCCTAATGTATGTAAGGTACAAGACAAGACTTTGATGAACATGATTATTTTTGAGGTCATATGCACATATACATATACACCACCTGTGGGAGAACAACACAGCTTCTAGGGAGTATGAAATGACAACAAAAGAGAGAGGGCGAAATACTCTGTGGACTAGACAAGCATCTTTCACACGCACGGTAGGAGTGCACTCAGAAAGTGCGCATAGGATGAGCGTGTGAGTAAGAGTATAAGCACATACTAAGGATTAGCGCCTTATGATATCTTTCCAGTCATTCCGAGCTCACTTCACTTCTAAAGTGTTCATCTTACCGGCACCCGCTTTGCGCTAATGTGATGTCTTGATTGGCTGAGGAAGATCCGCTCAGGGAGGCGCAGGCGCCGTCAGTGCGAGTAAACCACGTTTTTCCCAATTCCACCTTTTCAGGGGGGGGGCGAAGAAGAAAAAAAGGGGAAAAAAAAAGACGGGAGAAGAGGAAATGAGGAGGTGAATGCAAATTGGAGACTATGAAGGTAGAAGGAAGAAAAGAGTGGAAAACACGCAGAAGACAACGCGTGAAATGATGCACTAACGCCAAAAACACAACGGCAGTGGCTAAGAAAGATGAAATATGGCTCGGCTGAGACTTGACAAAATACGTGAAGCGTAAATTAGAAAAGTGCATTGAACAGGACGGCAAAAAAAGAAAGAAATACGAGGGCATAGGATGCTTTCCTTGTTTTTATCTCCTTCTTGGTTTAAAATTTATTTTTTGTTGATGAAATGTACTGTTTCTTCACTTACCCCTTCGCTGGAGGTCGCCGACACCACGTACAAGTTCTTTCCGCACATTGTGCCGTCGCAGATCCCGTTGTCCCGGCCCGCTACTAGGGCGTTGGACGGTACGGGCGCGCCGGGATCCGTGACCACCCACTTTTGGTGCGTGTGTGTGAGCAAGGAAGGAAGTGCAGTTGTATGCCGTCGAGAAGTGCAGTTAGTTAGTTAGTTAGTTAGTTAGTTAGTTTCAGGTTGCAGTAAGGAGAGGTAGAGAGGTGAAGAGAGGTAAAGGAGCAGAGAAACACGCACACAAAAAAGATAAGGCAGACAGAAAAAAGACGGAGAGTGAGATTGAGAAAAGTGATTCTCAAGAATTTCACTTCCTGCATTTCTAGCGCACGAACAGCACGGCACATGATTCGGGAAGTTACAAGCACAACAGCCTAAGGTTTAACAAGTGGTAGCTTTCTTAGAATATAAACTTCGCAATAAAATCGAAACATTCAGAGCACTTTTTGTCAAGGCAAGTCTCCGTTCTAATACAAGTCCCACAGCCTTCCTTCATGCGTTTCCTAATTGCACCATGATTGATTCATGTAGCTCAGCGAAATGACTTTCAAGAAACAACCAATTAAACTACAATAAGCAATGATCTCAACTTCAACTGCGCTCGATCACAAGTCAGAAGGCAGCTAGATTGATGTTCTCCTAGCTAGTGAAGTTATTGCATCGATCAATTTAACGGCGCGTGTACCTGAGGAAATCCACAAGAGCCTTCATCGTAGGGTTGGGCAGCTCGATAGCGAAGATTTCCATCGTGGTAAGCTACATCCTTTCCTTCTCGCACATGCGATGCTGCTGATGTTGTGGCCCCGGCCGCCATGAGCACGCCCGTAATCGCATAAGAATACCTCCTACAAAACGCCATTTTGACCCGACTCCCGACTCCGAAATCCGTAAGTACTCTACTAGCTAGCACACTAGCACTGACAACCGTAAAAATACTGTAATTTATTTTCGTTACATCGCTGTGAGAATTTGGACCACAGCCAATCAAAATCCCGAAACCTAAAATAAAAGCCGATTGGACCGAGTCATATTTTTGCGAGGAAAGTCACACGTCGCCTAGGGCAAAATTTTTGGTGAGGCATCCGCGCCGTTGCTCTGGTCGAAGGACTGCACAGACGCACGCGTTACACCTCGTGAAGAGTAGGGGACAGAAGCTGCGCGCAGGCTGCGCATCATATCATTATCACCACCCTTCAAATGAAACGCGCGTGTTCACAAACGTGGGCGTCAAACTGTTGAGAGTCGTGGACAGTTTTTTCACCTTGTGCTCGTTTTGCTTCCTCCTCCAAATAGGTTTCCGCCGCGCACTTATATAGAACGCAGTAGCAACACTTCATCATGGTACAACTCGAAGATGACGCCCCTTGCTGTGACAAAATCGCCAACAGCCCTCCAGTGGCCATGAGCCTTTCCATTCCGGTGGGCGGCGCCCTCGGCCTCCTCGCGAGCGCGTACGCGTACCAGTTTTGGTTCATTTCCGGCCTGGAGGACTTCACCGACGCCCTGGAAGACCTCGGCGTGCGCGATGCGTCTCTTCTGACCACCGTCCTCGACAACGGGGTCATTCTAATCATGCTGGCCAACTGCTTTGTCACCCTGTACGGCCTCCGGGAAAAACTCCGGATCCGCAACAACATCTTGGGCCACATCAATTTTTGCGGCATTCCGTGCTTGATTAAGTTTTTGGTGAAGACCGCCGTGCACCTGTTTGTGTGCCTGAGCGTGCTCCTAGTGCTGCTGTTTGCGGCGGTGTTGGAAGGGATGTACGTGGTGTTTTTGACCGTCGATACCATTTGCTCGTCCGACCAAGTTGACGCGGTACGTGTTTAGGAGAGATTTTCTGCAACGCTCCTCTCTCTTCATTCTTTTGGACTTGTGTTCGCGTGGCAACGCCTTTTTTTTTTTGCACCTTGCTTCGCACTCTAGCGAAGTTTGTCTTTGTGCCGCTATTTTATTTGAAGCCACACCCTCCTATAGTCTCCTCAACTCCTCCCTGCAATCCCTTGCCTTGAAATGAAAAGAAAAACGGATCACGTCCACTCGCCTGGTGTTCTTCTTCTCATTCTGTCCCTCTCTCTTTGGCGCTACTATTCTTTCAGACAATTTGTGCCACAATCAGTCTCTATTAGTAGAAAGATCGCAATTTTTTTTTGTCTTCGATCTTTTGTGTTTGTGTTGTGCTTCGCACTCAAAAGCCCTCTGCCGCCTATGCTAGCGGTTGATCACGTGCTTTCTTGCTCATGCTCCTCTCTTTTTCTCTCTTTTTGCTCCTTTTCTTTTCTTCTCTGTCTTCTGTCTACTGCTTGCCAGATCACGACGATTCTCGACCTCGTCGGCGGCGACGCCTCGAGCATTACCGACACGTGCAACACGGTGGGAGACGCGATGGACGGCACCTTCAAGACCCTCATTGGCTGCTTCATCCTCATCGTGTCGCAAATCATTGTGATTGCGTATTGGTACAAGTAAGTCGTTCCTCCGTCGTCGCCCTCACGGAAACGGAAATGAGACAAAAAAATGCAGGAAAAGCTCACTTTTTGCGTGTGCACACCAGGCTCTGTTTTCCTTTTCTCTCGATGTGCCTACATTTATGTAAATTGTTGCAATTTATTTTTTTCTTTTTCTTTTCTGTTTTTAACCCTTTTCTTCTTTTCATTAATTCCTCTTCACACTCTCTTTCTCTCCCTCCTCTCTCCATGCACGAACACTCAAGGTACTCGACGCTGGCGATGGTGTCGCCGTTCTATACGACTGGCAAATGGGCCAAGAGCGACTCCGACAAGGACACCGCGTCCATTTAAACGAACAACCAACGACCCAAAACCGAATGAAACGAGTGGAAGGGACCAAGTTTGATGCGGAATTGAAAGACGTGAAATCGGGGACGAATCCAAGGAAGAAAGCGCGAATCTCCTTCTGTTGGGAACGAAACCGGAGAACCAGCTGAGTCGGAAGGGCGCCGAAACTGATACTTTTTGAGAGAGTAAATAAATAGGAAAGATCCAAGGAACCCTACGTGTTAGGGGACTTATGCCTTTCTCTTTATCTGAAATGGAATGCGCAGCGCCCATGTGATTTATTTTTAGTTAAACTTATATCATATATTCGTAAAGCTCGAAGCAATCTACACGGTATTTATATTTAAATTCGGAGAACCCATTACCGAACGAAGAGAACGTGTTGCCCAACTGCTTGTATCTTATCTAAGGACTACTTTTATTTGCTGTATCATATCTGGGATTTAGATGAATTTTGAGCTGCTGCGTGTCGCTTCGCAATGCGCTGCTTCGTTTCGGGAGGGAAACACCGTCCGAATTATTTTTTGAAGACTAGCTACACAGTGCCGCACGCAAACGTTAAAGCCGCGAAGAAAAAAAAGGAAAAAGATTCAGCATCGCAACGTGAACAGTACGCAGGAAGAAAAGGGGGGGGGGCTTAATCAAACGGGCGGAACGGCAGCTGCTTATGCCTTCCGAACACTTCAAAAATTATCTTCTTTTGAGCGGAACTCTCAGAGAATGGAGGAGCGTGCCACTTTGGACCGCTACCATCACTTCCATGGCCACTCGGGCATGTGCGCCTGATTAGCTTCTTAGGTTTAGTTTGCGCTGCTTTGCTTTTCTTCTCTACCTGTTGGTCTTCTAATTCCGGCCCTTCGGGGCCTGTCTCAAAAATTCACTTCGCCGAAGTTGGTTTCCTCGCTTGGTCTCTCGTTGCGCCTTCATTCCTCAGGCAAGCTCAAACCGTGGAAATGGCCTTTCAACCCAATCTGCCGCAGTAACTGAGTGTCTAAACCCTCAAGCGGCGGCACTTGCCCGGACACCGGCGGCAGGGCCAGGCATTTGGCCAGCCATTCCCCCATATCAGCACCCAATCCTTTGGCTTCGACCTGCCGACACACGTGAGGAAGACCGACCACATGTAACGAATTCTCATTTCTTAAAAAATCGACATTTAAGAAAACAGACATCAAACCAAGGAGCATAAGTCGATGAAATGCACGGAAGAAAAGCCATACTTCTGCCTTCAGCACTCTTTTTCTGCTAGTACTCTCTTTGTCCGTCAATCGTTTTTTCGCGCTTCTTCTCTCGTACACAACGCTCTAATAGTGCGCTAAAATATATACCAATTTATACCTGCGAAGCGACGGTCGCGGCGTCGCAGCGCAAAATTTGAATTTTGGAAACAGTAACGGCATTCACAAACGGCTTCATCGCTGCGAAAAGCACGTCGAACACCCTGATGTATTATACAGGAAAACATGAAAACGAATGTACACACACACACACGCGCGCACGCACGAAAATACGTCAGATACACGTACGACCCGTGCGTGGTGCATGCAGCTTTCAAAGAGAAAAAGAAAAAACTTTGAAAACATCCAAAAAAGTATCTTGCCCAAAGAGACCAATGTCTTTTGTAGAATTCGACAAGTCGCTCTTTAATCCAACTTGCATAGAGTAGGAGCATTGTAGCCTACCTCGTAGTAGCCTACCTCGGTGGGTTGAGAAATAGCACGAGGCCGAGCCGCTCCGGCATATGATCGCTAAAAGTCGTTAAGGTAGCCCCACTGGTTTCCACCTGTTGAGAGGTGAAATCACATAGAGACGCACACGAAATAGGCGCACGCACAACATCCGAAGAGAAAATGCTTAAGCATTGAATAAATGATGTACACTCTTTCGCTCTCACACGTGCAGACACTTCCTCCCACACGCAAAGCTTTCCTCTTCCTCTCTTCCCCTCATACACGCAATCTTCACAGCTTGTTTTTCCTTTGTATTCATTCTTATCCTCACACTACTTCTCTCGTCACCCACCATTCATCCTCACAGTCACCTCCGTGGCGTGATTCCACCCAAACCCTCCCAAAGGTATTTTATTCATGTAGTAATATATTCGTGCACCAACTCTCACCTGCGTGGCGTGCTTCCACCCAAACCCTCCCAAAGGTATTTTATTCATGTAGTAATATATTCGTGCACCAACTCTCACCTGCGTGGCGTGCTTCCACCCAAACCCCCCAACGATATTTTATTCATGCATTACTATATTCGTGCACCAACTCTCACCTGCGTGGCGTGCTTCCACCCAAACCCGGCGAAGTCTACCACCCACACCCACTGGTGGTGCAAAGATAATATATTCGTGCAGCGCCAGGCGTGCTCCAGCGTGTGTGACATGTGCTGAACCGCTTCGTGCTTTTGGTTGGACTGCGCCTGGAATAACGAAATTTGAATGCAGTTTGGAAGTGAAAGAGGAAAAGAGAGAATCGAACGATCAATAAAAATTGATCTATGCCACTACATTAATCAAGTTGGTGCGCAAGATTCAATTTAGAACAAAGAAAGGGCAGATATTTGCACAACGTTGTTTTCATTCTACTTCATGCTTGTAGTAAGATATATACCTAACTATGGTTCAGAACAAGTACAAGCAAAGTCCAGTGCAACCCTGCATGAAGTACCTTCGCCGCGGACGCGTAAATAACTACGCGGCGCTTGTCGTCGAGGCCGAGGGGAAAGAAGCAGTGGTTCGTCGGAGTGCGCGCCTGCGTTTTGTGAGAAAGGATGCGTGCATGGAAATCGGAAGAGGTGAGGGAGACGGTCGTGGAGCGCATGAACGCAAATTTCTTTTTGTGACTTTTTCGAAAAGCATCCTTCAAAACTGCGCAGATGAAAGCAGAAACAAAGGTCCTACGTATTCTTGTCTTCTTCTTCTTCTTGTCCTTTTCCCTCTCTGCGCTTCTCATATCCCTCATCTCGTCTCTTCGCTTCCTCTCCCTCTAATATAGTACCTCGCACGCGACGCAGCCGAGGGTCGCTCGTTCCACTGGGGGCACGTGATCGACGCGCCACTGATATTTTACATGTGCAAAAAAAAGTCGAGCACACGTTCGCAATAGCAAGTATGCACACAACGCAGGTGCACAGTGCATGTGCAGAACAAATGCAGAGCATAGAAGTGTACGAGGTGAAATGAGAAAATAGCAACAAAGGTGGCGATGGCAGCAACTCGCGAAGACGGTGTAGGTGGCGAGATGGTTTAATATAAGACGGAAATTGAGGCGAAGACAACAGAATGGTTCAATGTGCTGCAGGTAGGAAGTGAGAAGAAGGTGAGAATCTATACCAATAAACTCCACCTAGTACTATAGGAAAATTTCATTGTAACCTTGGTGCAAATATGGTACTACGAACACATCACAACCACACGTACGCGTGGCACACAGACCTGGAGGGTTCGCAACAGGTTGTCTCGCGCCGCAGTGAAGTTGCCGTCGCGCGCAGACGCGTAGCGCTTGAGAGTGGACAGCGTGCAAAAAGCCAAGCCTTCGCCGGGAAGCTCGCCTGTGCAGGAGGAGGCCGTCGTACATGTAAGTATATACGGAGGCATACACGGGACCGTGCATGTGTATATGCGGAGCACAGCATACATAGATAGACAGAAGAAAGGAAATGTAAGACACCAAAAAAGATATAAGCACATTGAGATTGAAAAACACATATTTATGACCTACGGTTCAAGACCTTCCATGACATTCTTGGAAGATATCATGAGGAGATTAAGCAGACAACTATCAAAAGTGCTTGTTCTTCTAGTATCCAACCACGCTTTGAGAGCAATAAGCTTGACTTCTCACCTCTTTGATCTGCCTCGTTGGCCCAGGCAGTTAAAAGCTTCACGCAAACTTGCAGCTTCGCATGGCGCGCCGGATTCTTCAACTCGTAAGCAAAGTTGTCTGTTGGCTCTTTCAACTCTGTCAATTGCGGCTTTCCCTCCTGCTGCTGCTGCTGCTGTTCTTCTTCATTTTCTTTTCCTTCTTCTTCTAGCAGCGGTGGCGGTGCTGCTGGGGAGCTACGAGGTTGCGCCAAGGTTGCTAGTGCTTTCGCTGCTGCTGCTTCAGCTCGGTGCTGAGGATTCAACGATGCTTCCGTGTAGTTTATGGCTGCTGGTGGCGTAGCTGATGCTGTCCTCACTACGGGCGCGGCGTCTTGTGCAGTTTTGCGAACTTTTCCGGAAGGCCGTAGGTGAAATGCTCTCCTCAGAATCCACCAAAAGGAGAGGAACACGCCCAGGACAACACCACACGCAAGCAGCGCTCCTTGAGCTGCTAGGCTCGCTGCCAACGCTAACACAGAGGCCGTGGCAAACGTGTTCATGTTATTGTGCGCTCACTGTGGATTTGTACGGCTAGAACTACGACGCCTCGAAAAGGTAGCGAAGGCTTAAAATGCCGATAGCTCTAGATTGAGCCATAAATTGATAAGCAGCGGACTTATGAGCAAGCGAAGAGTAACAGCTACTGGTGAACGCTGCTCTGTATCTCGCAGCTATAAAAGCAGGTTTATGCTGTCCCAGCTAGCTGGCTAGAGTACACGATGTATAGCTAGGGAAGAAGTTGAAACACGGAAAATAGGAAGAAACGAAACATGGACTTTTCAGGGATTGTTTCCCGGGTGCACCGAAGTGGACGAGAAACCGGGGAAAAAGCACGACATAAATGTTTCGTT
>Ga0307979_1003158_pt1 | contig 11187 bp, 12 predicted proteins | sample OrgLakmetage1058_FD_201833 | JGI IMG/M metagenome (GOLD analysis project Ga0307979, IMG submission 201833) | Saline water microbial communities from Organic Lake, Antarctica - #1058 | ecosystem: Environmental > Aquatic > Non-marine Saline and Alkaline > Saline | place: Antarctica: Organic Lake...
CCACTTATCTCTCCATTCTCATCTGTAGGGGATAGCGCTCCCCCTCTATCATCAGGTATGATGTATATCGCCCATCACTCTCGACGCTTTCAATCATGTTATTGTCCCGAAGCCAGGCCATGGATTCATACCCACTACCTGTCCATATGAGATATCCCTCTAGGGTTTGGTCATCCGGCTTATCAGGATTCTTTATATAAGTACCTTTGACCATTCCAGTGGGATATTTTTTTCCAACACGTGCTGCAACAGCTTGAACACTATCATCGAAACTCTTCTGTCCTACTGGGAAAGGTACAAAGTACTGTTGCGAGAATTCCTTCATATCCATGAACTCAGGTTCAGCATCTCCTGGGGCAACATCCCTTGGCATTGCAAGAGTGTACCATTTCTTATCATTAGCATCTTTCATGAATAACATCCCGCTGGATATTTCTGTCTCCTCAACATTATGTGGGTCATTATACCTGCTTCCAGATGTGAAAAGATCAAAGCTCTTTTTATGATACTTTTTGGCAGCTTCTAGGTCCCCCTTATCAACCGCACCTGTGAGAAAGCCGTTGTTCATGTATCCAACACCCTTTTGCCACTGCTCTTTTTGGCTAGGTAAGAACGGAATCATATTCCAGCCCGTTGGGTTCGCATCAGCATATTCAAGAAAGTTACTACGGGTATATTCTTTGCTTAGGCCGAAAGTATTAGCCGCCTCATCGCTCATCTCTCCACCTTTCTTCTTAACATAGGCTTTCATCGCGACATTACGAGCCGTAAATTCAAGTTCTTCCATACCCGGAGCCTCCTTGCGTAGCTCTCCATCCACGTAAAGAGAATCCATTACGTGCTTACCTACAAGAGCATTCAACTCTGATTTTACGGCCTCTGATGTTGGAAGCTTATCTATAGTCTCATACACAGACAAATCTTGTGTGGTTTTTGTGTAACTTCCAATCTCTTTGTAAAGATTATTAACTTTATACAGCTCTCGCACTTTTGCTTTATGCTTATCAGGTACCTTTCCAAGTATAATATCAAGTTCATTTGCAGCTTCGAGTGCATTTGTAAAGGTCCCTCTATAAAGGTCCTCCTGCCAGTCACCAATCTCGGAGTGGGCGAGTTCGAGGTTCTCCTCGTCATTTAGTTCAGTTGCCCTGGATGCCCGTACTTTCAACTTATTCTGCCACGAACTAAGCTCTCTTATATATCTGTCATTTTCGTACTTATTAACAACCTCATCAGATTTGAGATACGCTTGGGTCAATTCCCCGTCAGAATCCATTTTCTGCCAACCTGCTATAGTTGCAGTAACATTGTTATACATCTCCTTGTCCTTGAATTCCTGCTTATCTTCATATCGTGCCTCGGACCAAGATTGTAGTTCACCTCTCTCTTTGTTGTCAGTAAGCTCAGGATACCATTCGTAGCTTCCGTCCTCTTTTCTGTCGAAAGCATGAGCTGAGAAGCCACCATATTCACCACTTATACTCAAGTCCTCTCTTGCTCCTTCTTTCATAATCTGCTGATTTATACTCCAGAGCTGACCTCCGGGCTTAACCATATCAGTCTCAACAGCTTGGATAATATAATCGGCGGCAAGATCGTAATCCCTACTAATGTAAGCACTAACCATATCATCGAATTTAGGAAAATTTGGATTGATTCCTATCTGTTCAATAGATATGTATTGCTTTGACAACCCTTCGGCCACCTTACTATAAGCAGCAAAAAAGTCTCTTCGTTTAATCGAGGAGTTCATATCTGCGAGAAGATTACTTACATTTGCTTTCCTAGTGTTAATTCCTTCTTGTATAACAAGTTGTTGATAATGAGAGGCAGCTGTGCGGGTGATTGCGTTCTCATACCTGGTCATTCCATAACTGCCCAATTCCTCTTCACGAGAGTCTTTGAGCTCATCTATCTTTGTACGTATTCTATAATTAGCGTCTTTATAGTCGCCCTCTTCGTGTATTGCGGCCACCTCATCAACGAGATCAAGTTCGTCCTCGGCAGCAAAAGTACTTGCTTTGTTCTCTTGTTTCTCTTTCATGATGCCACCGACGAAACTCATAGCTTCACTGGCAAGGTTTAATATTCCAGAAAGATGATTTGGATTATAATCGCTAACATAAGGGGTAAGTGGCACCTGGCTAGGGACATCAGGATAATGACTCACCGGCCTGGGCATCGGGCTGGACTTATCTATAGGCTCTTCTGTGGTTTGCTGTATATATCTATCGAGTTGCATGTCCCCTCCTTAAAATAGGTATTCACCCCAGGAAACACTTGTATCTACGTCATCTGCCTCATTTTCAAGGTCTACGGCAGAACTTATATACTCGTCGGCTCTGCCTTCATAAGTGGCCTGTGATTCTAAAAGGTTACTTTGAGTGGTGAGAGAATTTTCACCACTTAGGATATCCGTATTCCGCTGGCCCATCATTGCATCCCATTTACTGCTAGTAAGGTTACGCAGCACTGTTAAATCTCTAGTCATTTGCCTTGCATTCTCTATAAGAAGTCTATCGCCTGAACCCTGGAACTCCATAGACGATCGTCCAACAGCTGCTGTTGTTGCACCCATGTTAGCGCTCAGACCTGTCTTTTTTACATCGTAAGACTGCGCAGCTTGCTTATAAATATCCGTTCCGGTATCAAGCTTGTTCTCAGCGTTATCATAATGAAGCTCGGCCTGTTCACCAGCAGCCTCAGCTTGATGTCCAAATGTTTCAGCTTGTGCGTCAATAGAGGCAGCAGTCTGTCTCCAAGAGGTAGCGGTATTATAAAGTTCCCGCTGGTAACGTTTATTCTCCTCCTCCTGTGCCTTTTTGCCAGAGAGTAAATCCAAACCCTGACTAACAGCGGATACGACAAAGGATCCAACAGCTACTGCACCAAGTAACCAGCCCATATCAAGCCTCCGCTACTTCATAAGTGATGGCCAATATATTCATTGGCGTAGGTTGGGCTGATTCGATTGTTATATTCCCGTACTTACTTTGCCCGGCATTGAAATGTAGCCTCTTCACACCTGTCCAGAGCTTGGCGGCCTGGTCGAGAACAATGTCATCATCCATAGTAAAGTTGGAGCTCAAATCTCCATCCTCATCTCTAAGAGAACCTGCATGGGATTCAAAAAACATTACACCCACCTCATATACCTCTTTTACGTTCTTGATTCTCACCGGCACCGGTAGTGTCGTTACCCTGGAAGTGAAGGGGAAACCGGCCCTTATCAACCTACAGAAGGTAGGTATTGTAATACTCCCACCTGATACAGCTATATCAGTATAAAACCCAGATTCTGTAAAAACAGATATCTCAACCCCGTTATGATAATGATCAGGAACAGAAATAGAGTTTGAAGTCTCTTTGACAATGAAGGTACTCGTAGACTCTCCAATCCCAGATAATAGGTTGTCTGATAAATCGGAAAGAACAAACTCTGTACTGCTATTCTGTGAATAGAGTTTTAGGTATCTTCCTTCTAAATTATTACATCCCTCTGGTTCCTCTTCGAATTGTATAACATCTCCTATACTCATTCCCGCTGAGTCAAAGATAATCAGTCCATCATCGCTGAGATGAGCACAAGCAATATCGGCCCCGATCCACTCCACACCACTATCGACATACCAGGCATCGTCAAAGCGGTCCATCCTGTAATACTCTAACTTCTCCAGGTGATAATAGGTATATCCATTAGTGATCCTCCGAACACTAAGGTATACATCATCCTCTCCGTCTGTACCCGGCACAACAGATATAGCGTTTATCTCTCCATCTGTTTCAAAAATACTCCAACCGCTGACACCGTTTTCAGGGTCCAAGACGAAGGCGGCCAATTTACCATTATTCAATACCGCATACACCACATTCACAGGAGCTTGTTGATAGGCAATCTGTTTTATCCCATCACGAAACAAATGCTCAGCCTTCCCACTCAAGGAGGGGGAGAGGTAAGTATCCTTCTCAAAGTTATATTGGAGTATCCTCAATTGTGTTCCCGGTGATTGTACGAATATTAGATAATCTCCTGCGAGTACAGGCTTGATATTCTCACACCTGTGGGCTGTCTGACGTACCAGCTGGAACGCCGACACTGGGGTTATGGTCTCATTGTTACCTATGGTGAAGATGCCCTCATCTGTGGCAATCACAAAACTACGTAGTCCGCTGATCCATTGTATTTTAGTACCAAAGTTATCTTTGATAACAAAATCATACGAAAAGCTTGCATCAAAACCCATACGAAAAACAAATGGTTTACCCACGTTAGAGCCAATTATTCTTCTTGGTGAATTGCTAAATCCGCTTAATATAAGACGGCTATCAACAGAGGCAACATTCCCCGGTCTGATGGCACTCATATCACCCGGCTGGACTGCATATTCAAGTATCTCATCCCCTGCAACAATCGCATCACCTGTAATAGGGGTATAAACCCCTATCATTTTGTTCTCAGGGACCTCAACATCTACCTCTCGCGTAGTATCCGAATCATCTTCATTAGTAACTGTTTTTGCCTGATACTTAGTCCAGACGTACTCGTTCATTGTGAAATACCCGCTCTTAGTAGAGGTCCTTAAGTAAAGTCTTTGGCCCACATCACTGGAGGCAAAAGAAAACCTATTATAACTAACAGAGATTGTACCACGCATCTCGGTAGGACTAAGGACCGTGGGAGGGGCGAGCTCAGATGAATCAATTGCGTACCAATCTATTGTCTTTATACCCCAACCATCATCACTGCCGGTATTATATATAATGCGCGGCTCTGTTGTGTTGTGGGTAATAATCATCTGATCGTCAAGTTCGACATAATTAAGGGAACTTGTTGCCGCAATATTCCATGGAGTCACGAACTCTACTATATCTCCTACTCCATCTCGGATAACCGTACCATCTTTATGAATCCGAAAGTACCCGTCCCCAAACTCTAATAGGTACTTAGTCAACCCTACGGTAAGTGGTATAAGCCTCACATTTCTGTCTGTGTATCTATGAGTTCCAGAGAACTTTGTGCCAGGTCTTTTATTTAATGAGCCGGAGGGAGTTATGAGCATATTTTTGATTTCTTTCGCACTCGATGCGTAGAACTTGGTATCAATGCGCCCATAGTAAAGTGGAGATATTTCCCCTTGAGAGAAGTTGGTTATATTACCTTCCACTATAATAATCCTCGGAGTCTATAGGGTCTTTGCGTTGCCGTGCATCTTCGAGAAATGCAGCAGTTGCTTTCTGCACATACTCTTGCAACATTACCTGGGCCCTTTTCCCGCCATCTATGGCAGGAGAGAGGCGGTGAGCGAGGTAGCTGGTAAAGGCATCTATTACAGGTGAGGGTAGGGAGGCCGGGTCTATACGCCTAGTATAGTAAAACTTTACTACGTCGAAGTTACATTCTACACCAGGGCCTCCAACAAGAGCATAATCGGTAATATCATTATTCCACTCATCTTTGAGCCTTTGGAGGTGCAGAAAATCGGTGGGTACATTATATCGATATTCATAATCGATTAATGGTGGGTCGAGTTCCTCTCCTTCTGGAGGGACAAGATAATCTAAAATCCTCATGCCATCAGACCAGGACCACATATAAGATGTGGTAAACACATCAAGGGAGGGTTGTAGCAGTTCAGCACAAATACTACCGGCGGCTGTCACGGGAGCCTCTATGTTACTTATCATCTTAGCTCCTAATTTAAGAAGCCCCTGATTTGCCAATTCGGTAGCACTTGCCATACTCTCCCTTCCTTATTCAAATACGAACCAGATTCGTATTTCATTCTTTTTCTACGGGCTCTTTTTTCTTCTTATCTTTTACGTCCTCGATGCTTGGTTTAATGAAATCGGCGGAATCGGTTGCTATCTCGAAGTAACTATTGATAGCCGCCCTCTTACCCTTAACCAGATAAAGGTCCTCTTCATTTGCCTTATCACCTACCGCGTAAAAATGACCGTTTGTGTAATTCCTTACAGTACAACGATACTTCTTCCCCATATCTATCTCCTATAAAAGAAATTGAAAAAAAGCGACCGAAGCCGCTTCATTTTAATAGGTAGTAAACAGATCAACCTTTCCAGCCGATTCGGTTGTTCCTCCATTCACATTCCTACATCTAGTATACTGCTGCCCACCGGCGGATACAGGTATTTCAAACATAGCACTTTTGACAAGAGCTGCAATGGAGATAACAGGGCTTGTTGCCATTGTCTTTACTCCTGTTGCAAAATCCTCTACATCAGAGCTCTCCAAGACAAACTGTTGACTGGTACAGTCGGCAAAGTCCTCCCTCACCACAACATTAAAGAACCTAGGGACGGCACCAGAGCCAACCCCCTTAGCATCATACCCGGTTACAGGGGCTCCATGGTCTATTACATCTCCTACCTGGCCACTTGCCACAGCAGCAACGTTTTCAGCATATACATCATTCTGACTTATAATCATTTCATACTCCTTTTCACAGGCACCGGGCCTCCCCGGTGCCATTTACCTCTATTTGGCTAATTATAACAGCACTCTCCTTAGGAAATTACTGATTCAGTGAGAACCAATTGCTCTTCCATCTTGATAGGGGTTCCCATGTAGTCCCGTATCCACTTACGGCCGAAGGGGTTAGTCGGATCGTAGGTCACATTAACCCGGTCTTTGGCCACTTTCTGCAAGTTCCGCAAGCTTCTGCGGTTCAAAAAGATATAGGAGCTTTTCTCACCCATATTAGGAAGTTGTGCCAGGGCATCAAGAATCAAATCGTCGCTGAGTCCACCATTATCCCCGGCATCATTGATAACCGCATCTGCAAGGTTTGCGATACGCACAATAGCCCGGTCGTCTTTTACAACGAATCCCAGGTCCCAGATGAAGTGAGTAGTTAGAACATCGTAACGTTTACCATCACTGTCATACTTAGGCTCTTCACCCTTATCCTCAGTCTCGATACCCGCTTTGGTGCCATTTGGATAGATACCATACATCGTATCATCTCCAAGTTCCATAATCAGAATACTCATAAGATCGGTTCCCGTCCCACCGGCATCAATGACCTGAGGACCGCCAGTTATATTATAAGCCCCACGAGCGAAGATACCATCAAGAGAGTTAGGGTCCTCTCCTAGGTTACCATAGATAATCTCATGACTTACCGATTGGGTCAGTCCTGTCATAAAGAGTTTATCTTCCTGCAATCGGAGACCTGCGGCCGCCGACCTTTCTACTCCACGGAAGTTACGCACATCAACCTGCGAATAACTTTCGATTGTTCCCATGTATTCCTTGGCCGGGCGGGTTCCGCCATGCTCAAGATTTACACCCTTATCTCTTTTGGTCCATGTACCTGTTGGCACACTTACTACTTTGCTAAAATCATGATGGGTCTCTGCGCTCGCTGTCTTAAAAGGCAGCACCTCAAGCAGTTGATTTTTCTCCATCATAGTAAAGGCCAGCTCTCCGAGACTTCCATCGCGATCCAAACGGTTTGCAATTTCGTTCAACGGCAAAGCCTTATTGACTAACGATATTGTTGCCATAACACTCTCCTTTGATCTAATTTCTTTCCGTTAAAAAGCAACTAGCCTCCCGCTGGTTGGCCTTTATGTTTTTTTCAGGTTAGATTCTTATCTATTATGACATTACGTATGAGTATTTGTCAACACTCACTTTTTATACATAGACGGATAGAGCCGACGCAGACGTGCGTCCTCATCGCTTATCATTCCCCCTTGAGATTCAGAGATAAGGATACCATCCTCAGCGAACATTGCTCCGACCTTCTGTAAAAAGCTTAAGATCGCCGGGTTATTCCCAACTGGGCTTGAAGTCACGAGTTCATAGAAGGGAGCGTCGGCTAATTTCAACGCTCTCTGCATATCTGCCTTCTTCACCTCATGATCTTTCCCAAAACTCTCACGCATCCACAGTTCAGCCTCATGTTTTGTTTTCCCATATTTACCCTCAGCCTCATTATTGGCCTTTTCTTTATTTTCAGTGACAATCTCTGCAATTTTTTTCCCCTGCTCTTCACTCACCCCAACATCATGGAGGGCCCTCGCAAGCTCCTCATCCACATCCTTATAACCCTCGTAGGTTTCTGGAACATTTGGAATAGTTTTGACCTTCTCATTTAATTCATCGTACTTTTTGACAAGATCGGTGATAGTGCGGAACTGTGCGAGGTCCTCCCTACTCTTAATATCCCAAGAACCCTGGGCCTGCCATGCGGCTGGGCGTGTAGTACCCTCACCTTCCTCTGTAGCACTCTCAACCTTCTCTGTAGCACTCTCAACCTTCTCTGTAGCACTCTCAACCTTCTCTGCAGCAGGGGCCTCAGTGCTCTGTTCGGTATTCTCACCCTCAACGGCGCTCCCACCTGCAAGAACAGACCCATCATCGGCGGCGTATGCAACTCTAATCATTTTTCCCTCCATATTCACTCTCACCTAAATACTCATCCGGTACTTTAGCCATACCTAGAAATGCCTCGGCAACAATCAAAGGATTATCGCTGCCAAAAATACCCATATCGTAGAGATAAGTCACTAGGGTGTTGTGCCGTGCAATATCATCCTCATCTTTTATAGGCATAAAAAAGCCCATCCTTACCAGTAGCTCTGCGAAAACCTTAGGATGGGTTTTATACGCATTGATAAGATCCTCGCTGCGCTCCTTGAGAGCCTCCAATTCATATAACTGACTCTGATCTATAAAGTATCCTCTCATCTCATTCCCCCATTGCGCCCATAATATCATCCATTTTCGCCCCCTCAGAGGCTTTCCCAACTTCTGTGGCATTATCGACTGTTTGTTGCTTAGCCTGGGACTCGGCTTGAGCCGCTCTTATCTGACTCAACTCCTTCTCTGTCCTCAGTACATCGCTCTCAACGTTGTTTACTTCAAAGCGGCGGCGAATGAAATTATCGGTGTTAATTATCATCGCGGCCGAGGGGTCCATTTGCAGTAACGGGTAGACCTCATTCAAGGCCTGTAACATCCCCTGACCTTCAACAGCCCTCCGCTGTGCTTGTGCAAGGAATCCGTTAAACTTAAACTCACTTCTTACCCCTTTAGCCCATGATCCGGGAGAAGGTAGGATTCCCTCATCCACACCACTCTCGAAACTCCTCTCTAAGATACCGGTGAAAGATGAAAAATAGTTTTGTACGATGAAGGCAATGAGACTCAACCGCTCTCCTTGCTTCTCGCTTACCTCATAGGCGGTCTGTCTTGTAGTGGAGCGACTTAACATAGTCCAAAAATCGACCATAAAGTGATATTCTACAATCTGGTCCCGTCTACCGAGCAGGTCCATCGATGAGAGATACTCCCCACCTACGCTCATAAACTCAGGCTTTCTCTCAGGGTTCGTATAGTACATAACCTTCTTTGGTGCATATTTGATTCCATAGGCCTTTGCCTCAGTTCCAGCTATCATTGGCGGGGCGGCCCTAAGTTGGGCTCCCTCCAAAATACTCATAGATAATTGGTTGGTGTACATAAGGTCCTGATAGGCATCATCGCCAGGTCCCCGGCCGTATTTCTCACCACTGTTCTTTCTATAGAACCACATAGTTATGGGGTTACTCCTATAGAGGCTCTTATGGAGGATCTCTGAGCCATTGAGCTCTATTATGTAGGAGATAAACTGGTTCTCGCTCTTGCCGCCAAAGATTCTATCGTGCATCTCTTTGCTGATTATGTAATACAGATACCACCTAACCTTAGTAGGGGCCTCTTCGGCCTCCTCGGCTAACTCTTTACTTGGGTTGGTGAGTGTTGAGACGGCATTCATAGCAGTCATTGGATATCGATAAACAAACATATCCATATCCCCATAATCATCTTCACTGAAAAACCAATGGAATGGGTTAAGGGCTTTATAGAACAGCCTCTTTCCACGGGCCCTAGTGAGCATAGCCGCATTACCGAGGGTCACTCCATCATTGATAAACTGATAGGCCGCATTATAGAAATTCCCATGCCGCCAAAGGCTATATAGTTTATCGGTGATAAGCTTGTTGTATTTCTCTGCTATACGATTACTCCCCTCGACCGTTAACTCGCACCATGCACTCGCCGGTGATATCGTTTGTCCGAAGATACCGTCGGTCATTTTCCTCGCACTATCAACGGCCTTCCCATCGTATACCTCTGCATTCAAATGGACCTCATCCGGGTTATCGTAAATGCTTGTATCAACACTGCGTGTGGGTGAGACAAACTTTGCGACATCCTTCATAAGGGTCTCTCGACTTTTCTTCTCGTTCTCAAGAACCTGATAATAGTCTAAGAGTTTACTGACTTTATTCAAAATGTACCCCCAGCTTTTGAGATGAAGAGCTTAAAATCCTTCTCTATGTCTCCAGTACTCTTAATCCCATGAGACTCAAGCCATGCAACCGCAGCATCTAGGTCGCCCCGTTTCATTTCCCTTGATTCGTAATTTTTTTTAATCCTTTGGTAATCTTCGGCCCTCACCCCAGATGTATCTTCAGTCTCTCGGCGGCTCTTATCATCTTTAGCACCGGCCGGGGCTTTACTACTACCTTCTGCGCTCTTACCACCATCGTTACCACCCTCGTTACTACCCTTGTTACTACCCTCGTTACTACCCTTGTTACTACCCTCTTCTATATCCCTCTGCTCGCCTGCTACGTTCCCATCTCCATCTCCAAGGTAGAACTCACTGTAGCGCTTAACCTCTTCTTCTTTACTTAAGACGCTCTTACCCTCCCTTTTATCATTCTCGATAAGGTTCCTAACTCGCTCTATATCATCGGCAAGGGGCTCGGAGGAGAGCGAGGATAGGCCCTTTATGGCCTCATCTACCTTAGGGCTTAACCACCCAACATATGCCTCAATTGCACCTTTGGTCGCCTCATACCCCTTCTTGAGCAATGAGCCTATATCAAAAAACCCTGTACTATCGTTGAATCCCTTTTGCCTCTTTTTAAATCCATTATTCTCCATAAATTCCCTCCTTTAGTTTCCGTAAATATTCATCATTCAAATACTCTTTATCCTCGATTAACCTCATTATACCGGCCCACTTATCATTATCCCCACCGCTATACCTCTCGTGCAGATAATACACAGCCCGTGGTGTGAGAGACTTATTAAGAGAGGCCCACATACCACCGGTTAAGCTCTTCGCCCATTTAGCGTTCATCGCCGCGCCTTTCGGTCTCTACCCT
>Ga0307979_1003159_pt1 | contig 11186 bp, 12 predicted proteins | sample OrgLakmetage1058_FD_201833 | JGI IMG/M metagenome (GOLD analysis project Ga0307979, IMG submission 201833) | Saline water microbial communities from Organic Lake, Antarctica - #1058 | ecosystem: Environmental > Aquatic > Non-marine Saline and Alkaline > Saline | place: Antarctica: Organic Lake...
CAAGCTAATCCCAAAACAGCTGGCACAAGGTGCTTTGACCGGTATGAGGCGTACGTTGTGGTGGTATTTGCCTGCTTCTATGTGCGATTTCATGACCCCCCCCCCCCACAGGACGCCCTCGCCGCTGCTCTCGCCAAAGCATGCCGAGAAAGAGACAGCGCGCGGGAGCAGGCCAGCAGCGCATCCTCGTCCCTGATGAAAGCGAAACAGGAAGTCAAGGAGCTGAAAGTCACGGTTTCAAGCTTGCAGCAAGAGATGGTGGTGATGCAGGGTGGGGCGCCTCCTGCTGTTGACGGTGCCTCGAAAGACGACGCCATGACATCTGCCGCAGACGATGGCAGTAGTGGAGGATGGTGGCAGTGGCTGACCGGTGGTGCTCCTCCCACAAGAAGCGAGGGGGGAGCCCATTTAGAAGCCCGGCACGCGCAGCTCATCTTGGCGCTGTGGGGCATGGCGGCAGCGCTCTCAGAATCGGAAAACGTGCGCGCCATGGATGTGGAGGTATTAAAGAAGGAAACAACACGAAGATATATGCACATGTGTGTAGCTTCCTTCTTGTTTGAAAAGGAAAATGTTGGGGTCCTCCATGAATTAAGGCATTGACTTTTGTCACAGCATAAGCAATGCTTTGCTTCTCTCTGTTCTATGTGCACTTGCACCTCTTTCTCTGTTTATCTTTGTCTCATGCCACAACCCAAGGCCCGTGCTTTAGCCCCTACCGACACCACAGAGGCCACTGGCATGTACCGCTCGCTCGACAAGCTCAAAGCCAAAGCGGCCCAATCCTTTCGCTACCCCTCGTCCTCAGGTGCAGCATGTGTGGGCTTGTTTGAATGTATTGCGTTTAAAAAGTTGATTTTCTGTTTGAGCTAGAAGTGTACTTGTTTTAATATATTCACTATTCCTTCACGTGTATTCAGTCGGTTATTGTCTATGTTTTTTTTTTCTTCATTCAATTGCCTTTCTCTTCAAGCCCTAGTCTATGGCTTCGGGTTGATTCCCTTTGTGTTGTTTGTGCGATTTCCTTAATCGTTTTTTTTTCATTATATGCGATTTCCATTATATATACAGTGACTTCCGGCACCATTGTACTGCCCTCGGACAAAACGTCACCACAGATAGTGCCTCCTTCTCCTATCGACGGCAAAAAAAGCAGCAGCGTGAGCAACAATAATGATCCGCCACCTCTCTTCAACGTCGTGTCCGCTGAAGACGCACCTTACACCGTGGGGCGGCGCGAATCGCACAGCAAATGGGGCGGGGCCTCTGCAGGCCCTGCGCTCGACCAATTGAAGAACACCCTGCCACCGGCCGAGCAACCACAAGCATCGTCGCCTACCTCGCCCGGTGCCGTCTCCTTCAACAGCGACCTCGAACCTAACAGCGCCCCCCCTGGGGTGACATCGGAGCCGGTGAACTTTAGGAGCTCCTTCTACCACGGCGACAGCACGGTGGACGACGTCACCAGTGGCTTGCCCTTGTCCTCGCATCGCCCGTCACACCTCATCGGTGGGCGGCGCTGATGAGGCGATGAGACCTGCGTAGTATGGGCGTTGCACTTACACACAAATACGACGGGCGATGCAAGTACACGCAAACGCCATATCCAGCAAACGCGAATGATTTTTCGCCTATTTCAATGCCAATTCCCTTCCGCACATCTCTCGGCGTGTCTTCGTGGCTCTATCTAATCTATTTGCATAATTTGCATAACGAAGACCTCTGGTCTCTCACTTCCAACTTCCAAACTTCCGAAGCACTACCAACTTTCCCTCTGCTTCTGCTGCTGCTAAATTGCTAGGAATAACAAATAAAATGCGATAAAGAAAGAAAAAGAAGAAGAGGGACAATAGATTCGAGTGAATTAGAGGTACAAGGCCTAGCCGAGATGAAGTATAGATTATAGATTTAATGATCATCTTTCATCTTTCTGCCTTCTGCGAGTTTTTCTTCCCGTCCCTTTCCCTTCCACATCCTGATATCCAGGTCCCAAGAAAAATAACATATCGCCAACTCTATTACTCCACCGCAATTCAATCAGGAATTACGAAAACGGCACTTAAAGCCAGAATTGACCGCGTTCTAAAATATGGCCAGTTATGTGCATGGCAACAGGAGGGAATGGGAGGTAAACTTATATCGTGGTCCCAATTCCGATGCCAGGGCATTTTCGAATTGTAGAAATCCAAAAAGCCAGCTGTGTGTTGCTGCTGCTCGTGCTAGTTGACTGCCCAAGCGCCACCACAACCTTTCACGCCTTACCCAAGTTTAAAACACAATGCGGTCGGTGTCGGGTGGGGTGCCGCGAAAGACGAAGGCGTAGACCAGCGCGAGAAACGCCACCCACACCGCCACGGCCACGCCAAAGCGCTGGGCCGCAGGAGCGGGCTTAGAAGCGGACGCCACAGCTCCGTCCATGTCGTTGCGCATCTTGGAGCTCGCCACCAGCACCTCGTGCAGTTTCGCAGTTTGTTCGTCTTTGAACGCCGTCATTTCGGCCTTGGTCTCGTGGGCTAGGGCCATCAAGTTCGCCACCTTGTGCTTGTCGGCCTCCTGGTCCGCCGCCACCTGCGCTACCAGCTGATCCGTCGCATCCGCACGCACCGACGAGGCCGCCGACGCCACCGCAAACTGCTCAAGGAAAGAGTCTTTCAGGGCTTCGCAAGTGCGCTCCAAATGGCCGACCACCTTGTCGTCGAATCGTGCTTCCACATCTTCCACAGCACGGTCCAGCGCCGCTTGGCTCTCTTCAGCGCTCGCCATCACGCTTTGGTCCACGTGCTGCCGCAACGACTCTAGACCTGCAGCGAGTGGCTGTAATGCTTCCGCCGCCACCGTAGCTTCGTGGTCCATGCGTGCTCGGAGCTCAGCCATCTTGCGCTCGGAGGCCGCTGCCTGTTGCTCCAGGGACTGCATCAGCTCGGAGCTTACTTCGGCCTTGCTGAGCGCTAGCCGCTGCGCCAGCTGCTCCTCGAGGCTTGACTTGGTGCGCTCCAACTCGCTTTTGACGTCTTCTTGAAGGGTGACCGTGCCCTCGTGCACGGCTTGTAGTTTTTGGTTCACTTCGCCCATGAGGCGCTCGTTCACTTCTTGCGCAGCGACCAGCGCCACTGTTTCGGATTGCTTCGCTTCGCCGGCCTCTTCCTTGGCGCGCTTCAGCATCGCAAGGTGGTTCTTCCATGGCGAGTTCGCGTCCGTCTTCTTCATTGGGCTCTGCGGAGACGACGGACGATTTTCCGCGTTCTCCGAGGAGGGATGAAACTTGGTTGCTGACAGGGGTGTCTTTTGGTGAGAGCGCTGCTGAGCCCGTACAGAGAGGGTGCTGTAGAGCTGATCATTACGAGCTTTCGCCGAGAGAAGTTGCGCTTTTCGTGCGCTAATGACTGCGTCCACATCGCGCTGCGGCGTCTTTTGCGGTGTTACAGATGTGAGTGCTGACGACATCGTAATTCCGCGGAACTTCACTTAACCTCACTGAATACCAAGGCTCAAAGGACTCGAAGTCGCAACTTTTCGCCACTCTGAGTGAACCCGGAGCTAGCTTCAACTTCTACGCTTCCTTGCTCCTATAACTCTGGCCCTGAGTGAAGGAGAGGTGCTCTTGACTTGGAGAGACAGCGAAGGCGGCGAGAATGCAGTCTCGAACAAATTTAGCGCGAAAAAGAAAGAAACAAACGACTAAACTCAAAGTCGCCTGCTGATTGGCGGATATTAGAGATCGTGACAAATTCAACGGACAAGAATCTAAATTTTTGCGTTTTGACTTCGTTGCTTTCCATTTTCTTGCATTTCCTCGAGGAGCATAGAGCGCGAAGAAACTAATCTCGCGTGAAGCTCGACGGCTTCAAACGAGCAACAAGTAGGGCACTGCAGTGAACGAAATCGACGTTGATATGACAGATTATGACAAGGTATGCTTTCCTGTCAAAAGGGGCTTATTTCTGCTTCGATCGATTGCAATAGCAGCGTTATAGTATTTTTCTTTTACCGCGCCATGACAATGCTTCATACACAATCTGCTCACCCTTTGTTATCTTGGCCGACTCGTGATTTTACAGACGCGTAGCGCAGTCCTTGCGTTTGGACTTGTGCTGCCTGAAAGTGTCAACATAAAGCAGGCTGGGTGAGCTCTTTCGCTATTTTTTTTCTTCTGCTATTATGACATTTTACCTCCACTTTTTTCTGCCGTACTGCCTGTATTATAAGTTGCTTACACACCATCATTTCATCTAGCAATTGGTGCTCTCCATGAAAAAAAAAATCGGCCAAGTTAGCTTTGTGAGCCAATGTGTCATCAATTGCGCTTCTGAATGGCGCTAAATTTCTTCGTCGTGCCTGAATTTCCTGGGGGGGGGGTATTTATCAGGTGGTTCAAGTCGGACAAGCCCCCTGAGTTTTGGGTCTCTGTCCTAGCCCAGAGGAGTGCTGGAGCAAACAGAGAGGGTTCCTTAAGCGCGGTGCCTGAGGAAGACTCGTCGGGCAATGCTAGCGGTGTGAGCTCTTACGTAGAAGTGTGGCGTTCTCCTCGTCAAATCGCGAGGCCAACAGGAGGAAGCAGTAGCAGCAGTGGCGGCGGCAGTGGAGCTCGCTTCACACTCTGGGCTGCCCCCTGTTTCTTGCCGGAGCTGGGGCGCGGCTCCTCGGCTGACACGGCCTACTACATCGCGGTGTGCTCGGGCGCACCACCCAAGGACAAGGACGGGCAGGGAGGGTCGTCCTCGTTAAAGCCGGCACCTTCGTCAGGAGGAGCGGCACCAGGCAGTAACAACGGCGGCGGTGGGGATTGCAGCGGTCCGGTTCCGTCAGGTTTGCCGTCGGGCTGCGTCGGGTGGTGCCGGGTCGCACACTGGGCTCTGGTAGCAGGGGAAGGCTCGCCGAGCGTGCTGGTGAGAGGGAGGAGGAGTCAGCTTGAATGCACACATAATTCGCCCGTTATAAGTAGTGCCATGAAAAGGCTTATGACCAGTATTGTCCATTATCATGCATGAGTTGCTTTGTCTTGCCTTCTGTTCTTCTCACGCTTATTTTCTCCCACTTCCCTCAAATCCCAGGGCCTGGCCCTCACCAAGGAAGCCGGCGGTGGCAAACACGGCGACGGCGGCAAAAGCGGTGCCTGTGTGGCGGTGTGGCGCCTGCCGAAAGACCCTTTCTCCGTTGCTCGCTCCTACCTCGGAGGCCTAGCTGCGGCCCCCAATCCCCAAAACCCTTTCCACCATGCGTACGTGTATGCGAAACACCCCCAACCGGGGGACCTGTCCTTGCCCCACAGCCCGAGCTTTGTGAACGTGAGCTTAGACGGCAAGACCGACCTCAGTCTAGGAGCGCGCGTGCCTCGACCAAAATTGCTGCTAGCAACGGAGTCGACGATTGAGGTATTTGATTGTGCAACAGATAGGGCTTAGTGATCGAGTGATTTGTTTGTGCTTACAAGTTCCCTTGTCTCAGTCTCCTGAGTTGATGCTTGCTCATGACGCTCTGATATACTTCCTCCAACTTCCTTCAATCACAATCACCATAGGTGGGCCCCTGCTTCAAGCTCCCCTCTTTGCTTTTGGAGCCCGTGGTCAAGAGCTTGGAACAGTGTGCGAATGCTTGGGAGGCTCGGAAAGGATTAGAAGCAATGGCGCAAGGAATTGTGACGATGGGGCAGCCACAGAGTAATAAGGTGCTTCGACTACTACTCTCTCTGCTGATCTGTCGTATGGTTGCCAATTACTTGTGTAGGCATACCACAACACCCTCACTGGTGCTTCAACCTTTCGTTGCTTTTCTCTCCCTCGCTAAGGCCAACGGCGGCCTTGTGTCCCTTCGCGTCACGATTGCGAGGTGCCGCAATTTGCCAGTGCTGCCTGGCGGAGCGTTTACAGTGCCAGCGGAAGAAGGTGAGTTCGTATTTTCGCATGGCGGCAATGTTCATTAAAAGCATTTGCATAGTTCTGCTCTACATTTTATTGAAGAGTTTTTGTCGTCATACCTATTTCTGTGCTGTGCTGTGATCATAATTTCTTTCTCTTGAAGCAGGAAGAGCAGGTGAGCACAAGGCTGCGGTAGTCGATTGTCCGTCGACTTTTGTCGAAGTGCTCTACGATTCACCTGCCAGGTTCGTCTCAATTATAACTTTATTCGATCATTTTTTCATTTCTCCGAAAAAAGCCCTCTTACTCGTCCCTGCACCTTTTCTTACTGCACCTTTTCACCACTTCTACCCTCGTCCTCTCGCTTCACGTTTTCTCGCACATCCTTGCAGCCGCCTCCACGCCCGCACCGTGGGCCGCACCAATACCGAGTACGAGGCCCAATCCCCCCTGTATGGGACCAACGCCCACCTGCACAAGTGCCCTCATAAGGACCCCGAAACTGCCTACCAAGCCTCGCATGCTTCGGTAGGCGTGGAATTTGCGAGTGACGTGAGTGCGCAGGTGGTCACTTACGCTGGCCGTGCAGGAGGAGAGGGTCAAAGCAAGTGGACGGCGAATGACGGGCGGCATTCTGGGCATACTGGCGCAGAGAAAGTGCCTCAAGTAAGGAGTTGAGGGTAAATTAGATTATAAAGAAAATAGAGATGAACGAATCCCACGAGCGAAATTGCCTACACGTCTTGTGAGATATGGGGACGCCATGAAGAAATTGAGGATGTATGTTTCTCTTCTTTTTTTCCTTGGTCCGTTTAACTCACTGGCCTTTTTTTTGCTCATTCTCTTTCTTGTATCGACTACCAGCCCACGACCTTGGTGGTGCAAGTGCCTCGCTCCGAGTTGCACGGTGCCTATTTGCACTTCCAAGTGATGGAAGAGCGGGTAATGAAGGCCAGAGACGGCAAACGATGCGAAGCTTTCCAGTGCTCTGCGGTGCTGAGAGTGGCTTTGCCTAAAGCATTACAGTATTCCGAACCTCCTACGGCTGCAGTGGCTGCGGCTGCTGCTTCTTCAGGAGGTGGTGGTGCTTCTGCTCTCTCATCGGAAGACGTGTGCTCGTGCTGGTACCCTCTCAAGGAATTGCACAACGGTGGGCAGGGCTCCGAGTTACTTGTGGCGGTGTCGCTTGCAGAGGTTTCAGAAGAAGCGGACACGGCGAACGAACAAGGAGGCATTGGTGGTAGTTTTGATCGAGAAGCGCTCGCACGCAATGTAGGCAATCGAGCTAGCACTGTGAGGGTCAGCCATGGAAACAATGCCGGCAGTGGTGGTGGTGTTCCACCATCGCCAGGAGGAGGAGGTGGATCAGAGAGTGGCGAAGAATCGGGCGATGAAGAAGACGATGAGGTAATGAGCATGTGTGTATGTGTGATTTTTCAGTTATTTTATGGTTGAATTCACTGTGTGCGAACATGACTGTTGCTGATGCGTTATGAGTCACCATTTATCTTGTGAGCACACACAATTTTAATCATTCTTTGTGTGTTACATCGCCCCTACGATATCAATTATTTCAAATCATTGTGTGAAGGTCCGCAAAGCTGCTGCTGCCTTAAACGACGCTGCCAGCACCAAAACGAGCAGCAACAAAGATCGTTTGGCGCAGCAAAAAGCGTTTGCGGAGTCAAGCTTAGCCACCGCTGCCGGCTGCCACCAATGCTTGAATCTGCTGGGTGTGTCACCCAATCCTTTGACCGTGTTCGCGGCGAGGTAAATGCGATATATGGCACCTGAAGAGAAGTAAATAGAAGAGAAATCATAGCATACTGTTGCTGTGGCGTGAAAATTCTACTTTGGAGAAAGATGGGCATGGTGCAAATTGTTGTTCGAGATGGATATTATTCTACTTTCACTCATCTCTGCCTCTCTCTTTCTATTTTGTGTTCCTATCATCACCATCATCACTATTCCATAGGGACGCGTCTCGATTTGGGGCTACCAACGCCTCATCTCTGGCCTATCCTCAAACCGCCACCGAGGAGATCCCTTTGCCCTTGACAACCATCAGCTCTCAAGCAGCACCATCAAATGCAGCTTCGTCTTCATCGTCTTCATCCTGGTCAGTGGACGGCGCTCATGTGCCGTCTCGCCTCTTGCCAGTGGAATGGTCACTGCGCTGGATCGATCGGCACGTGCAAGTAAGGAAATGAGGAGAAGATTATGAAGAATAAGATTATTATGTTCGTGAAATCGCTTAGAAGTCCTGGGCTAGAAAAGCTCTACTTATTCTTCTTCTCTTGTTTTTCTTCTCCTGGATGCGCATCGCATACGTTTACTTGAAAAATCTCACATGTATTTATTCCCTCTACAGTACCTGCGGCGCGATCTGGCGATTTTGTCTCGCTCGGCCTCGATGACTGACAGCTTGCACCAGCGAGGGCGGTGCTTTCGGGGCAGCAAGCTGAAGAAGACCATCGAGTTACAGGGGGTGGCTATGAATTTGCACTGTCAGCTGTTCCGGGTCGAGGAGTGCGACCCCAGTGGGGTGCCCTACCCTGTAGAGCACCCCAATCGGAGGGTCGGGGAATACGACTTCGTGACCCACGGCGCTCCCACGGTAAGAAAGTAGAAGGATAAATGAAAATGGAAATGTTTATGATTCGGCAATTTAAGGAGTTACGCATTATAACGCAAAGGCATCTTATTGTAATGAGTACATATGGCATTGTCTTATTTCTTCACCTTTTGAGTCGCCAACCTACTTCTTTTCGCCGACACTCTCCTCGCACCCTCGCAGGTGCACGCGTTCGGTTTTGGTCGAGGCGGCTTGCATGCCCTCGAGAAAGCGTTGAATGCGACGGGTGTGGCCTTGAAACAGAAACTTAGCGCTTATGTGAAAGCGCGCGATCAACATTTGGCGCAGGTAGGAGTGACTGAATAGACGATAGCGATATGGAGGGATAGGCTTGATTCGTTTGGCGTGGGTTTGTTGCACAATCAAGATAGGCCGGCAAACAGAGAGTGCCAAGAGGTCATAAGAGACTTTAACGACTTGTCTTCTTCTTTTTTCCACCCGATTTGCTGCGCACTCCCAACAGCTTCCTGCCATGCTCGACCAACGAGGTGAAGATGATGATCAGCAAACCTCTACGATGGCACTGGCGCCTGACTCTGAGGCTTCTCTTCTACTGCAAGAGGTGAGAAGATGAGATGCGCAGAGGAATGCGAAGGAGTTGCGTTAAAACGTCGTATGGCCTGCCTGTCTTGAGCACAAATCCAATCCAAACCAAACCACACATCATCGCGACCTCAACAATAGGTGGGCCGCCTATCGATGCAGTACGAAGGACGAGCGGCAGAAGTCTCCATTCGCCGCGCTCTCGCGGTGGCCCAGGGGCTAGGGATCGTCTACGCGTCCTTCGCGCAGAAACTCATGCTTTTGCTGCATGCCGATGGAGCAAGCCCTTTAGCGGCGGCGTCGACATGGTAACACGTGTGTAATGAGGAATGATATTGGAGAGTGTGTGTCTGTTCGTCGAGTGTTCACGCTAGAGAATTGCGATATTTCTATGTTTTTACTCGCAATCTTCGTGTGTTGCAGCTGTCAACTCGTGGACTTTGAATGTATTTTATATTCTGCACTCTGTTCGTCCTTTTTCCCTCTACTGTTATCACGCATGTATGTGTACATTTTCAGGCGCAGCACAGGGTACTTGGTGTATCTGGAAGGCCTCATCACTACTGCAGGGAAAGAGCTGGGGATGATGCAAGACGTGGATAGCGTCGTAGAGCTGCTCAAAGAATGGACGATTTGCATTCTACCTCTGGCTGATGGTGTTCGTCCTAGTGCTGACGATGGCGCTGCTAGTGCTGATGATAACAGCAGCAGCGGCGCAAGAGGAGTGGTGGATGTTTGTGCCAACCCAGAGGCCAAGGAATTACATGTGCTGATGGATGTGGCAAGTTTCCAACGGTTACCAACGTGCTTACAAGCCCCTGATCTCGCGATCAAGCTCGTTCCAGTGCTCTTCGTGCAAGGAGTGGACATCAAACAGTCGCTGTCGAACAGGAGCGGCGAGAAAGAGGGGAGCGGGCCAAGGTTTCAAATGAGCTTAAACCGCAAGTACTTTCAACTGGTAAGATCGATGTGATTGCTTGTTGCTTGATGGTGTCAAGTGCACCTAGAAATTCCAATGCCATAGCATTCTCCTATCATTTCTCTAGGTCAATGCTTACGCCCACGCTTCCTTCTCGGGTCAAGCCAAAGGAGCTTCGGCCCTAGCTGCGGCTGAAGCTGCCACTCAAGCCGCGGCAGTTGATGCAGATGGAGACGGGGAACCGGATGCGCTCGATGATTTGAGCTCTGTGGAATTGCATCCAATGTGCGAAACACTGGCACAAGCGGTAAGGGTGCTAGAGAAGCTTTTTAAATCATGAATTAAAATCAGAATTCAAGATTGTTGCGTGTATCATCATCGTGTTCCACCTTCTTGTTAAACGCATTAGCATTCCTCTTTGTACTCACCCACCTTTTTAACAGGTGAAAGGCGAAAGCCCGAAGGAGAAAAACGTGGAAATCTTGGAGGAGGCCAGCCGATTGGTGCACTTGTTGGGGGGAGGCGTGTGCGTGTTCTGCAAGAGTGGCAAAGACCGCACGGCCATGGCGGTGACGCTGCATCAGGCCAAGGTGAGAACAGTGGGTTAAGTGTGGGGGATAACGTGTAGTTCTTGGCGTAAGGTGTCATTAAATTGTAGTTGAAATCAGCAATCTTGGCAATTCATTGTCGAGTTGCCATACACTTTTGGGTGTCAAGTTATGCTCCTCATATTCAACCTTTCGTTTGTATTTTTACACTTCTATTTTCCTCTATACATCGCACATCAGGTGCTGGGAGAGCACCACGGCTTCGGCTCATCTAGCTCTCGTAACACAAGCAGCTCGATGTTGGAAGCGGCGGGTTTGATGCGGGGCGCGGGCACACGCATAGACGTGGCGAACAAAAACATCGGCGCCTATAAGTACTCGTTCAACCCCTTGCAGGTGCGCTTTCTTACGTTTATTTTCATGGTCCACATCTAACGCGTCAAGTGAATGCTAGTGTGCTTACCTGTACTTGTATAATGCCTTTTATCCTTTTATCCTTTGGATGTGCCATTTGATTTCTTTCGCTGCTTTCAATCAAGCCACCGAATCATAACCTTCCTTCTTTCATCTACTTGTTTCTTTCCATCACCGCTCTCCACAACCAAAAGGTGTCCTATCTGCCTGCAGAATGGAAACCTCCTGCGTACACCGTACAGGGATTCCTCACCTCGGTGCTGAAAAGGGAC
>Ga0307979_1003164_pt1 | contig 11178 bp, 8 predicted proteins | sample OrgLakmetage1058_FD_201833 | JGI IMG/M metagenome (GOLD analysis project Ga0307979, IMG submission 201833) | Saline water microbial communities from Organic Lake, Antarctica - #1058 | ecosystem: Environmental > Aquatic > Non-marine Saline and Alkaline > Saline | place: Antarctica: Organic Lake...
ATGTTCTGACGCGTTACGTATGTTCTGACACGTTGTCACTGACATCAACCATGTTCTGACACCTTGTCACGTCACTGAAATCAACTGCGTTGATCGTGGCGTGGCGGCGCGCACGCCGCTGCAGTAGTAAGTTAGTAGATAGTACATCTGTAGTACAGCTGCTATAGGTAACAGAATAACGGGCCAGCTAGCTGGTTAAATACAACATCGTCTTGCATGTTCTTCTACTTATGATGGACACGAAATGAAGGACTAGTTGAAGCACCGTAGTCAAGGTCGGAAGTAGGTTGGGAAGATAACCTAGGATACAAGAAAGTTGTTGGAACTTCGTCATCTGTCTGTACAGGTTGGCAGTACACAAGTAAACGCTGAGTTCAGCTTCGCAAGCCACACTATACTTACCGTAGATAACGTGATCGGAACTTAACCAGACTGCTTGGCTCTACTAGTAAAGAACCTCCAGGAATTCTATAGTGCCACGGTTGCGTTGAGATAGTTGTTCGTCATGCTAGCTAGAGGGAGTACGGTATGTTTATGGTAGGATGATAGAGTAAATGCCGAATGGATGCCGACGTTCTGATTCCCCTCGGCACAGTTGGTCAGCTGTCTACGAACGAAGTAAGTCGTACAGCAGAGCTGAATGTTGATCTCTAACCGTCCGTTGATCTCAACCCCGTATAGTTAAGCTATTCTTGTCCCTCGACAGTTGAAGGCAAAGCTTGAAGTGCTCAACAACACTCAAGTACTTTTTGAGAATGAAGGAGGTGCCCTGGCTAGCTATGCATCCAAACTCCGTGATGCTATTGTCCAGCAGCTCGCTGAGAAGTCAGCTCGGTGGGTATTCCTCGCCTTTCATCGATTTTTATTTGTTGTCTAACTTACATTTAGTCAGACGACTTCGTCAATTCATTCGGTCTGTTTGCGTTACGCCTTAAATTTGCACTGTGGTATATATCAGGGATAGAATCAATATTCTACTGGGTTACAGCGACAATTCAGACGCTGCTTTCTCCGAGACAATTGAACCCATGCAGCAGCCTAAATGTGCCCCTGTGGCCACAACACCGCCACCTGCACGGGAGCATGCGCCAACCTCGGCCAGCAAAGCGTCACCTCGAGCATATGCCGTGCCGCTTCCGTCCATGCTTGTGGCCACTGATGCACATACTGCACCTTCAAGCACTGGGCATGATGGTGAGAAGTTCACTCATGACTCGCCGATTGACAAGCTCCTGCGACCAAGAAGCTCTGAAAACGCTGTTGCTAAAGTCAGCCCGCAGCCGTCAAAACATTGGTCCCATCAGAGGCCAAAACCATCGGCAACGGCAGCGGAGTGGGGAAAAGGCTTCGTGATATCGAGCGGTGGCAGCGCGCCTCGCCGTAGTAGACTCCCCAAGAAGGTTGAAGTCGAAGACAGTGTAGCGCAAGCGCGAAGGATAGAGAGCGATCGACAAGAGCGCAGAAAACAAGCTCTTGCGCGCCTGACGAATCGCCGAATTAAGCGAGCTACGGAGCGCGAACAGCGACAGATGAAGAAGCATCGCGGAGAGGTGTCGAGTGCTATTGCGGAAGTTGAGGACGAAAACGACGGCGACGAGGTCGCTGAGGCTAAAGCTTCAAAGCAGCGAAGCCCGCCAAGACCTCGCATGGGAGATGCACCCGTCGTTCGCTCAACTGAGGATGCGCTAGGAATGACCGTGCCTCCCCCTGAAACAGCTACTTCTAGTGAGCACGACGCAGTTCTTGACATTTCGTCTTCTGAGAGTGAATCGGTGAGCGGTGGAGATAACAGCGGGATTGGAAGTGATCTGGAGGAAGATGAAAGTTATTGGCCACAAGATGGTCACAATTTAGCAGATGACGAATTTCAAAGCGAAGTGCGCGAGGCAGCAGCCGACAATGATGGCGTGAGTCGAATAGAGCACGATGCACCGAGCGATAGCGCTCAAAGCGAAGTGCGCAAGGAAGCAGCTACCCGCGATAACAGCGCGAGCTCAAATGGAGTTGGCGCAGTGGCTCAGGAGATGGACGAAGAGTTGGAATTTGAACCTTGTGGCACTGAAATGGCTCCTGGTAGTGGCAGATCTTCTCAGTGGGAGGAGAAGCGATTGTTGGACATGGGAACTTCATACCTTACGTCAGCTGATTCAAAAGCTGAACAAGAGTTGCTGCCCCCTCAAATTCATTTGCAGCCAGCTTCTCCTCGGCCTCCTCCTGAGCCTGCCCTATTGGACGATCTAGGAAAGTCCACCTGTCTCGACAAGACCTTGCCAGTGCTGAAGCAGCCATCGTCACCCGTACGGGCTCAGTTGTCGCAGAAACCGTCGCCTGATATTCGAGCAGCCTCCAATTCTCTTGAGCCGCCGCTGCAGAATGCTCTGGACGTGCAGGCTGCCCAAAATGACCTTTCGAGTTTAAACCCAAGTGCAGTGGAAGATACTCCAACGACGGTTATTGCGCCATCAACCTCACCTCAGGCGCAGAGTACCACAGTTGTACTTGCGGCTAATGAGGGTGCGTTGGATATGCCTCGGAAGGAAGTGGGAGTTGTTAGTGTTGCTCCGTCAAGAGCTTCGCCTCAAGAAGCACAAGCAGCATCTGACGACAGTGACGACAGTGACAAAGTTCCCAATATCAACAAGAGCTCCATCAGCGCTCCTTTGCGCCCATTGAGTGCGCGAACAGCACCACGTACTCCTCGCAGCCAGCTTGAGGCTCAGGAGCATGGTAGAGCAGAGCAGAAAAATGACGAAGGTAGCAGCACTCAAAGGTCTGCGTCACTTGACGTAAAGCAGCACCAGAGCCAGGTGCCTTCGAGAGACGCGCCTGCCTTCAAGGATGCCCCTTTAGTGCAACAAGCCAGCCTGACAGCACAAGATCGGGGAATCCTCGTGTACCCCGTGTTCGCAGCTATTTTTTCATCGTATTACGAGCGCAAAAGCAGCAGCGGCGGCGGCGGCGGTGGTTGTAGAGTGGGCCGAGCGGGCTATCAGTCGTCCGAAGAAGCATCCATGGAGGCGACTTGGCGTCTGTACGCGCAGTGGCAGCAAATCATGCGGGATTACGCCACCGTGTTTTCAGGCGACCCCGCCATGGTGACATCAGACGCTGCGAGCACCTCTTCCGAAGCTGCCAACTCTCTGGTGTATCCTGGAAGCGCGGCTGCCCTGCATTACCGAGTCAACGCATCGACGAGGTCAGAAGTTTACGACATCGTCTCGGATGCGCTTAAAGACTGGCCTGGCAACGTATTTAATAATGGCGGCGAGGAGCACGAGGAAGAAGCATGGGTGGAACTCCCTAACGGTTTGGGCCTCGGCACCACTTGGAACTTGCTTTGGACGTGGAGCCGACCAGGCATCAATTACAGCTCACTGCTGGCGTGGCAGAAGGTGAACCACTTCCCGGGATCGCGCGAACTCACTCGAAAGGACTACTTGAAGAGGTATGTTCTCGTTGAGTACATCCGACAACATTTTCCTTTCTTTTTTATGCTGCGCACTTTCTATGGCCAAACTGGAGTTGACCTTATTTTTTAACGTGTTCCTTCATTATCTTGTTTTTGATGAAGGAACATCGCGCGCCTGCAGTCTCTGAGTGCTTCCTCAAAGAATCGCGAGGCCTTTGACATCATGCCGCAAACCTTCATCTTGCCCCACGAATACAACAAGTTTGTGGCCGCGTTCTACGCGCATCAAAGTGGGCAGAACGACAAGGCAGACGCCAAGGACAAGGAGCCTAATTTGTGGATTCTCAAGCCTGTTGGTCTATCTCGAGGGCGCGGGATCTCCCTCGTGTCAGACCTTTCGGACGTGAAATATGACATGCAAACCGTAGTGCAGTCCTGTGAGTTACTGCTTTGCCTCGATGGCACGCATCTTTGCCTGTTTTGAATTTTAACAGCACTCACGCCTTCATGTGCTGCGTCTCTGCGCTGCATCAGATTTGAGGAACCCTTTGCTTCTTGACGGGTTCAAATGGGATATGCGGCTTTATGTGCTCGTGACTTCGTGCGACCCTCTCGGTCAGTCTAACGGTAGCTTCATTTTGCTTGTTTCCACTTCTTGTTTTGCTGCTGCTGGTGTGTACATGTACGAACTGGTCCTCTTGAAAGGCAAGAGATAATCACCAATTGATGCGATGGATGCTTCCTATGCCTTTCGAGGGAATTCAATTGGATGGCACATTTCGTTCCACTTCGTTTTTCTCTCCGATAGAGTTGAAAATGTTCAATTATTTAATGGTTTCCTGATTGTTGCCTCTTTCTTTTAAAATCATCAGAAGCGTGGATCTACCGCGAGGGTTTTGTTCGGCTGTCCTCTCGTCGCTTCGACCTCAGCTCTGCGAAACAGTCCGACAACTTCGTGCACCTCACCAACTCGTCCATTCAGAAGCATTCAGCCGAGCCAGAGCATTTGTCGCCCGATTCAAAAGCGCGAGCCTCTGCCAAGGGGGGGGTGTTCTACAAAGATGAAGACAACGAAAGCTTGCTCGGTGGGTCCAAGCGCACTCTGAAGTGGTTGTGGCAGACCCTGGCTGACTCCAAGAAAGTGCGCCACGAAAACTGCGCCTTCGACAAGGATGTCGGCCTCCCAAGCGCCAGTGAGCTGTGGGCGTCCATTCAAGAGCTGGTGGTGAAGTCGTTGCTTTGCGTCGACGGAGCTATCGCCCACCAACCCAACGCCTTTGAGCTCTTCGGCTATGACGTCATGCTTGACGACGCGTACCGGCCGTGGCTGATTGAAGTGAACGCGTCGCCTTCCATGGCGCGAGACGGTGAGCTCGACCGCCGCGTGAAGGACCCCTTGATCCGAGACACCATCGCCCTCGTAGACCCGGTGCCTTTCGACCGCGACGCGTTGGTTCAAACCATCGAGCGCCGCCACACGCAGGTAGGCCCAGGAGCGCCGAGCAAAAGTGGCCACAAGCGAAAGAGCCCACAGGCAGAGCTCAGGCGAGACCTCAATTCAATCCTGAAAGGGCGCTTGCCCCGCCAAGTGGGGGAAACTCCACGCTTCCTGGGCAATTATGAACCTCTCGCCCCTGGCACAGAGGTCTATGCTAAATGTGCGAAGCTCAAGGCAGCTGTGGTTCGATAAGGAACGGTAGCAGAGCGCAGGAAGCCAGCACGAAAAAAGAAAAATCCAAATCCATTTCCCTTATTTGTATATCTTGTATAGTTGTTTGTATTTGCATATAACGAATTTTACTGACAACTGAAGTGCCTAGCACCAACAAACACGATACACCTGCCTTTGCCTGCTGCCCTTGCTTCGCATCTTATGCAACTCAATTTACTTATGCGGCATCAAAGCCAAAAATCATGATCATAGTTGCGCTGCCCTGCTGCTGCATTTTTTGGCCTTCGGCCCTCAGGAAGCCCGAAGCCCGAGTACCGTACAGCCGCGCTCCGTGCCCGCACAGTACGGAGTACAGTAAGCAAGGCTCCTATTCACGTCCACGCGCCAGGGTTGTAAATATGTCATATGTGTTCAGTAGAAATACGGAAGTACGAAACTGAGTCTAATTCGATGGCTTTTATCATGCTAAAGTGGCGCGGGATTTGGGATTTTCTTCGTCACTTGTAATCCTTCCCTACTCCAGCTAGATACCCGCGGGCATCGATTTCGCTGCGGTGCTTACGGCCATTAGCCATGGGTGTGCGGTGTGCGTGTCTTTCTTTGTGTACCTATGCAATTATTTCTCCACTAGAGTCGCAAAATTCACTGGCAGGTCCCATGCTTCTTGCTTTTTATTGGGTGGGTTTGGGCTTGCCTGCGCGGCAGAGATGTCGGCCTTTGACAGACAATTAGCGGCCTTGTTGATGAAGCGCGCTTAGGAGGGGGCCTCGCCGGCCTTCGGCCTTCTGCTGACGTCACTATGGCTTAATTCACGTACGTGAGTCACTTTAGTATCGTAGAGAATTTAATTTCCGCGTAATTCACGTGCAATTCACGTAGACAGTAAGCCAGTAAGCAGTAAGCAGTAGATGCCTAACAAGGTTGCGTTTCACGTGCAAGCGTCATTAACGTGCGGAGGCTGTAAATTTACTTCGCGCGTGAAATAAGCGTGATTTGCGCGTCAATCAATTCGATTTTGTTGAAAATTCACTTTCCGCGTGATTTGCGCGTGGTTTATGATTCACGCGGAACTAACCTAGCAGCCTAGGAGCTAAAAGCTAACAGCTAACAGTGCAAGTGCAAGTGCCGGTGCAGGTGCCGGTCTAGGTGCCGTAGAACGTAGTAGAATGTAGAAACACCGTAGAACGCACAATATACCGCAGAAAGGATAAGCGGATAGCCGCATGGCGAAATGCGACGTATAAGTATAAGACACAAGATATAAGAAGCAGCTTCGCAGTTGTACCTTTATGCCTGAGTTTAAGGGCCCGCTTAACGCTTGATAATAGTGATAGTTATAGTTATACTTATAGCTTATAGCTAATAGAACATAGAACCTAAGTTGGACCCAAGCGACTAACGACACGAGCCGAGGGCAGTTCAATGGAAACACGTAAAGTATTCATGGAATCCTAGCGACCCTGGATTTTCCTAAATTATTCGAAACGATTGTTTTGAGTACGAATCAGACAAGCAGCAGCAGGTCGCGCCCAGCAGCGGGTAGCAAGGAAGGTAAGCAAGTGCAGCACTCTAGTAGTCGCCGCCGCCGCCGCCGCCTTCCTCGCCACCGAACATGTCCATACCACCTCCCATGTCAACTTCCTCCTCTTCCTCCTTCTCAGCTGGCGCCTCTTCGGCAGCAGCACCACCGCCACCACCGCCGCCACCTCCGCCGCCGCCACCGCCGCCTCCGCCGCCGCCGCCGCCACCGTAGCCCCACGGACGGTGAGCAAACTCAATGGTCATTTCGCAACCCGAGAAAGACACTTTACCGAAGGTTGCCTCAATTGCCTTCCGGTTGCTGAAAGATTTGCCTGAAACAGCACATTAGAAATTAGTCGTTTCGCGAGACTTTTAAGTTCCCTAGTCATGCAGCAGCCCAACGCAGTAGGTCGGAGGGAAGTACTACACTTACCGGCAACGTTGTAGGAGCAGTCCGCGAACTTGAAATCGTGCTCTGCACCCTCGGAATCGGTCACCTTGCCAGCCACCGCACAGCTCTTGATGTTTTTCTTAGTGCCGGTCGGTTTCTTCGAGTCAGCAAATGTGAAGAATGACGCTGGACTGGACAAAGTTACGTCCACAGGCACCGTCACGGTCTCCACCTCGGTTACAGAAGCCTACGCGAGCGTTCCAAGTTCAGATAATTTTGTAAGTTAGTTGGAAGTCAGATCATTCAACAAATGAGAATTATCAGGCGCCATGGAAACGCGGGTACATGCCATGGTGATCAGTCTTGGCGACAAAATCGGGGTAAAGCAATTATATTCTAGAGCTACGAAGTAAAAATACATAAGTACATTAATACGTACAGTATACAGGGTGATTACGGCAATTTGCGTCCTGTACCTACTTACGTATACACCTACGTATGTATTTTTTATTTTTTTATTTTTGCGCTAGCTCAGTCTAGTCTAGTCTAGTCGTCTAGTCTAGTTATGCTCTCCCAAAAACAAAGGAAGGCAAGTACACCGCAGTCATAGGGGCACACAAAGAATACACTCGAGCTACATGTGCGCTAGCTAATTCGCTCCAGAAGGTCAATAAAGGCAAGTTGGCTGGACTGAGTGCTCGTTCGTGAGTCACGTCCCAGGTCCCAGGTCTACGAGGGAAGAGCATTTCTCAAGGCTATTTGCTTACCTGGTACCTTTAGAGCTAAAAGTGAATGTGGAAAATGGTACCGTCAAGGAGCAAATTCGAAGGGAATGTCTAAATGACTAGACCCAAGTACACGCCCCTTGACCTTGTTCGCTCTTTGCTACAAGGCAACAGCATTACAGGCACCCTTGCTTATTTATCATGTGCCTAAATGGCACCCCTCTATACGGAGCTTCAGCACAAATGACACCCGGCGGATTATGAATTCCATATATTCGCACCCCCCATTTCGATTAGGAGCAATATGCACCCCCCATATGGCACAAAAAAACGAAATGCACGCCCCATATGGGCCTAAAATACGAATTGTACCCTCCCATATGTAACATTTCCCTTTCTTTTTTTCTTCTTTTTCGCGCCTCCCCCGAGGACAAGACTGGTGTTAGTAGCTATACAGTGGAAGGGTATCATTTAGGCGGCTTTTATTATTTTAACTCGCTTTATAAATTCCTTGCCCTACATACTCATTCTTACTTCCTTCCTTACTTATACATTTTTCTGATAATTTCTAATCCCCCTTCCCTGTAATCGTGCTAGATTTAGCCTTATTTATATTTTATATTTTATATTTTTCAGCCTTATACTTATACAGTAGGTATACGTATTCTTTGTATCAGCTGCCAGCTCTGAAAACGTTCCATTGGGTTCTGAGTTAAAGAGAGGTGTTACTATACTTCGTACAAGCGTTGTACACAGACGCAGAAACGACTTAAGTCCGGTTTCAAAATTATTTCATGAACAGTTTCCACTTTAGAAGGGGGTGGAAGTATTATGCTTCCTGCCCTCTACACACTATCCTCTTTACGATTTTGACTTGCGCGCAACGCACGCGCGCACACTTCTGCCCGCAGCATTGGCTTCTGTGTCATTTGGGTTTGTATTAGTTCGAGTTCGAGTTGTACACTCTCGGCCGAATGGGTGCCCTGAGATGACATGGGGGTCGGACAATAAAGACGGCTCTAGAGTGCGAAGGGCTTCTGGTTAACTTCAAGGAATGGGGTGCTATAGCAGGGGATAGGTCGGAGTGGAGATCGCGGAAATACTCGAAGCTGATGCCTCTTTCCGAAAATTGATTCTGTAGGATTCATGAACAATTGGAGAGCAAACATGAACATTGCATTACGCAAAAAGGACACTCAGCCCAGTCAGACTTGTTCTGGAGGATTCATAAATGCGCAGCTTTTTGCTATTTGTTGATGTTTCTTTGGAATTGGAGAGTGTAATCCAATCGAATCGAATCGAATCTAGTGGTCCTGAATAAGCAGGACCGAGGAAGTCTTCTTTGTAGTGCGTCCGTTGAATCGGGGAAAGCTTACTGAAGTTGCCCATTGATTGCTCTGGCCTCGGCTCCAGCTCCTTTGAACTTAGTTGCCACCACCAGCAAGAAGCTTTGAGTCTCATTTTGCAGTCATTATGCTCTCCAAAGGAGATATTATTGACTGCCTTGAGGGCATTATCTGCATTGTCATTAGAAGCGGTGAGTTACGCAGCTTTTTCGATTCACAATTTGATCGTAAATCGGGCAGTACTACTGCCGTGTGCGAAATTTGCGTTGCCTGCAGTCAAATTCGAACTCGTAAGATTACAAAGCCGACTGTGGGCTGAAGGCAGAAGTTGAGGTATGCGTGTGTAGCGCAAAGAAAGCAGGTGCGAAATAATCCGGAAAGGGGATAGAAATTTGAAATGACAACATCCATCGAGCAAAAGGCGGATCGTTCGTGGGGATTGTGCACTCTTAAGAAACAACTTACTTAGAGAAAGGCGCGTGAGTGCAATTCATGATCTGCAGACCACGAAATTTCAAAGGCAGCGTTGAAACGATACTGTGCCTCTTAGCGCACAGGGCGCCCATTGTCTGTCACCGAGCCGCCAATGGTCCTGAATAGACAGGAAATCCTTCCTCATCTCAGTGTGGCTGCGAATCGAGAAGTCTGTCCCTCTAAATAAATATAGTACGACATGCTAGCGGGTGGCCTGCTGGACCCTAAGTACTATAGATATAAATCCAATTAAAAGGTCAATACTCTTGATTGCCTTTTCATCGTGTGCCGAAACCCTTGCGGGCTTGCGGGGTTCCCCACCTGAGGGCAAGTCGTATGCGTAAATCCCGAAGAGGGCAGCTTTCGCATTTACCGGCAAGTTTTATTGTTGATTCTCACACCTGCTGGGATGAGTACGCCAAAATAGGCTGTCTCCATTTTATGTGTGAGCACATATAACAATGGAATAATATCTTATCCATGTCGTAGACTTTTCGATACCCGAGAAAAAAGCAGAGACTGCAGGCGTCGATGGTATCATCCTACATACTAAGTACAGCTTCGCATGGTACGTGCGTTCGTGCCTCATGTCCGACGTACTTTACATTTTTGGATAGAGCCGTGTAGTACTTATGATAGAAGACTGCTATTGCAGTTCCACAGTCCATACGGTCGCACACCAACGGCAAGATGGACTATGGGTGCAGTAAGGACATGGGTCATGGGCACAACAAGAAGGATGCACATGAAGATGCTAAGAACATGCACTAACTATGGCACAGCGAGCTATGGATGATGCTTCGCACAGAAACTCTGCACTTGACAGGCACAACATTCCGCACTTGCTTTGTTTGCGCAACGCACGCGCATTCCCACTTCTGCCCGCAGCATTGGCTTCTGTGCCATTTGGGTTTGTATTAGTTCGAATTCGAGTTACGGCACGCTGCGCTTGATATCTTGACATGAAAAAAAGAGATATCGTTCGGAAAAATTGGATAAACTCTGCACTTGACAGGCACAATTATGGCACGCTGCGCTTGATATCTTGACATGAAAAAAAGAGATGTCGTTCGGAAAAAGTGGAGAAGTTGGGCATCGATCCCAATACCTCGCGCATGCTAAGCGCGCGCTCTACCATCTGAGCTACGTCCCCATATATGTGTTTAAGCGGAAAATGTAAATTTAAAGACTCCTTAAAAGATATAATTTGCTTTTCGTGTTGTGTCACAGGTTGTGCGCTGTCTGTGAAGAGTCGTGACGTCGTGACGACGTGACGAGGAGGAGAAATGCTGAATTTGGAGATTGGAGATAGCCGCGACTGAGCTAGTGAACCACTCGAGTACTTCGTCTGCATCAGCTTAGCTCGACAAATATTTGTTGCTCTGAAGCCTAAGTAATATACTACAACTCTGCATCAAAGCGCGCGTGTCAAATTCCTTACTAGTTATACTCTTGTGTCGTGTGCTAAGACTCTTGTCCATGCGACGTGCTACGCTAGCGAGGATGTTGTTCCTAATACCAAAAACTTTGAGCTTCCACGTCGGCTCCGTACGAAGTTTTCTTCGAGCGGGAGCCGCCCATGCTAAGGTACGGCACTCAACAGTTCGTATGAGCTCCTCGAAACCTAATGGAAAGAGCAA
>Ga0307979_1003166_pt1 | contig 11176 bp, 14 predicted proteins | sample OrgLakmetage1058_FD_201833 | JGI IMG/M metagenome (GOLD analysis project Ga0307979, IMG submission 201833) | Saline water microbial communities from Organic Lake, Antarctica - #1058 | ecosystem: Environmental > Aquatic > Non-marine Saline and Alkaline > Saline | place: Antarctica: Organic Lake...
ATGCCCCTCTCCCTCCTGAATCATTCCGCACTTGCTTTGTTTGCGCAACGCACGCGCATTCCCACTTCTGCCCGCAGCATTGGCTTCTGTGCCATTTGGGTTTGTATTAGTTCGAGTTCGAGTTATCTCCACATCAAAACTGGGCTTCCCTTGTTTATACTTACCAAGGGTAACTCAACACTGACATGGAGTACCAGCACCAACCAGCACGGGAATAATCATCCAGTCATAGAGACCTGAGATCTAACATCAGAGAGCCAGAGCCGAGAGCGAGAGCCGCGGTCTGCAGTTGGGATCTGCCGTATATGAATGGATGAATCCGTATATATGTGCTGAAAGATACGTATAAGGAGAGAGAAAGGAGACGACACACCGACTACTACACCGTGAAGCTGCAGACACTCTTCTGAGCCTATGGCACGTGCCTGTGCGCAAACAATACGGACTCAATATGCCGCTACACGTACCAGCCGTATAGCACGTGTCAACTCTAGCTATAGTAGTCATTTTTAAAGATAGCAACTCGAGTACTATATCTAGCTAGGTCGAAGGTCTTACAAATATTTCCCCGTATTTGCTCTTGGCTTGAGATTTGAGTCTAGCCACTCTCAAGCTTGAGCTAACAATTTATTCTTATCAACTTTCATTGGTTTTAGCCCAGCCTCAACATGCTTTAGTGGTTCAAGCTCGTCAGTGTGCTCCGCCAGTGCGAGGAGTGACAGGTCATGAATGCGCTCCTTTTGACGGGTTAATTTAGCATTACGATTTCTAGCATGCACAAGCCAAAGCTCCGTGGCGTTGCGAAGCCGCCTCCCAAGAGGAAGCTTGACCCCGCTCCAGCGCGCGTCTCAAATGCGCCAACAACGCAGCGACCACCACTGAAACAAGGTTACGACAGGTGGGTACCGTACGTATTCGCTACCATGATTTCTTTTTATGTTGTTCCGTGTGCTGGCGGGTCAATAGCGATTATGCTAAGAGGGCTGACGAGCATGGTTTTGGCATTCATGTGGGTGGAAAGGATTGTGCCTCGCTGGCTGTGGCGGAACCTCTCAGAACAACAGCAACACTTAGCCGATGCCTCTAGCCCTGATTCTTACGCAACGATCGATCCAGTGGGCCAGCCTGGCAATTTGACAGCACTCTGGGACCGATCTGAAGTTTCCGGTCAGGTCTTAAGCAGTTGCCTTATGTCAATAATTGCTGTATCATCTCAACTTTCAAATGGTGCACCCACGGCTGTGCAGCTCGAGGGAAGCTCTACTGACGCTGAGCAACTGGTGGATAAGGACAGCAGTCTCTCCATGTACGACAACAAGGTCTTTTCGTGGACAGAAAAGGCTTCTGGAGTCTGGGTGGCCTCTCTGGAAGGCTCTGAGGCCAACCCCTGGGATATGGTGTGCGGACGGGTGGTGGTGTCGGCGAGCGTGTGCCAGTGCGCGCAGCTCCTGGTCGATGACTCGAAGCGGAGGGGCTACGACCGCATGTTCAAGGGCGCTGTGGAGCACAGAGGCGTTGAGGTGGGTGGCTTAAACCCGGGTGCGCACTTGAAGACCCTGCGATACGCGGGCGCATGGCCCGTAGGCGATCGCATCTTTCACGTGCTTTCGGGTTGGCGGCCTCACCAATTTGGTAACAGTACTAATAATGACGAGCTCGGCGCTGTTGTGGGCTCCAAGTCAGTGGTACCTGGATCCATTGAGGCCTTGCAGATTGGCGAGCAACCACAGGTTGGGGTTCAGGGGCGGCTCCTTCTGGCCGGCTTTACGATTCGCCCGTTGGATTCAAATCGTGGTGGCCCCCAATGCGAAGTGACGATGGTGTCGCATGTGGACTTCGGAGGAACTCTGCCCCCCTCGATGATCAACTTCGTTCAAGCTAACGTGATGCCAGAAATGCTCGAAAAGATTCAAAACCTAGCCCCGAAGGAGTCTACGGTGAACGGCGACTTCGGAAGAGGACTAGCCCATTTTCAGGACAACAAAGAGAAAGAGAAAAAGGCCAACGAGAAATAAACTCGTCTAGGAATGAAGTAACGTGCGCGTGGGCCTTGCACAAACACCTGTTTCGCAGTTCACTGCCACTGCCCATTCGCCTATTCTTATCATGTCGATGTACAGGCCGATATTTGCCAGCTCGCCAATACCAAGGCCACCAACTTACGAACTACAACTGCCAAGCGCCCGGAATTCGTTAGTGGACTTCGCCGAACGTTAACGAACACGGAACGCGGCGATATTCGATATTAAGTATTAACGAATTTTTTATTCGTTTAGGCCGGGTTCGTTAGTTCCCCGAAAAGCCGAACGCCTTATTCGTTCGGGTTCGTTAATTTCAAATGGGCGAGTTCTTTCCGATTTTCCGGTTCGGTTCGTTTCCCATACACTCGCGAATTCCGGGCGCTGCAACTGCCAACTACCGAGGGTTCTTGCTCTTCTCTTTCTACTTCCACTCCCTTCACCGCCCTCGCGCCAGAAGGGCCATGGGCCATAGAAGATTAAAAGGGGGAGACTTAAAGCTATCCATTGAGAAGAAACTCCAGTTAAAAATTATTGAAAACACTCATATCCCCACCGAGCTGCTTTGAGCTTTAGGCCTAAGCAGTTTGGCCTACGGCCGCTAATTTACACACACTACCGCCTACATTACCTCCATATCTTCATCTACCCCTTCTTCAACAGCGTGTCCGGTTGGGGTTCAGTTTTCACCGCGGAAGAGAGGAGGCAGTGCATTGCGATCGTCTACGACGACTTATTGTGGAATGCCCTTTTGGTCGAGAGAGCATCGAAGCATTATGGCATTGTACATACCTTCCGTCGCTTAACTTCCCCGGCTCGTGGGTGTAGTCGGTGAGTTTCCCGACACCTGCGTAGCCACCGAACTCATGCACGGTTTACGAAGAAAATTTCCCCTGCGATTTCCCCTGCTTTGTAGCTTGCTTCCAAGTTTATGGTCTACCCTGTGAGCCTAGGCTCGCAGCTCTTCGTTGGGTTAAGGCATACATGTGAGTCCGAGCCTAAACACAACCTCGTGAAGTACTGATGCACAGGGCTGGAGAAACAATCGCCGATGGTAGACGGCGTGTAGCCGCACCATACGGCAACGTGATCCATAATTGGCCCTATGCAGCCTATGCAGCAAGAAGCAAGAAAGAGGACAGAGGACAGGCGATGCTGAGAGCCGCTGGCGCCCGCCGCCTGACAAGAACATTGAGCCAGTGCCCCACTGGGGCAAAAAAAATAGCCCGGTGAAATGCCTCGTGTACTTGGGACGTGAAGCACAATGAGCACTCAGACCTCGCCGACTTGATCGGAAGGAAGACGGAAGACGCCAGATAGAGCCTTCTGGAACGCACAGGCACATTCTGCTACATGTGCAAATACAAATAACCTCTGAGAGTGTGCTTTCTGCCCTTGTCTTTCTTGGCGCTGGGGGAGTATATATTAATCCAATATAATCAAGAGCAGCAGCAGCAGCCTAAATATAAAATACACCGCTTGAGGAAATGTTCAACTGAGCTCACTACCTGTTGATACTACCTTTCCCAAGCTATAAAGACTCCCTGTCTTTCGAACTAAACCCTGCTAATCCCGCTACTACTCTGGGGCAGTAAGTTTGTCTAATCAATGGTGTAAGAAGTCCGTTCATTTCTCCCTGGATAAATCCAGTCTATATTTCCCCCTGTAACTCTAATGCTCTCGCGAGCATTCACAGTATGCTGGATCTGGATAGCAGTTAACCTGAAGCGTAGCTTCATTGCAGTGGAGAAAGAGATCAAAGAGGCCTATCTTTCGAGCACATTACCGTCGTCAGATAACTACATGACATAAGCCTTACACGCCGTGAACTTTCCATTGAAACTCCCTCTTGAGTTCTTCCGCCTTGTGTGCATCACCTTCAGACATGAGGGCACACATGCTTTCAAGTAACTGGTTCCGCGTAGCCACATCCTTCGAGCGCACCCAGAGCTCCAATTTCACGATCGTCTTGGCGTCGCCCACCTTGCTCTTATCCACCACTCTAGCGCCGGTGATGTCGTCGCCATTTTCAATGGTGCAACCAACAAGCCCCATGACTAGGATCTCCCACCACTTATCCAACACTGCAGCTGGCACTGGCTTCCGGAACCACCACTCGCCGCCTCGGATGTTACCATCATCTTCCCAGCTTGGCTCAATGTCTTTCTTGAACAGCGAAAACGACTCAATGCATCGCTCTTCGCCGTCCTTTCCTACCTTTTTCAACTCACGATTCTTGCCGTCATAGAAAACAGTAGATGGTGGAGGCAGGCGCTCATAGTAGCTCCAAAAGTCTTCGACCGTAGAGAAAGCGCATAAATGGCGCTGCAGATTCTTCCAGACCTTTTGGGAGTGGTAACCAGTCTATTTGTACACGTAGCAAGGCAATGCGAACGAAATTAACCACAGAAGCCGATTATAAAAATGTAACCTATAAAATTGACCTTTTTTTGAGCCGTCTGCTGCTCCCAAAAGCACCACGTAAATTGAAGCGGATGAGAAGACATTGGCCACGGAGTATTAATTCTGTTACACGACTAGCGAGCGAGCTCTTCCGCGTGCAATAGCTGGGAGCTTGAGGAGGAGGTGGTAGCAAGGGTGTTCTTACTAGAGAGAGCGGGAAGATTGAGGGAGAGGGAGGCGAGGCTCGACCGAGGAATGGGAGGAAGGCGAAACAAAAAATACGCCGTGGATGTGGGAATGGCTACGTCCGTATATTTTAAAAGCTCATCTCTCATCATCTCATCTCATCTCATGAACTCAGCTAGAAAAGCATAGTAACTTAGTAGCTCTATTGTTGGCTTGCTACAGAAGCTTGCTAATAGCTAGCTATACCTGTAATATCTGCTGTACCTAGAGCTAGAATACAACTGTCCTCTAGCGTACGAGGTTTTAGAGACTCGAAGCTTAGGTGTGACAATTAGGCTAGAAGAACTGTAACTATCGATCCTACGGCACACTCACTCTTTATCTAGCTGCTCGTACAGTTGCTTGGAAACAGGTTTCGAATAACAACTTCACCTAGAATACTAGCTCTATTAAGGACAGTATAAGCTTTTACGAGGTGCAAATGGAGATGCCTGAAGGAGCTGTCCCTTTACCCGAGGGAGCGACGCCGATTTACGATACGGACGGAACCTCGGGGCTTGGAGATGTTATTAACAACATGCACGAGGAAGGTATGGCCTAGCAAACTAATGATTTGAACAAATTAACTACATGCACCACAGTAAACTACTAGATTTTTCTTGCTAACACTCCCTTGATTGACTCTGCCGCTGTGACATTGACTTCATTCCATTTATGATTAGTCTACAAGATGGCGCGCGAGAGTGGTGGTGCTCCTAAAGGTTTCCGCGAAGATGTCGAAGCATTTGTAGCAGCTGTGGACTGGACAGAGCAATGGATACAGGCCTTGCTTGCCTTCCACCTCTTGCTCTGGGTGACAACGTTACTAACTCGAAAGCGATTCTATTGGCAGTGCGGCACCTTCTTCTTTGTGACCGTGCTCGTAGCAGCATCGGAGACTTTAAACACCATTGCCCATTTACGCTGGCAAACTTTCTCCAAGCAGGATTACTTCGACAAACACGGTTTCTTTTTCGGCGTTATGTATTCTGGCCCACTTCTTCTGGTAGCCATGGTAAGGCTTAAGCTCGTTGCTTCCTACCTGAGCACCTGCAACGTCTGTTATTGTCGTTTTCACTCGCCGATTTCGTTCTTTTCTCCATTTCCTACTTTCCCTTGCAGTTCCAGATGGTCAATTTTCTCATGATCGCAGCCAACCTCCTCGTTGATGTTAAGAGAAAAGAGTTGCATCAAACACGGCAGAAAGATAAAAAGAAGAGCGAATAAGTCTCTGAACGTCATGCGTTGGCGTAAGTTTGCCTTTACATGGTGACTGGCGTGTTCATGAGTTTGCGCAAAGTACTGACGAAGAGGAGGAAAATCGTGGCGAACTCGAACACGGGAGGCTTGTGCCTCGAGAGGGCCTTGAAGAATGAGAACTTCGTTTGTTTCAAATCCCAATGCCCCCTTCATGTACTTCGAGGTCGTTTATCAACATGGGTTATGGGTTACGCGGTTACGCGGTTATATCGTTACATGTTACACAGGGTTGAGATTCCCGTTTCCGCGGAATTCCCGCGCGATGGCTAAAATTTTCACTTCACGTGGGATTTCCGCGGGATTTCCGCGGGTTTCCGCGATATTTTCGTGCCGTGGTCATAAATTCACTGCGAAATTCCCGTCGCGGAAATCGCGTCTGATTGGTAAAATTTTCCCTTTCCGCGGGAATTCCGCGGAATTTCCCGCGGGAAACCGAACCTCGATGTTACATCTAAGATCTAAGTTACATAAATAATGAAACCATTTGGAAGTATTTATGCCTATATACAAGTCCATATTACTAGGGAATCAGAGGCCCACATTCTGATATTCAATGAAGAGACATCGCTGGAGACCCTTAGCCTAGCCCTTAGGGCGCGCATTCGGACTATGAAGAGGAATCGCATCGAAGTAACGTGCTTATGATTATAATTATAGAAAAAGCAATTGGCGTGCCTCGGATGGGATATTGGCGTGTTTGTGTTGGTGTTGGGCCTTAAGGACAGCGAGCAGCACGCTTCGAGGTAACGATACCGAAGACAATAATAAATAAAGACAAGACAGTCAGACAGAGCCAGAAAGCAGAAAGCAGTAAGTAAAAAATGGACTGAAAGATGCCATCCCGAACACCACCACTGCCATCATGCGCCTTTGAAAGTGGGTCGCAATTCAACTATCAAGAGGTTTGAGAAAGCATTGCACCCACTGGTGGCTCGAGCTACTCCAAAAGGTCGGTGGTTTCGTCGATCTCCTCCGGGTCAGGGAACAGCACCACCTCCGAGTCTAAGTCTAGCTTGACTCGCTGCCCTTTCCCAACGCTCCTCTTGGTGCACTGACCGAGTGCGCCGAGCTGAATCCGGAGCTTTTTGCCTCTTGATTCCATCACGGAGGCTTCATCAAGGAGGCGTTTGTGCAAATCGTTGACTTGCACTAAGAGCGCATAGCATTGCAAGTCTGGAATCTACAGGGGGAAATAGAATGAATCAGAAGCAGTTGCTCAGTCTTTGAGGAACAGGTCAGATTTATGATCTTTTTGTCTCTCTCTCTCTATCCCCATTCAACTTTCAATCCTTACCCCTGAGTCCACAGCGAGCGTGGCGAGTTCTTCTAAACGGACCCATTCGCCTCGCCCCACGCTCGCGACCATACTCGGCAGCTTGAGCACGCGCGAGCAAAAGGAATGGGCGCTGATGCCGGAGAGCATGTCGCAAATTCGGTTGCCGAGGCGGTCGCGGCAGTCCTCGTTGCAACTGTTCGGGTGTTGGAAGTCGAGGAGGCACTTCACGAGCTCCATCTCAAGGCACCGCTCGAGCCCCCGCACCACCACGCCCACTTCAGATGCCTCGCCGTTGTATACGATGGCATTTTCTAGGGGCAGCCGCAGGTCGCGCAAGAAAGTTGCCACATCCGTGTATTGCTTGGCCTGCAGACGGTCGTGCACGGTGCCCCAATCCAACGGCTCGCTAATCACCGACGAGTAGTCAGTGAGGTGAGGCCATAACACACTCACAGGCTGACTGAAGGCCCATCCACCCTACAACACGAGTAGCACGCACACAACATGCATGAAGGAGGTGTTTATGAACAGGAAAGAGTCGCCTGCGGGTATTTCGCCTTGAGAGCTATGTCCCCGAACCTCTCCCCGCGTCTACTCAGTGAATTGCCCTTTTCGTTGCTTACCTTGGCGGACTTCAGCGCCTCCAGAACAGGTGAGAATACTCGCGTGAGCTCCTCAGGTTTCAAGCAGCTAGCGCCGTCCCCAAGCTCAGCAACAGCGACTAGTTCTTTGTCGAGTGTTGTGGCAGACTCTCCCATAGCCGCTGACGAGAGGGACGCCACCAACTTGAGAGCGTGATGGAAGAGAGCAGCGGCATCTTCAAAATTTTGGCTCAAATTTCCAGTGTCTGGCCGAAGGGCCAAGGCGGAGTTAAGCAATTGTTTCAATTCGAATCGAATGAGAGATGTGAGTAAATCGGACCAGCGCGTTTCCACCAGGCTCTCGCCGCAATGAAAGCAGAGAGCGCTGAGTTCCGACCGCAAAAAGCTAGCAGAGCGGCGCACGTGTACCTGCTCCGAAGGTGTATTGCTCGAGGCATGCTCCATAGCGGATACAATGACTCGCACCTGCTTGCCTAAGAGCTCACTTTCTTCGCACGAGGGCTCCTGGATGGCTTTTCGCAAAGATCCAGCAGCATGAAGTGCTTCCCCGAGTTGAGCAAGCAAACACTCCGAAGGAGCTAACGAGTCTCGGTTACACGGCGAAGGTGGATCAACCGCTAAAAAGTCAAACCGCACTCGAGCTTTAACTTTAGGGCTTCCAGCTGAGTCTGAAGGCACCTTTTCTCGCGCAAGTTCGCCTTCTGCTTCCACGAGTGTTGAGAGGAGGGTTGTGAATCGTGGGTCGAGGGCAGTAGGGAGGCTGTCTAAGGCGGGCTGGAGGACTGAACAAAGACTACTAACGAGGACTCGGTCCACAAGAGCTTGCCGCTTTGCTTTACGCGTGCTTTCCGTTGACTCCATGATGCAATCTTGATCCCGCGCCCGTTTCAAAGTCAGCGGGGATTTAGAATCAGGTAGTCGGTCAACTGTTGTTCCAGCGGTAATTGTATAATCCACTGCACTCATACCTACATGCGCTGCATGGCTACATTTTAAAGGTGAAACTGCTAGCGTGAATGATTCAGGTGTCGCATCAGGAGCCCTACTAAGCTCCATTACAGTAGGGGAGGCAATGCAATGGGAGGTAACGTTTTTTTTGTACCAGTAGTCAGGAGCTGACAAGCTAAGTAACAACAACATCCTCTCACTTTTTCACAGTGAACAGTGAACTCGTGCTGGAAGTGACAGACGTGACGACGACGACAACAGCAGAGAGGGCAGGACACGAGACACATTACAGCTCACCATGAAAACCCTTAGTGGGGGTGTTCGAATAAACCGTTCAAAAATGGTAAGACACGCCCGCTTCGTTTGAACTAGCTTGAATGCCTGACTTTCCTTTACACGTTCCGTGTTACTACTTTTAGGAGGAAGCGAATCAGCCCGTGGTGATTGACAATGGTACCGGGCTTCTCAAAGCTGGTTTTGCGGGCTCGGACCGCCCGACGAGCGAGTTTTACTCAGCGGTGGGAAGGCCGAAGCACCAGTCTTCAAACATGATCCGTGTCTATGGCGGCAAGCTCGAAGGATCTGAGTACTTTGTTGGTGATCGCGTTGTTGAACACCGGGGAATATTTAAGATAGACTATCCTATGGAGCACGGCATCGTAAAAAATTGGGAGGACATGGAAAAAATTTGGGCCCATGTTTATGGAAAAGATTGTTTGGGTATTAGATCCGAGGAGCACCCGGTGTTACTAACAGAAGCACCTATGAACCCTGTCAAAAATCGCGAACGGTCGGCTGAGATATTTTTTGAGTCATTCAATGTGCCAGCTCTCTATGTCGCTCCCCAGGCTATTCTGTCCCTGTACGCGTCAGGACGCTCCACCGGTAACAACAAGTGTGTGAGAGAGTTTGTTGCTATATTGGTAGCAGTCTGATTTCTGTGCTAACTCCTCTCGTTAGCAAACGATCGTGTGTTCTTTCTCTAGGTCTAGTGTTGGACTGCGGCGAAGGCGTGTCTCATGTGGTCCCAGTCTACGAAGGGTTTGCGCTGCCACATGCCGTTACTCGCAGCAATGTCGCCGGCCGTGACGTCACTGATCGTCTCCAGCTCCTGCTTCGCCGCGGTGGCTGCACGCTTCAAACTTCCTCGGAACGCGACATCGTGCGCCAAATCAAAGAAGATTGCTGCCGAGTGTCCTTCAACCCGCGGGGTGAGGGCAGCAGCGGCATTCAGGAGTACCGATTACCAGACGGAGAAATGGTCAATGTGGGCAGCGAAGCTCACGAGGCGCCAGAAGTGCTCTTCCAGCCCGACTTGATCGGATCCGAAGAAGCGGGCGTGCAGACTTGCCTCCACCAGAGCTTAATGCGGAGCGACCGGGACCTCCGGAGCGTGCTTTATAAACACATCGTGCTCGCAGGCGGCTCCACTCTTTTCAAAGGCTTTGGCGACCGATTACTCAACGACCTCCGAAAAGTGGCGCCCGACGGCACAAAAATTATCATTTCAGCGCCACCGCAACGGAAATGGTCAACCTGGGTGGGCGGCTCGATTCTCGCGGCGCTCAATACTTTCAATGTGCGTGTCTTTTCTCACAACTTTTCTTTCTCCTCGATTTCCAGTGCATTTCTATTTTTCTTCTTGGCACTTGCTCATTCTTACTTCTTACACTTACCATGCATCTCATGCTTTTGTAGTCGATGTGGGTTACGCGCGCTGACTACGAGGAGCACGGTGCTAGACTACTCACGGAAGGCGCCATCTAATCGCTCGCTCGCTCCGGGCATCAACGAAGGAGACGTCGGCGTGCCTCGTCTGTCTGCTGCCACCGCAGTCCCATATTGCGGGGGTGGCCCATTCATGTGAAATGGCCATATTCACACCAAATAGTTCTATGGTAATGACAGAAAAAAAAATGTTTGAAATGCATGCAGGTCCTGGGAGTGGCAATTGCCAGTTCAGTGCACAGTGCAGTGCAGTGCAGTTGACCTGCGAACGTTTGAAGTTTTGGTTAAGATGTTGTTGCCCTACCGACCTACCGCTACCGACCTGTGAATTACTTGCCTTGCGCTTGCACTCTTTCTCTTTCTATACCGAAAGATAGGAAAATGAAACGGATATAAGTGTAAGGGACTATAAGTTATAAGATTACAAGGGAAGTAGAAGAAGAAGGGAGGGAATACCCGGGCTGCGGGGGCTGCGGGGGGATGCCCCCTTCGATACTTCGATCTTCGGCGACTTTGACTTTGAGTTCATTAATTCGCCTCGTTGCCTCAAGTTGCCTCGTTGACGCTAGCGATAAAATTGACATGGCCATGGGACTTCCGAGATGGAAGTGGAAGTGAGTCATTCAATTGATACGGCCATTCCGACGTTTTATCATTTGTTAGGAACTACATTTGCATTTGCACATTATAATTATACTTTAATATTTGCCCTGTAC
>Ga0307979_1003168_pt1 | contig 11173 bp, 9 predicted proteins | sample OrgLakmetage1058_FD_201833 | JGI IMG/M metagenome (GOLD analysis project Ga0307979, IMG submission 201833) | Saline water microbial communities from Organic Lake, Antarctica - #1058 | ecosystem: Environmental > Aquatic > Non-marine Saline and Alkaline > Saline | place: Antarctica: Organic Lake...
AGTCCATACTGTCCTCGAAATCATCCTGGACAACCACTCACAGACAAAGACTCATGTACGGAGTTAATTTAAACGTGTTAGCGGAAAGGCGTGCCGCGTTACACTTCTTCCCACAAGCGGCCCGCTTGCATGTTGTTGTTTGTATTTTTGAGGGGGGGGGGGCTTTTCTATTCACTGCCACTCTGCGAACGAGGAAGGAGTTCCTATGTTGGATGTTCAGTGGTGGAGGAACATCCCAGAGATAGAATCGAAGATCATCATCAAGAGCAGGCCATTTAGCTGAAGCGGAGAAGCTTTTGCTGACGTGACAAGAAACCAAGGACTTGAACACCATCAAGAACAGCATCGCTTGTGCGCACATCAGCGGTGGGAGCAAACAAATAACACGGTGATCACGACGCCAGCAGTCGTAGCAGCAGCAGCAGACAACGAGACCAACGCCAAGACCCGGACCATCAACAATGTGGACCAGTCAAGGCGAAAGCGGGAACAGCCTGTCACATTTACGACCTCAGGAAGCGCGAAGCACTGAAGGCGAAATGTTCAAGACAAAGAAGCCGACAACGAAATCGAGCGGCAGCGCAGGCACCACAGCGCGAAGTCGAAGACACTCGCAAGCGCAAGAACAACCTTATTCATCAAGCACCTTCCAATACGGAAACCGCTAGATGGGTGGGAGTGTTGGATGTTCAGTGGTAGAGGAACATCGCAGAGTTAGAATAGAGTATGAGTCAGAGACATGAACTACTTATGAATCAGATGACGCAGATGCAAACACAACCTTGATCAACAGAGAACAAAGACACAAAAGGACACGAAACACCCTTGCCTCTTACTTGCATCTACCTCTAACACCAGGGGCCCTACGGGGGCCCCAAAGAGTATACTTCTGCTACAATAATGAGAGGATTATGCACCGTGGGGGCTCATCATTCAATATCCTATCCCGTCGAAGCATCTTATGGCTCAGGGGCAGAACAATAGGCGCCTTGCGCGCTGAAAGGCTCACTTTGACCTCTGCCGAGTGAACTTCGTGTTGCGCATGTCACGAGCTTCCTTGCTCGCGCGCCTTCCTCTTGATTGTTCTGCAGAGTGCGCAACACCCACAAAAACTTCGCTTTTTGTAAATTTTCCGAGGAATTTGGCCAATGAACCTCTCCCTCCTGAATCATTCCGCACTTGCTTTGTTGGCGCAACGCATGCGCATTCCCACTTCTGCCCGCAGCATTGGCTTCTGTGCCATTCGGGTTTGTATTAGTTCAAGTTCGAGTTCGAGTTCGAGTTCGAGTTCGCCTGGGAGTCTCTATGGTAGTGTTATGTTAGCCATCTGCGAGGCGGAGTTGAAGTAAACCGTTTTGTGCAATTCCCGCTGCACTTTTTTAAGATTTCAATTGAAAGAGAAATAGTCCGCCAGCAACAGCTACAGAGGGGGAGCAACTATACCTGAATATTTGGCCTCTATTCAATCTGTAGCTCGACCATCGACGATTCACGGAGTGTTGTCACTAAGTAAAAATTATTATACATGTAAGAATTCTACCATCACTTCCATCGCCACTCGGGCATGTGCGCCTGATTAGTTTCTTAGGTCTAGTTTGCGCTGCTTTGCTTAACTTCTCTACCTGTTAGCCTTCTAATTCCGGCCCTTCGGGGCCTGTCTCAAAAATACATACTATGGAATTTTTATTTTTTTCTTGCATCTCATGGTCGGTTATTATCGGTATTTATAGAGGAAATTCGTTAAAATTCGAATTTTGAGTTTTTGCCCCTATGGTAGCCATCTAACGTCGAAGAACCTGAGAAATAGCGCCAAAGTGGGCATATTCTTACTCTGCGAGTATTCTAAGATATGAGTTATTGTCTATCTTGTTCGAAATTCCATACTAAGAACCCGATAGATCCCTGTGCCCTCTTTTTAACACATAAAAGTTTCAGATATTTTTACGACCAGAAGTGGCAGCCGCGACCTGAATACCTTCCCTGCGCTGCGCATCCAGCCCCGAAGCTTGCTAATGCCTGATGCAAGCGCAATTGCTAGCAATCACATCGCCGGTTCAGCGCTGGTCGTATCAAAATCAATCTAACCAGCTACACAATCCAGCTAACCTTCTGCGCCTGTCAAGCACAGCAGCTTGCCTTCATCGCTCCCATTGCGCGTAATGGCGATAGCAACCAAACAAGTGCTTATTAAGTATAAGCTTCAGTAGAAGTAATAATAAAAGAGAAGAGCGGAAAAGTGGCACAAAACATTTGGTATAATATACTACATTAGATCACCACAATCACATTCGAAAAAAGAAAAAAAAAATGTCTAAAAATGGCTGCAATTTCACTATCCACTTCAGCTATAGTTGAAGGTTCTGCTCGTGTCAGTGATGGATGCTTGAGCGCTGCTGAGTTCGAGGCCGAGGCACAAGCGTGGGTGCAGTGGTGTTGGCCTCCCGACCCGCATTCGCCGTCAGGATGGGCACCAGAGTGGGTCTGGCATCCATCGAGGAGCAAGAGAGCTACTAACAGTGAGAACGGTGCGTCCATTCGGCTTCAAACAGGCCCCGGGTATTTGTCCCTTAAGCGACCTGTACAGCGACGAAACCACGATGCTGTTGTTGACCCTACAGTCGACCGCCTGTCTGTCGGTGGCAGCAGCCACAGCAACAAGGGCGGAGGTGGTGATGCTGAAGCTTGGGAAGAAGGTGATGTGGCAGTAGCTGACGAGCACACGTCAGCGCCTCGATTAGGACGTCACTTAGTCTCTGAAGAAACCTGCACCACTCCTGTGGGTGCGCATGTATGTGCACAGGAGTGGTGTGTGGACGTGACCTACAGCCCCACATGGCGCGTGCCGGTTTTGTACTTCACCGCTCGAAGGCACCGCTCTCAAGTCTGCTGCAACTGTAGCGAAAGGCCTTTGACGTGGGCTGAAATAGCCGTGCATTTGCCTCAAGCTCTCCACGAAGACCTTTTGAATAGTTGTAGCGGCAGTGAAGACACTCGTGTAAGCAACGCAAGCAGCGTTGGCAGCGAAGTTGGTATGTGGCCACTGTTGACAGAAGAGCTGCATCCCATAACGGGCTTCCCTTGCTTCATGCTGCACCCGTGTGCTACTGCTGGTCGCATGGCTTGCTTAAATTTGCCCCAACAAAACACCTCGACATCCAACCGGGGCAATCGGCTCTATCTCCTTACATGGCTCACCATCTTTGGACCCGCAGTGGGACTGACCGTCTCTCCTAGTTTTTACTGCTTGAAAAGATCCTCATGTAATTGATGTCGAGATGTGGTGTGGGATTTTTCTGATGCCGAAATGGATTATTCTTTATATTATCCTGTGTATAATAAAACGGGCCTGGCTTTCAGCTTTCAGTCCGGCCTGGGATGCCCTGTAGACGCCGGCTGCATGGCAGACCAACTGGCAGCTCAAGGGAGGTAGCCAACTCGAATTACGAATTAGCACCCTTTAGCCATAGCACAAACAAATCAAAACAAGAGTCCCCCAAACCGAGCTCATCGGGCTAGGGCCGGGCCCCGTGCCCAGAAACTTTGACCGCACCGAGTAATGGAGGGTCTAGAGGGGGAATTGCGGAATTGTTTATGTATGTGGGAGGCGTTGAGTCATTGAGGTACTTCCTCTTTATGGGGGAGGTCCGACTTACGACGTATTATATTGGCGGGATTAAGAAAGCGGGCGATGCGTTCCTTCCGGGGTAGGGCAATAAATAAAAAAGGTTGTGTGGCATCTGGAGCAGGAACTGAGGAGAACGACCCATTAGCCGCTCCTTGAGTCTTTAAGTGAACAACGGGATATTGCAGTGCCGGGATGGGGACCAGGCATAACACTTCAGAGCGCAAGCCAAGAAGCGGAACATGCAGACTTCTCAGCGCAGAATCCAGATTGGCTCAGCAGAAGTAGAAGATTCATGTAGCCGAGCAGAAGGCAGAGGTCGTCAAAGCCATCTCGGCACAAAAATCGCGCTACAAAACAAGAAGCAATATAATTTATTGAATTTATGGCCCGGAATTCTCCAAATTCGCTTGATATCATCAGTGCAGCCGAGTTGAATTTGCTGTGCGAAAAGAGCAGCGATTAAGGGCGAGAACACTTCTTTTTGTCGGAATGCGATTCCCAATTGCGGCCGACATCGTCAACCAACCACTGAGCAACACGCTCGCACGGCGAGCTGGATGCGAACAGACCGAGCCACGGGCTCAAACAAGGGAACTTCGGAAAGTTCCAAGAGAATGATTACTTTACACGAAAGAGAGTGCTGCCAGAGAGAGCACTAATATATACACAATAGAGTGTATATACAGAAAAGGCAACGCGCTAAAAAGACATAACCACCGGGTTGTCACAAAAATGCGCTGACGTTGCACCAAACGGGCCGCTAGGGCCCGCACTGCTTTGCTAATCATAGTACCAAGCTACCCAGTCAAGTTCCCCCATCCGAGACATTTGAGCAGCACTCCCAGAACATAGAGGATTGTGCCACTTTAGACCTATTGGGGGATCGTGCCATTCGCAGTTCTAGCTGCCTTGCTTTTTATATCAGCCTATTGGCCTTCTAATTCCGGTCCTTCGGGGCCTGTGTCAAAAATCCCAAAATATCCAGCTATTTCCCCGGGGGTTTAAAAATAAAACGGACTCATATGGTAATTAGAAAAGAATTTCTCGAATGAATGAGGCCAACGAACTATCAAAAAAATTATATTCAACAAACAGAGTTGTTATTTTGACATAGGCCCCGGGGTTTTCCCGAATTATCTCCATTTTATTCATATTTTATTACTAAGAGTCAGGCCATATCCGCGAAATATCCGTAATATATTTCCTAAGTTCGCTAAAAAAATTCACGTGGTTTCAAAGTGAATGAAATTTACACAGGACCCGAGGGGCCGGAATACGAAGGCAAACAAGTAGAGATAAAAAGCAAAGGAGCTCAAACTATGAAGCTAATTAGGCACACATTCCCGAGTGGCCATGGAAGGGATAGTCATTTCGCTCAAATGGTACAAAATTTCGCTTGATTCGCGAGAGCATCCATTCCTCGAGATTCGATTAGATCCGATTCGATTATACTCGCCAATTGCAAAGAAACAACAACAACAACAAGAAGAAGTAGCGTAAAGCTGTGTTTTGATGAATCCTCCGGAACAAGTCTGACTGGGCTGAGTGTCCTTTTGCATAATGCAATGTTCATCTTAAATCTCATGAACCCTGCAAGATTAATTCTTAGAAGGAGGCAGAGGTTTCGATTATATCAAGTAACCCCCAAGATCTCCCAGAACATCTCGCAAAATGCAGAATAAGCCCAAGAGAAGGCACATAATCCTGGCTCTTGATGAAATAATCCGCATAATCATTTCCATGGCCACTCAAGCATGTGCGCCTGATTAGCTTCCTAGATATAGTTTGATCTGCTTTGCTTTTTATCTCTTGCTGTTAGCCTTCTAATCACAGCCCCTCGGGCCCTCGGGGCCTGTCTCAAGTAATCCGCACCGTCGCACAAAAATGCACAACCGGGAAGGAGGGCCACGGGAACGACATGAAGGGCGCGCATCAAGGCGCCTAGACCACACACCAATGGTACCGCAGCAAAATCATTTCGCCCCCGAACTGTGCAAAGCACGGGCGCTCGGCGCCAGTATATACATGGAGGTTTGGACCGCTACAATCACTTCCACGGCCACTCGGGCGTGTGCGCCTGATTAGCTTCGTAGATTAAGTTTGCGCTGCTTTTCTTTTCTTTTCTGCCTGTTAGCCTTCTAATTCCGGCCCTTCGGGGCCTGTCTCAAACTACAAATATGCAAATATGTTCTTGCACAACATACTGTACATACGAGTACGGACATAGGCCACGTCTGCGTGGTTGGCTCTTTCTCTTTCAGCTCGGTTCGTTAGTGCAGGGATGCCGACCTTCTCTTTTGGTTCCGTTCCATTCCTATTCACTAACGAGCTGCTTTGCTTTTTATCTCTTCCTGTTAGCATTCTAATTCCGGCCCCTCGGGGCCCGTCTCAAAAACCGGCGCTGGATGTAGCCACTTACCCCGTAGGGGCATATTGTAATAGTTGACACGTTGACACACACACTCAAGTACAACAAACATGCAGTGGTGCAGTGGTGCAGTCGGTGCAGTACAGAAACACAGGAAAGCGTTGGGCCCATGTCAGGCCCTGCGGCATGAGTAGCATACATCACAGACACGCTTGGCACTCCTATCAAGCGCACTTGTATCCCCGCATGAGGCATACAGTTTTTAGCACCCTTTACAGGCACGCACAGCCACCACATATCACGAGCTCGTCTAGCATCCATCGTAGGCAAGTTTAGTATTCTTATAGTGGCTCACCTTCAAGAATGCGCACCAATGATTGTAACGCCAGGAAATTCAATTTAATCGCGGCTTAGGATTATAATATTGGGCTTAAGGAAGAATGGCCCAGTCAAGCTGTCGCTGGCAAATAGTGGCCTACTTAATGATGTTATGCTTCATTCGTGACCGCATGTTTTTCACACATGTCGAATCTTCGACATCTGTCATTGGGACTGCGGCTAGTATTCATGACATAGATCTCGTTGTTGACTCTCCTGCCAGTGGCATACCATACTCGACCATAGAATCTATCCGAACTACCGTTGAAATCAATTTAGGATTAGGTCCTATATCAAATGCCGTGCGTGAACGACCTCAGGACTGGAAAGTTTGCATCTCTTGGATGTTAAGTGCAAGTGAATTTTGCCAGAATTTCATGGATCCCCCTATGCTTCCTAGTTTACCCCCGCGGAACATTTCGAATCCCCAGAAGTACTTATTTCAAGCTTGGATACAACATATTTCTTCAACTAAAGAGTATCGCATCGGCCTTGCAGCTCTCACGAAAGTTTCGTACATGGTGGACCCTAGAATTCAGTCTCACGGGGACTCTATTGATGTAGCTATTTCAATAATCTCCCCTATACCAGGCGTGGCTTATTCCGATTCCGATGAGATTTCCCCATCACTTAGACTCACTCTCCTCAATGGAGATCTGGCTGATACTATCCGGAGTCGGCCTCAAGAATGGAACTTATGTTATTCATGGGGCATATTAGGTCAAGAAATTTTCGCTTATTGCAGTGGCATTCCCGAGCTTCAAGAATTGCCTCCTCACGGTCCAGTAAAAGTAACAACTTTAGAGAGACTAATTTTCAAAGCATGGCTACTTGATACAGCAACGGCTAAGACTGAAGCACATGTACAGTAGAGCTTCAGTACAGCATTAGTCCTCCTTCATGGGACTTTATGGTGCCTCTTGTAAATCCACTTCAGAAAAGCCACTTAGTAACAATTCTTGGATTGGAAGGCAGTGGCCATAAAGCAATGATTGCATTCTGGCCCTCTTTAGCCGACCGCTCTAGTGATGTTGAGAAGGTCTTGTATGGTGCTCTGAGGGAATGGAGCCCAACAAGCCCTCCTTCAGATATACCTGCTGCGAGATCTCGCATCTCTGCAAGACTCAATGCTTGGGGAAAACGGCAACTTTCGAAACAGGAAGTTATCGACGACAATGGGGAGGGTGAGGCGATCCTTATATATTCGATCTCGCACCCATACGGCATGAAAGGCCCCCTTGCGCGCCTCGATATTCTAACATTTCTCGACGTTGTCGATCCAGACTCCTCTCAGTTGCCGCTAGATTGCAGCTCTTCCGTACCTTGTTCTTTCAGTAGATCCCCATTTGCGTCGGTGTTGATTCTGGCCTTAGACCGTGACCCTGTAGCGTGCCTTCTATCCGCAGTGCGACAAGGAATTGTCGCCACCACGGACATAGATCATCGAGCCGCTGAAGTGGCTGATAACCTAATATACCTCTCTGCTCAGCTTGCAACGCTGCCTTGCTCCCGGTACCGAGTTCTGCAGTATGATGCCTTTGTCAACAACCCACATGAAGTGATGGACCCGCTTCTCACTTTTATCAAGCTTCGCCGCCACCTGGTCTTTCCCGAAAATGTGCGCCCTCCGCGGAATGGAACTCGACAGGCGCTCGAGAGAGCTGCAATGGTTCAGGCATCGCCTGTCACCAGAAATGGAATAGCACATCCCAGGAACGGAGCCACGTGGGAGACGTTTTCAAATCCGAAGTGTCCACTGATTCCGAATGAAGTTAGTGGCAGAAGCATTTGGGATTCTAAGGACGTCGAACTGAGGGACGTATTGGTCGAAATAGACGCAAACAAAGACGGCTAGTTGCTAGTTGAAAAGCCACCCGCCGTATAAACGGCTGCCTCTAAGGCGATCCAGGAAGCTAGTCCACTTTCTATCTTGGGACATATAGACAATCAGAGCACAGAGCACATGGAACTCCACTTCTTGCATCTGATATTTTGATTAGAAAGGGAATACCTCCGCTTGCTTGCTAGCTACTTAAATATTCAACTGAAATGTTTAATTGGTTTCTTGCTTCTTGCTGCTTGCTTCTCTATAATCCTTAATCCTAATGATATCAAAGCGCATTTGGTTTAGTAAATATTTTATGTATCTGCCTTCTTTATAGACCCATAATTCATAGTCTACATCTCCATGTAGCTGGTCCGAAGCAAAAATTATAGTCGAAGTCAAAAGTCTTGCGTATCTCCCATCAGCCGCTTTGTTGGAATAATTCGTCTACGAGAAAGGCACGTAACAAATTCAATAGCAAGGAATTCTACCCTCCAGGAGCGTAACGAAGCAAACAACCCTGAAGCCAGCGACGAAGGAAACTGAATGTGATAATCAAATGGCGCCTATGTCGAGCAGGAACAAGTGCTGTTCCATAACGACTTGGCTTTGGCGAGCAATCTGTGGCTTGTGAGTGCCCAGTGAACTTCTGGGTAGCAAAGCATCGCCTCTGGCCATCAATGAAGGCTGGAACGCTGCGTCAGCACCGCTGCTTCTGTCCGGGTGGCTGAAGTTATGCCTGCTCATAGTGCTTTCAGGGCCCCAGCTGTTGTTGCTACCGTCGCTGCCGTCGCTGTTCCCTGTCGACACATGCATGGGGTGCTGCCGGCTGCTGCCCAAGGAGTTGCGCGCTGGTGCTGGCGGGCTAGGAGGCGAATGCGCTGCCGCTGGCCATACTTGCAGCGGCGGTGGAGGTAGAGATTGCTCGTCAGTGGTACTTCGTGCCATGGCAAGACCGTCAGGCATGTGTATTGTGGTGCTGCTGCCTTCGCGTTGTGCAGCTTGCACCGCGAGGTCAAAGGAGCGCTGCGCTTCCCGCAACTGACGCTGGCCGGCGAGCAATTCGTGCTTCTGTTGCTCCACCTGATTAGGTATAATGGTTCCACGCATCAAGTCAAGTGACGACGAAGGCGATATTTATACCAAAGAGAATATAGCTGTTTGCAACGTACCGTACGAATGAAGACAAGTGTTGAATTTCTACAGTACTTAGGCATCATCTTTTATAAGCCTCCCAAAAAGTTTATACATTTTTGACTTCCTTTCATAGTCTTCTCATTGCGCTTACCCCTAAGCGCTGCCTTTCCAGCTCGGCCACCACGCCATCAACGGCTTCTCGCTGAGCGCTCGCGTCGCGGGCTTCTTGCGCCGCTTTGGCTTTTAGTTGTTCCGCGGCCAAAAGCTTGGCGTCGCACTCGTGGTCGCGGGCCGCGCATGCGCGAGACGCGTGCTCGAGCTGGGCTGCCAACGACTGCAACTTGAGGCGGTCTTCAGCAACGGCGGCAGCACTTTGCTGAGTTTGTTCTTTGGTCCGTTGAGCATCAGCCAGCTGTTGTTCGGCAGCCGCTACTTGCTGCGCTAAAGCAGCGGCGTCAGCCTGCTCAAAAGTAGCGTGGTCACGAGGAAAATGGGAATTACGTGTGCAATAAAGGACAAAACAGTCGTGAACCATCAGTCGACACAGTCAAGATTCTTTTCTTTTTCCTCATTTTCACTCTGTCAGAACTCGAGACTCAACTACACGAAAAAGACAGTCAAAGCCGCACTGGATATACAGGTACAGTAATGGATATATTGTAGTCCTCCTCCATACCTGTAGCGCGGCAGAGAGAGTTTCCAGAGCCGCTTCGCGCTCGTCCAAAGCCATGGACCGAGCGTCTAGTTGTTGCTGTGAGATATTGAGGGCTTCTTCACGAGCGTTTTGCTTGGCAGTGTCCTTGGCTGCACTAGCCGAACGAGCGACCTGTTCGGCTGATGCAGCTTGCCGTTGTTGCCGCTGCTGCTCTTCCCACGCAGCCCGATCTTGCTCCAAGCGGGCGCGGTCTTCGGCAAGCGCCTGGCAAAGTTTGAAACAAATATGAGAAGGGACAACAGTAGTGGTTACAGGGCCGTGAATCTGAAATGTAAAAATTCTGCTCTGAGCATATCTGCTTATCCACATCACCAGAGAGCCTAAAGAGAAGGCTATAATCTTCTTCAAGATCTCTCATGATATCACAATCTCTCTTATGATGATACCATAGTCTCTTTGGTGCTCAACAGACCCACCCACCTGCTCTCGCTGCTTGTGAGCGCGCTCCGCATGGTCAGCTTCTCTCGCTAGCCGGGCATGCTCGTCCGCGAGCCGGCTCGTCTCAGCAAAGGACTCCCCTCGGCTTGACCGCTGCATGTCCGCTAGAGCAGCTAAGAGCGCGCGCACTTCAGCGACCTGTGATAAGGTCAGATCAGGCAAGCAAGCAAGACGGTTTCACAAAGGTGTTGGGGGTAAGAAAGATATGAGTGCAATTAAAAAAATGAAGGATTAAGACCTCAAGAAGTGTTGCTACGCGTGTAGACTTCACATATCTGTGCGGTAAAAAGATCATTTGGTAAGGAATATAAATGATGCCATGGCCATCACTCGTACGCGCATCAAAGTCCGCAAGAGAAGTGCACACCTTGGCATCGTTGGCAGCTTCTGCGTCCCGCGCTGCTGCTGCCTGAGCAGTGAGTTGCCGGTCGCGAGCGTCCAATTGCGCTTCTCGTTGACGCAAGCTGCTGGAGGCCCCCGCTTCCACTTGATGTTTGATCACTTCTAGGGTACCCACCGACCTAGTGAATGGTGATTAATGCCAGGCGCAAATTTGGTGGATGAGCAGACATGCCGGGAAAAAAAAAGAAGGAATTGATATACCACACGATGCTATAAGCGTTCGATACGTGCGTTTCTCTGGGTGGATCAAGTCATAGCCTTTTCATGGCCTCTGCCCACAACGCA
>Ga0307979_1003170_pt1 | contig 11173 bp, 11 predicted proteins | sample OrgLakmetage1058_FD_201833 | JGI IMG/M metagenome (GOLD analysis project Ga0307979, IMG submission 201833) | Saline water microbial communities from Organic Lake, Antarctica - #1058 | ecosystem: Environmental > Aquatic > Non-marine Saline and Alkaline > Saline | place: Antarctica: Organic Lake...
GCATATTGGTCCTGCATTGTGTTTGGTGCTCAGAGCTGGTATTACGGCTCAATTCAGCGGTGATTCCCCACCCACGCGCCGGTTCTGATCGCCTGAGATGAACCACTGGTTGAGACAAAGGTGGATGATTCCGCCGCAGATGGGCATTGCGTGCTCCATATGCATCCTGGTAAGCCCCTCGATGCATGCATATTGGTCCTGCATTGTATTTATGGTGCTTCTGGGTGTGGAGTTATTCTTAAGTAGTTCTTATTTTTTTGTGCTCTTATCTCTCTTCCATAAATTTTTTAACTGCGCTTGAAAAGTGCGAATGGCTGTTCCACCTACGGGCATTGTTTTGTTTTTGGGCATTGGTTGTAATGCCTCTGGGGTCTTGTTATGCATCTCTATCTCTCTTATTTCCTGGTGTCGCTTTGAGGTCGTTCGGTCCAGGTCCAGTAGGGAACATGTTAATAATCTTGAATTTAGGTGCATGCATCGCTATCTGTGTGCATATTGCAAATCGAAATGCAGTTCCTTTAGATATCTTAGATCTATAGTCTATAATAGTTTTCTAATAGTGTCTCTCTATACTGGTAATGACCGAATTATAGTACAGATGTAGTTGAAACGCTTTCCGCCTCCTTAATTATCTCACTGCCTCTCATTCAAACCCCAAAATAATTGAAAATTAGAATAACAAATAGAGCAGCACTGTCAATCAACTGTTACCTAGAAAAATAAATACAGGCATCTTATTGACTTATCTGAGAGCTCTAATAAATTGAATTCAAATAGCCGCACTCAATGGACCTGCTGACGTTGCTATACGAAGGCGGCTGCTCCGAAACTTCGGCCGTTTAACGCGTGTATGATACCACCGATACTCACAAATCATATTCTCACAACGATTGCTTCAAGCATCATGGCCTCTGCACCACGCGTTACCTTAAGGGCAACTGGCCTAGAAAAAAGAGTTAAGTGCGGGTGAACATCGCAAATTGACACATGATGTGAACTCCTTTAAACTCTTCAGCATTCAGCAAACCTCTATGCTGCAACAAATCAAGTCAACGCACCTGCTTGTTTCTTTGTCGTAAGCAAAGCATGGTCTTCAAGCGTGCCAATCGGCAATGAAGTTGAAGTCACCGCAATAGCATCGGCTGTATTCCTAGCTTCGTCACCCCAACGCGTCCCGGAGCTTCGACTGCAGAGAATTCGCCCGCGTAGCTGTCGCAGTAGTACCGGCCGTTGTCTCAACTTTATAATTTTGGAAGAGCTGCAGTATTCTTTTTCTTTTCTGTGACCTCAAGGATGCATATGGATCACGCAATGATCATCTGCGGCGGAATCATGCACCTTTGTCTCAGCCAGTGGTTCACCTCAAGCGAGTTGAAGCTACCGCAATAGCATCGGCTGTATTCCTAGCTTCGTCACCTCAACGCGTCCTGGAGCTTCGACTGCAGAGAATTCGCCCGCGTAGCTGTCGCAGTAGTACCGGCCGTTGTCTCAACTTTATAATTTTGGAAGAGCTGCGGCATTCTTTCTCTTTTCTGTGACCTCAATTTCCCTGCACGGGATTAGTGCCGGAGCCAAATTTAGCAAATGCCTGGTCGGCGTGCGTTTGATCGTCTTCAACTACCATTTCCCTGGGCAGAAGAGCCAACCGTCAAGTTGGTCCCCACGGCTGCAGCACAATTAGCAACCTCCAAAGGTGTCTTTATTCTCAGCATTTAAGTGAAGCTAGAAAGCTGCACGGTGCAGGCTGCTTCATAAGCTACGTAGAAGCTGCAGGCTGGCTGCTAACAATTTACTTATCTTCCGGAATTATTGCAGCCAAGCAGTTACCAAAAGTTAGTCAATTTTTTTTTTATATTTCTTGTGGACGATTTGGAGTTTTGTTGTGGGAGTAGTAGCTCCTCTGTACGTAGTAGCTAACACCCAGTTTAGTTTCAACCCAGCAAAAAATGTTGAGATTCGTCTATTTTGTATCATATTAGACCAAAAACCCATCAAAATTGAACATGAGACGACGAATCTCAACATGTTCAATTTTGACGGCGTGTTGAGATTTGTGATCTGATGTTCAATTTTGATGGAACCTGTGTAGATTTGAAAATAGCGCACCCTGCTGTCCTGTACTGTAGTGCAGTATTGTACTGTAGTGTACTACTGCACTGTAATCGTAATCTGTAGACCAGCGGGGTGGTGGTAACAAGGGTATCTACATATCACACCTCATATCTACTGCGACGATTATGGCTACTTCTATATTCCATTGGGAATAACTGATTTCCTCTCAGCACTCAAGGCGAATGAAAATAGGTGCCCCTCGAAAACGCACTTAGAATTCGACGCAGAAGGGGAAGGGGCCTGCGAGCCTTTGTCTGTGTCTGTGTTTGATTCAAAAATTTCGTATGGACAGTTTTCACTTCAGAGGGAGCTGAAACTTAAAAGTATATACAGCCTCCTCTGCCCAATTTCCCCTATCTTTGAATCTTGACCGCGCGCAAGTACAAGTACACCTTTGCCCAAAGCATTGGCTTCTGTGCCATTTGGGTTTGTATAAGTCCGAGTTCGACTTCTTACTAACCAATAATGATAATGTGGCTCCTTCGTTTGATTTGAAAAAGGTAACGAAGGGTTCGGCGATTGGAAACCTCAAAGCTTCACCGACAAATACATATGAATGGCAAATGTGCAGATGGAAGTGATATGCGCGGTTTTATGAGCCATGAGCCAGCAATTCCTTGGCGTGTAAGGAACACAGTCAACGAGATCACATCAGCATAAACTTCACAACCACAAGTGGGCCTTTTGAGGGCGACAGCACGCTGAGTAATGTATAATTCATACATTTCGGGCTACAAGCTCGCTGCGAACTCACAATGCATATAGACTTCTTGCGCCGGCATCTGCTTACAGGAGAAGCTTTACGATGTCATTATTTCCTTCAAGCGCAGCGTACATGAGACCCGTTCGGCCATCCTGCAGTGATTCAAATCATGTGAGCGAAAGATACACTCATCTCGCACGAAATGATCTCACTTATAAATTGCTTTTCTTTTAAAGAATACGTCTTTATGAGCTATCAGTGCAACAAGTGTGCATGTGAGGTTCACCTCATCCTCAGCCTCTTTGTCAGCGCCAGCTCGAAGTAAGAGCTTGATTATGGCGGCATGGCCGTTGATAGCAGCTTGCATCAACACTGTCATCCCATCCTGCCGCAAAAAGACGAGAGAAATTATTGTACCAAACGAATTCACGAATCAATGCTTAAGTGAGGGGTCATGAGGGGGGCAAAGAAGCAAGAGAATATGAAGGAGGGGAAGCACAGTGAATGCATGAGAACATATTCGCACCGTTCAACGTATTATCATGAGATCTCTACGAATACAAGTGGTATAGGTGGGATTCTTACTTCATCTTCAGCATCCTTATCGGCGCCAGCTTCTAGAAGAAGCTTTACCATGTCAAAATGACCGCTGCCTGCAACATAATTGAGGGCCGTCTGGCCATTCTGGCATAGAAAATATGGAGATGACAAGAATAGAGAGATGATATCGTAAAAGAAACGCTTCAGCCTGAGTAGACAGGGGCGAAAGAAAGAAGAAAGGGAGGAAGTGAAGTGACTAATAGATTCGTGCCTCTGGGAGTAAATTAAGGTGAGCGCCTGAGAAACAATTGTGCATGTGAGGTTCACCTCATCCTTAGCCTCTTTGTCAGCGCCTGCTTCTAGCAGAAGCTTTACAATTGTGGTTTTACCCATGGCGGCAGCACAAATAAGAGCTGTCTGGCCATCCTATCATGAATAGAAAAAACGGAGAGAGCTGGGAAGACAAGCAAAAGGTCCTATAAGAAATTATTCACAAAAAAATATATATATATGGAATACTGCGGCCAAAGACGGGAATAAGCAACCTTCACTGGCGCTCACCTTCAGCAATCCGGTATACTTAATAAGGTCTTATAGGTGTCTTACCTCATGTTGAGCCTCCATATTAGCGCCTGCGTCGAGCAATAGCTTTGTGAAATCCACAAACTCATCATCATCATTATCAACGATAGCACGAATAAGGGCTGTTTTGCCACTCTGCCACAGATAATAGGAACAGTTTTGACAGCACAAGAAATGATGTTTTCATACTTTCACACAACGATAGTAGAACATTGTCAGGGGGCGTTAATAAAGAGGCGCCGTAAGATGTAAATAAAGATTATCGCTCGCGCCTTCAATCACGTGACTGTATGACAGGAACTCTTTACAGAGAAAGACCTTATCCTTAGCTTCTGTGTCGGCGCCCGCTTCAAGGATTAGCTTCATGACATCTGTGGAGTAGCAGCTATTCGCGGCTTCGAGAAGTGTCGTCAGACCATACTACCAAGATATAGAAGAGAAAGAATTGACAAGTAAATAATGCTATAGAAATGGGGAGAAAATAATAAGAAATGACCATGAGATAAGGAAAACGAAGTAGAATAACGTTTTTTTTAAAAGAAGCTTACCTCATCTTCAGCGTCAATTTCAGCGCCCGCTTCCAGGAGCACTTTCATGATAGTGAAGCGGCCGCGAGCGGCTATCAAAGGAGTCTCACCGCGCTACGATTGTCAAGAATGAAAAAAATGCGCGAGTCACTTGAGACTTGAGTAGTAGGTCTGAAGAGAAGAGACAATAGTTACCATGCACTTCACATTCACTTCTGCGCCCGCTTCGATGAGGCGCTTTACAGTAGCAGTTTCGCCAGTAACGCAGGGCCAATAGAGCGCTGTATTGCCGTGCTAGGACACGACGCGTATAAAGAATAAGACGCGTGTATAACAAGGCGAGGGGTGGATGAATTGAAGGAGAAATATAGATTAATTGAGGAAAACAATAGTGCAGTGAGATACTGTCAAGTATAGTGAAGTTGAAGCGTGATTATTCAATTCTTTTTGAATCTATAAAATTACATAATTCAGTATAAGTACGATGATAACTCTTTTTGAATATTTTTGATGATTCTGAGTACACAAATAGAGGGTTTCTCACATTGTCTCTCATATGAACGCAGGCGCCTGCTTCCAGGAGAACCTCCACGATGTCAAGATGACCGTTGCAAGAAGAAATCATGATCGGTGCGTTGCCATTCTACAAGGCGGAAATGGGACAAAAAAGGTAGATCACAAGAATAAGTTCTGATGGAACCAAAGATGGCTTTTACGGACTAATGAGATAATCTGAATTTATTCAGATGAAATATGCAGAGTTAAGCTCAAGTTGTTGAGGAATTGGTCGAATAAGAAAGTGTAGGTGAAGTCATTGATAGATGGTACGATATGTAAAGAGCGCATTCATTGTCAGTAATCAGTTGAACGACAGGCATATATGCACAGTGTGGTACCATGCGCCCATCAACGCACCTCTTTATCAAAGCGCTGCATCACACTGGCACCTTTAGCGAGACATTCCTGAACAGCCGCCAAGTTGCCTCTCCTAGCCGCAAGCCACAGTTGAGGACTCGCTCGTGCCTGAACGTGAAATTAAAAAAAAAAGAGAAGCGCAAGAAGGTAACATAATACGTTCGACATCAAGATGACTGATGAAATTGCAAATCTTCCGCGATGAGCTCCACGAATACTCACCGCAACTGCCGCTGCAACCACTGCGCGCACCCAAGCATGTGCCGGAGGTGATGAGCAGTGTGCCACAATGTGCATCGACTCTTCGCGTGTCATTGTCAGCTCAAGATACTCCAAGACATCACCAGCGCAGTCGTCTGGTAGCTCTTCAAAAGAATCATTGTTGGCCGCCAGCTGAGCAATGAAAGTATTCTTCGCCCAGGCAAACAGCGCAGTACGAGCTTCGGGAGGAGCCCAAAGAAAAGCTGGCTCAAGCTGGTATGCTTGCAGGAACAATGCCGACGCAGGACATGGCTCTACAGAAGCAGCAGGAGGAGCGGCACAGTGTGCAGCTGCTACGGAGACGATGGCCTCTGGATTCGAAGTAAGAACATCAATATTGATGGAAAGATGCTTAAGGAGGGCCCAGCAAGCTGTGCACTTAGTGGCAAGGTCAACCGGAGTTGCGCCGTTTGCGTCCTTTGCATCTATGTCTGCGCCTGCAACGATTAGTGCTTGAGTCGTCGCCACATCTCCTTGCCTCACAGACTCGTGGAGAGGTGTGGAGCCATCCTACGAGGTTTCAAGTGATGAAAATGTAATAAAATCATTCTCACTCAAGCACTCATTGTCTAGACTAGCACCAGAGGCTTCAGGATATACTCAATAGGTGGGAGGCAAAGAGAAGGATTCAAACGCGGAATGAATACCTCGATAGCGTAGCCTCCAACTATTTCAAGAACAGTCGCAAGGTCAGGATCGATTGATTCTCGGTGCTTATCCAAGGCAGCACGACTTGTAGCCGGGCTCCTCACCACGGCTGATCGGCATGCTGTCAAGACAGCAGGTGTCACAGTCGTAGTTTCAGCCGAGCCTGCACCCTCGGAATTAGATGAAAGAGGTGCTTGAACACTTATAGGAATGCTTGCCTTATTAACCTTGGTAACAGTGTCACTTGTACCGGGCGCTTTCCCACGCTTGCGCTTGGGAGCCATGCTAGACGAACCTACAAAGGCTCAGGAGCTCGATGCAAGTACCCTTGCTCGATGTGTCCGCCGTAGTATACTTTTAGTGAAAATCGCACCAAAACTGCAGCGGCGTGCGCGCCGCCACGCCACGATCAACGCAGTTGATGTCAGATGTCAGATGTCAGTGACAACGTGTCAGAACATACGAAACGTGTCAGAACATATGTACCCAGATAAGAATGTGATGTGACGGACAGACAAAAATCCTTGGTAGGCACTTTGTGGTCGTGGTGGCATAAAACATCAAACTACGTTGATCTATTATCTACTACAGTACAGTACGTACAGATATCTGTACGTCAATGAAACGACCTAAATCTGTCGTCGGTGACTTGTGACTTGTGGCCATGCTGTATGCTGTATGTGTCAATTTTTTACTGCTGGGTTGCTACTTACAGTCGAGTTGGCTTTCCCTTTCTTTTCTGGTGTCTAGATCTCTTAAAATGCTTAAGATATGACCGGGGATACACGTGGCGAGTCAGACTGGGATACTTCCAATTATTTTCGTAGGATTTAAAAAGCACCAAAAACCATCACTTCGCACTTCGCACTTCCATTGCCACTCTGGCATGTGCGCCTGATTAGCTCCTTGGATTTAGTTTGCGCTGTTTAGCTTTTTATACCTACCTGTTCGCCTTCTAATTTCGGCCCCTCGGGGCCTGTCTCAAGACTCAAGAATTGCAGCTCGGCTAAGCATCATCCATGACGAAGTTGGGCGCTTGGGCGTACTGCACTGTACTGACTGTGCTGTTCTGACTGCACTGTAAAGCCGGCATTCTGGTAAACCTAATTCATTTTTCAGTCCGCGTAAATCTGCAGTATATTCCTCGAGATATGATGCATGAACTCTATGTGGCAGCCCCGGTGCTATTCTCGTTATCCAAGTCGAAGTACCTGACGTGCCTCTCAAAGCTCAAAAGCTTAAATTGTATTTGCACATATCTCCACATTTCTATACAGTATCAACGCCACAGGGCAGAAAAAGCCTCGCGGCAACCATAATCCTTGGCTATATCCAAAGCCGTTTCGCCGTACTGTAATGCCAAAAAACGTTGAAAGCGCGCATGAAATTTGACACTGAATTCAAGGCACGAAATGGAAACGAAGCAAAAACTATTCTTGACGAACAATCAGGCAGGGCATTTCACGAAATCGCGGCGTGCGCTCGGCGAAAACACATACAGAAGAAACATATTAAACAAAAACGGGAGGAGCGATGTCATCACCTCGTCACACACGACCTTTGCCTGGCAAGAGCACATGTGTGTGGCAAGAGCAAGCACCTTGTTCTTCGTATTCTCATGAGCATTTACGTTCAGAAGAGCACTTATTACGTCGACACAGTTCACACTGGTAGCTGTCATGAGGGCTGTGAAGCCATCCTAAACAATTATGACGGGGAGAAAACGTGATTTTATGGCTGAAAAATAAGATATTTATCGGTACCCCTTTACACTGAGCAAGAGGAAGAAGAAGAAAGTATAAATTTCAAGTGATTACATTATTTTTCGCATTGATGTCAACACCCCAGCCTATGAGAAGCTCCACAACGTCAGTGGATCCTCTGGCTGAAGCTTTCATAAGTGCTTTGTCGCCAATCTGTGTCAAAAGAATATATGGAGGGGGAGCAAACTGGAAGTTTGAAATGGTGAACCAAATCAAACCCGAAAGCATCTCTTGAAGTACACTAGGGCAAAAAGTGCTTGATTAAAAAAATAAAGGTGAATGATATGTACGAAGAAGAAGTAGGAGAAATTTTGCTGATCATTTGATTGTCCGTTGCTTTTGCATGTTTATAATATCGGCATGCAACTGTAGTATGATTCACCTTGTCGTCTCTGGCCTCAATGTTAGCACCCGCTTCAATAAGGAGTTCGATGATAGCGTAATCACATTTCTCCGCTGCGTAAATAAGCGCTGTGGAGCCATCCTATACCGTTGAAAAATAATTTTCGGTTGGAATCTATTGTATTGAAACATGAAAAAGAATCTACATATATCAGTGCAGAAGTAACTAAAGTAAGATATCTTGTACAGAATACTGCTCGTGCATATCACCCCGTTCTTGGTTTCCAGATCGGCGCCTGCTCGAAGAAGGAGTTCCACGATGGCACTATGATTCTTCTTCAAAGCATCGAAGAGGGGTGTCGCGCCATTCTACATTATCGTCGAAGAGAATGAATAGAAAGGGGCATAGCATCTGAGAATTTCTCTGAAGAAAGATGTTACACAACAAAATCTAAGTACCATCTTGATTTTCATTAGGAAGTAACATATGTGAATAACCTTTTTCTGAACGTTAACGTCAGCACCCGCTTTAAGGAGAAGCTTCACGATGCTGATATAACCGTGGGCGTCATCAAACATGCCGCCGAAATGCGTAGCAATCGTAAGCGCGGTGTCACGGTCCTACAGTGAAAACATTTGGGAAATTTACTTTACCAGGGAGGCACGTGCGAACTTTCGCGCATCTTCTTGCAATATATGCGTACTAGGTCGTTGACTCACGTCAGTTCTGAGATTCGGGTTAGCGCCTGCTTGAAGGAGCAGTCGCACGACGCCCGTGTTGCCCTCAAGACAAGCTTCGCTGATCACGGTGTCACCACCCTGACAAGGCAAGAAGGTTGATTTGATTCCTCAAGTATAAGGGGAGTCCTAGGGTACTGTTCATACCTAAGCACACAATAAAGCCACTTGTGGTAGCACCTATTCTGGTATCATCATAGTAACATAAAACCCTAACAATTTCCAATCAAAATACGTGGTCCTGAACATAGTCAAATTAACACATACGCAATCTTGAAAAAGTGCCATTCTCAGATAAAAAAGTTTCTACGTTGCTTATGGCCTATTCACACTGATAATTCAAGAAATTATCACACACCTCAAATTGAACGTCGAAATTGGCACCTTTATTAAGGCGATCCTTCATGCTTGCTACGTCGACTTGCCTAGCACATTCAAATATGTCCTCCAGAGCCTCTTCCTAGAAATCCAACGGTCAAGAGTAAGCATAGGTACGGACTTGTGGTGCATAAAATGTTAATTACGTGCTTCACTGAATCAAAAAAAGAAACACTTGTTACCGCAATTGCTGTTGCATTCACTGCGCGTATCCAAGCTTGTGCGTCGGGCGACGAGCAATGCGTTGCGATGTGCAATGCCCCTGTGCGCGGCATCGCCATCTCAAGATACTCTAAGACATCACCAGCGCAATCGTCGGGTAATTCCGGAAATGCCTGAGTTGTACCCGCAAGTTGAGCTGTAAATGCATCTTTTGCCCATTTAAAGACCAATTTTCGGGCCTCCTCTGGGGCCCATAGGAAGGACGGGTCAAAATGATATGCTTGCAGAAACAACACCGGCGCTGGTACTGACTCTTTCGACGCAGAGAGAGTAGCACAGTGTGCCAATGCAGAAGAGACAAGACATCCTGGCATTGCCGTAATATTAGTGACAATTCCTGCGTGGTGCTCCAGGAGATCGCTACACGCATTATCATGCGTAGCAAGGTCGACAGGCGTTACGGCTTTTTCATCTTTGCCCTTTTCAGCCTTGTCGCTCTTATCTATGTCCTCGTCCTCCATGACCATATTTTTCACGTTCTTGGCACTAACATCGGCACCGGCAACAATGAGCAACTGCGTTGTCGCTACATCCCCACGCCGCACGGATTCGTGGAGCGGCGTATCGTAAGAATTCTGTGATTCTGTGAATAGATGTGAGACAAGAAAATGGTAGCACGAGAGTGTTATCCCCTGCAGAATGAATGCAAAGCGCATTTTTCAGGGCACTTTCTAGTTACAATGAATCAGTTTAAGAAACTGAGAAAAATAGCACGAGCAACCTCAATATCGTAGGCTCCAACGATTTCCAGGGCTTTTGCTAGGCGGTGGTCGATGAATGTTCTGTGCTTACTCAAGGCAGCGCGAGACGCATCTGGGCCTTTTACTAAAGCTGACCGGCACGCAGCCAACACTGCCACTGCTCGGGCACTATGTAAGCCATTTGACGACGAGGATGTTGTCAATTTTGGAGCTATTGCCGCCCGGTTGTCCTCGACGGTAATGCCATGCGATTGCAAGCTAGTCGAGTCTGGCTCCACTTCGTGTTTGCGTTTAGAAGATACTTTATGCTCCAAGTCCATGCAGGTATTGGAGGCGTTCTATGTAACGCCACTTTTCGCTGATTTGTATTATTGAATCAAAGAAACTTGCAAAGGATAGGTTCTAGTGAAAGGGCACTATATACACCACGACGTGAGCACAGACACAACCGCTGTAACCTCAACCTAGCCTTAACGTTGACATGTCGTCATATCGAGAACCAAGGGGGTCATGCAGTTCATGATATTACTCCGGTGGCAACAAAAGAATGCTCGTAACTCTCGACTATCTGCTTCAATCTCTATAATCTCTTACTAGCTGGTTTGAAGGCCGTGATCACGGTCGTTTCGCCTATGACATTCTTGCTCTAATATTTACAAGACAAAACAATAAACTCAGCTAGCTAAAACTGTGTCTGAAACGAAGCTAGCTAATAAGTTCATTCACGCTTCGCGCGCTTTC
>Ga0307979_1003179_pt1 | contig 11151 bp, 9 predicted proteins | sample OrgLakmetage1058_FD_201833 | JGI IMG/M metagenome (GOLD analysis project Ga0307979, IMG submission 201833) | Saline water microbial communities from Organic Lake, Antarctica - #1058 | ecosystem: Environmental > Aquatic > Non-marine Saline and Alkaline > Saline | place: Antarctica: Organic Lake...
GCGCCAGTGATTGGCAGCTGTCGCCAAAATAAATTGATTCTCCATTGTGCCTGCCATTGTGTTCATGTATGGTATCTTAGTTAAGCGACTAACGTCAGTTGTTGTAGTGAATGTAGTTTTACGTCAACACTCTGATCAAACGAGAGTCTCACGGATAATTCAAGTACTAAGCGGTGCTGTAAATGTATAACGGAAGGGAATTGCGGTCTTGGATCATTCATAAAACTGTATCTTTGGATCATGAATCATGAGGTCCAAATACTGTTGGATGTTCAGTGGTAGAGGAACATCACAGAGTTAGAATAGAAGATGAGTGAGAGATATAACCATGAATCAGATGACGCAGAGGCAACACAGCCTTAATCAACAAGAGAACAAAGACACAAAAGGACACCAAAAGCCCTTGCCTCTTACTTGCATCTACCTCTAACATCCGGGGCCCTACGGAGCCCCCAAAGAGGATACTTCTGCTACAACAATGAGAGGATTAAGCACCATGGGGCTCATCATTTATAAGGTTATGGGCGACCATATTGCGCATTGAGAAAGTGGAAACTCTCCATTAGTAAGATTTCAGAATCGACGGGCGTCTCCAATAAGAATTTCTAAAACGGTATCCGAACTGACGAACTGACTCTCCTGACGCCAAATGGGCCATGTTCGTCTGTTTTACTTATTTATAACTAAGCCCCAGATAAAGTAGAACGATTTCTGTTGGTTTTGTCACCACAAACGTAGTAAGCGCTCTACATTATCTGGGACTTAGTGGCGTCCTCGGGGAAAGGAGAGGGGGCAATCCATAAGAGCTGCATATTTCCAGAGTTATTCCCTTGGTGGTTCTGCTTGGATTGCAGAGTTTCGGACATTATAATTTCTCTCTCATTGATCATTGTAGAATACCAGGATTTTGAAGAGCGGGCTACTCTGGACCGCAATCACCACTTCCATGGCCACCTGGTTATGCGTGCTGATTACTTTTCTACGTGTTCCTCGTGGTAACCAACCCTCTCTAACATTTAGCCACCTTTAGTCGTGGCCCCAGAAAGCCTGCTACAGATCCTGAAAACCCGGACCCAAGCTTCTAGTCGAGCTTTTTGGGGTTTGCAAATGCCACTTTTACTGACTGAATAAGGCTTTCGTATCAGTTACTAAATCAATTGCCCCCTCCCCCCGATCTGATAACTGATATGGTGCCTCTTCTAGTATTGGCTCCTCTTTTGGTATAATCTGCTTTACTTCGTATCTCTTTCTGTTGGTATTTCAAATGCGGAAAACACAAGCACGCCCCATCGAAATCAAATCTGATGCTACTGTCTACTATACAGCAATGGGAGTCATTACCGTTACTTCCGTGCGCCCAATTATCCTGTATATTATAAGTCTAAATACGTCGGTCGCGGTGGCGCTTCTGATCGGGTTGAGATGCACAATTGGCGGTTATTATGGCAGGAGTTAAAGGTGGCAGCGAAAAAAAGGTCGACAGGTGCGTGTTAAGTAGCCATATTAGCCCATTCATATGCGGTGAGGGCGGTCGCCTGACCAACGAATGTACGCAGGAGTGTGGGGGCACAGCCGCGGTAAAGACCACCCACCCCGCCCTTTGACACGATGTCTTCTAAGGCAGCACGAGGATTAGGAAAAGCAGGTCGTTCTAAAGACTGCGTCATCATCACCGTCTTGACACGGTCAATAGGCAACGTCGTGAGATAGAAAGCGACGCCTGACACGCCGCCCAAGCACCAAGTCGGCACGGCTTCCATGCTCGGCGCTCTGCGGCTGTGCACGAAAACGCTGTAGAGAAGAGCGTAGCCGGGTGTGTCACGGCACACGAGCGGCAACCAACCAGTGTAAAGCGCGCGCAAACCAAGCGGCGAGGCAACGAGGAGGCGCAGTGTGGCGATGGGACCAAGGTAGCTGCCGGGGGCGCTTGCCACTTGCACTTGCAACCTTGATTTGAGCACTTCTTGAGGGCAGCTTAGAGCCGTGTTCAAGCAGCCTACGAGCATAATGGAGAAAGCAGGTAAAAATCGTACGCCCAAGCATTGAAGAAGAAGACGCAACGTCGAATTCGCAATGTATCTTACGCAAAAAAACGCATAAATTGACCAGTCATACCTGCGAGGCCACCAGCGACTACCGTGGAGCCTGTAAGTTCATGAAATCGTTCAAAAAGGGCAAAAAGCGAGGCTTTCACAGCCGAATACGTCGCTAGCCGAGGGGTAATTCCTTGGTAGAAAGCTCGCAATCCTTCTCTTTTGTACGTGTGCTTGATCAATGTAGTGGGACTTTCATAAGCATCAAATGCCAACGCACGCGATTGTAATCGCACTTTCACTGTGTCAAATGGCTGCTCAGCAAGCACCTGAGCGACGCCAGACAATGCTCCGGCCGAAGCAGCTTTGTCAAACATTTGCTTAATAGCAACCGAATAAAATTAAGCGCTGTGGATACAATACTTTAGCACGCTATCAGGCCATGGTTACCATCAGCCAAAGGACCTATTCGCAAAGACAGCACATTAGAAGGTAAAAGGACTCCGTTCACTCGGTAAAATGAATTCTGACCAAGCTTGTTTATAATCAATACGCTGCGCTCAGCACGACGTAAACTTTCAAAGTAGCCCCAACTATAATCATGATATACGGAAATTTGTTGCAAACCTGAAGTTGTTCCAACTTTAACCGGCATTGCTTGGAAAGTCCAGTCGGTGCTCAGAGCTCGGTAGGTGTTCGCAAAAAAGGTGTAAACTGTATCTGAGCTTATCTTCTTCCTGCTTTCTGGTGTCGCGCTGACTGTGATCCACCCTTCCGGTCTCTTGTTGGTGCTACCATTGCTGCTAAACGATTGAACCAAGGGTAATTACTAGAACTAATTACCTAATTACCCGACCCTTGATTGAACTGTGTACCCCTTGAGTGTAAAGTACGCTGGCTGCTTTCTCAGAATATTCTGGAACCAAAAGAAGGCCGGCCATGCCATGATGTTTCTTTTCTTCTTTTCTGTCTTGTTTTTGTCAACGTTATTTTTCAGGCATCGGACATCAGACATCAGAGATGTCTTGATGAACCATCATCACATTATTATCACAATCCTCACATCATTCATCATTTGCCTTGGCCAATCCTTGACAGCGGAAGTCGTGAAACATGGGCATAATTGATCAAGCGAAAGAGGTGTACAGCTCGAAATGCTTCCAAGACTTGCTTCTGCTCTACTCTATAATTTCAGGTTCGTTCAAGAGTTACCGATCCCACGCCGTATTTTGAGCTCACCTTATGTCTACCATCTTGCTTTTGATGTTAGCGATTGGATCAATCGTAGCTGCCGTGATTGCGTTCACTGTGTTCCACGCCGCAACGTCCGAGTTCAATGATGTTATTACGAACTGGGAGACCCCGCCTATTACTGACTTTTACTTCACTAGTACAAGTACATGCGAAAGTGGTTACACAGCACTCAAGACGCCGACTTGGCCTGGTACCTACTCGGGTGCGTGCGCATGCGCGAATGGTGCTTATAGTAATGCAGAAGGTGAATACCAGGTCTCGTCTGCCTTTGGCAGCTGTGACGTGAACCAAACAGACGCAGGCTGTGTCTCGCAGCCTGCAATTGGTGCGATTGAGCTCGACGAATGGCACAAGAGCACCATCTGTTACAAGCAAGAAGGTGCTCCGCAGCTCCTCAGCGCGACTAAGGAAAGACCAGCAGCAAAGAACAACGCGGAATGCGCCGCAGGATACTCAGCGTGCGGGTCTGGATCTACGGCTGGCGATCGCACGACGTGCGTGAAAAGCACACAAACGAAATGCCCCCTCACAAACCTGGAAGCCACCACGACTGCGGATGGAGGCGCCACAGCTCCGAGCGGCTTCTCGCTTGGGCACGCTACAGTCGACAAGAACACAACATGGTGGTACGCCGATGCAGTCACTACGTCAGGCTTTATGCCCATCGTGGAGATGAAATTGGCTCTTTATGATCCCACAGGCAAGCGAGGCGAATGCTTCCAGGACGAAACCAAGCAGCACAAATATACTTCTTCAGCAGATTCGTACGACTACACCAATAATTATCCATCCGAGTGCGGCCGCGTAGATAAGCGCTGGGAGCTCCTTGAGTCACAAACCGAGGCAGAGTTCCTGTGGAGCAACTTCAGAGACGAAAACGAATGTTCGGGCAGTAGCATGGGTGAAACCGCGGACTACTTAGCTGATGGATCGATCCGTTGCGACGGTGGTGCTAATACTTACTTCACTGACTCCAACTGCCAAGTTGCAGACGGCACGAGTGGAACCAGCGCGAGCTTTGGCACAGCTGGTTGCGGCTCCAGCGACACCGTGTGCAAAAACGTGATGTACCAAAGCAACTGCGGCGCGCTTCGGCGATGGGCCTCCCAAGGAAGTGAGCACTGGGCCGTCCTATTTCGACGCGAAATTTACTGGAAACCGACCTGCGACGTCAGCAAGGTTGACCTCAAAGCCATTCAGCAACCCGTTGAGGACGCTGCGTCGACGCTTCTGGCCAACATGATCGTGTGCATAATTGTCAACTTGGTCATTGGCATATTCTTTCCAGTGTGTTTTATGATGAACTTGCACTACAACGACGTGCCATGCATTCCCAACGACGGTGACGACGAAAAACAACTCCTCGATTACATCAAAAAGTACTTGGGCCTGTTGTTTCACGTGGTGAAAGTGATCCCAGCCATCGTAGCATTGAGCACGTTTGCGACCATTTCTGGAGCTCTCAACCGGGCCGCGACCTCGGGCTGCCAAGACGACGACGATGTACGAACTTACCAAACGTTCGAGACCATGTCTGAGCAAGTAGAAACGTCAAATGCTGCAATTTTTACTCAGGCAATCAGCGACTTATTTGCCGTTTTCGTTGTATTAGCCACAACGTTACTGGAACACATTCTCGCTGCTCGTGCTGAGAAAGAAGCGAAGCCACAAGCGGAAGCAGAAGCAGAACTTTCGTCATATGAGAAGCCTGGTCTAGTCTAGTTTTAATACTCTCCAAATACAAAGAAACGCCCCTGCACAAGACATAGAAGTAATAACATTATAACCTCCAGAACATGTCTGACTAACCTTGGTGTTCTTTTTGCATAAAGAAATTATGATCATTCAATCATTCAATCTCAATTGAGACCACAGACCTTGGCTGCTTATTATGGGATTTCGTTTCGTCTAAATTGGCCGAAATCAACGAAATTTCGTTGCAGCTCCCTGTGTCTGATTGAACGAAATTCTTTCCTTAGCGCAATTTCGCCACATTGCGGCTTTGTACTCATTCTGACCTGTTGAGTCAGCAGCTGGCGACTACAGGTGCGACGACGACAGCGACAATATCAGCGACGAGCAACGAGGCCCAGGCCCAAGCGCGGCAATCCAAGGCTCGGTGCAAAACAGCACATCAAGGAAAAGGAGCTATGCCTGTCGCAAGGAAGGCAAAAAAAAAGGGGGGGGATATCCGTATCCGGTTGCTACCTTACCTTCGTTCTGTGCTCTCTATACCCCTGACACCTCCTCCTCCTCCCATTTCAGATTCCGGCTGCATATGGCCCTTTTTTAGCGATTGAAGTGTAGTGGATTTCGGCAAACGAAATTTCGTCGATTTCGTCTCATCAGGCGAAATCGAAACGCAATTGCGTGATATATCTCGATGGTCGCCGTAAAAAGCAGCCAAGCCACAGACCAGGGTTGCGATTCCCGTTTCCGTGGGATTCCCGCGCGGGGACTAAAAGTTCGCTGCTGGTGCGCGCGCCTTCCTCCGTCCCCCGCTCTCTCCTATGATGGCTTCCTCCTCAATTCCCATCAACCAATTGCTTCGATTTGGCTGTAAATTCCAAGACCGCGCATTTGTTTTTCTCACTATTATCCATACTACCGGAGCCACCAATGATGAAGGTGGGGGTCTTCGATATCGCAAGGCTGGAAGGCCGGTCTGAGCACTATCTATCGCAGCCCTGATGCCAACTAAAGTGGCCTCTTTTTGATGAAGAGCGCCTCGTAGATGCCCACCTGATCCTTTGCTGACGTCATCAAGGCACATGTCCACGCGTGGTTGACGCGCCAGAGCTATGAATTCATTGCGCGTGATTCACGTGCCATATATGCATGGCAAAAATGCGGAAATGAGGTACTGAGTATAATTTGAGACCAGTGTTCAGAACTCGTTCAGTTGGGTCCAAGTGAATCCTCCGAGTTGCGAGCGAGTCCCGAGTTTTTCCCTCGCTCACTCGGGACTCGGCCGATTGCGGCCTGGACCACTCGGGGCTCACTCGGGACTCGTTTTTCTCTGTCGCGGTGTGTACTTGTCTTGAGCTGGGCGCATCAACAAGAGATCAAGCCGGTATCGATATTTTCCAGGTCGATTCATAATTAATCCAGATGAAATCTCTTCTCTTAGGCCACAGCCAGTTGCGGGTGAAAAGAAACACTCACGTTAAGAATTTGAGGCGCAAAGTTTAGTGATTTTCAGAAGAAACTGAGGGGTGTTTACTCCGATTTCTAGAAAAGAGGATCTTTCTACCCTTCCTGTCTGCTGGTCGCCTAAGAAACTGAGGGGGGCTCACGCGGAAATCTAAGAAATTGTCTAAGAAAATGGCCAAAGAAACGAGGGGGTTGGCCGTTTTCCTGCTTTCTTATCACCCGCAACTGGCTTTACTGAATTAACTTAATCCCCTCTAAGGAAAGAGTCGGAATATAGTGAATATAAACGCATATTTATACAAACCGCAGTAAGTGCCGTAGGGGAGATAAATCTAACTTCAACTAGAACTAGGCTAATACAAAGCAAAATGTGATAGATCCCGGTGCTGTGGGTTGAGGTTTAAGGAAACGAATATCACAATACACACAGGCAGGCCCTATATGCATTGGCCTTGGCCTGTATTTCGTTTGAAAAGGACCAAATTTCGTTTTGTATTTCGCTCTAAAAAGGCCCAAATTTCGCTATATATTTCGTTCGATTATAAAAAAAATCGCGAATTTCGCTGGTTCCGCAACGAAATTCGCGAAATTTCCCATAAATGCCCAGCTCCCTCCCCGGGGGATTAAAGAAAAGGACACGAAGGCAACTCGAAAATTTGGCCTCTCGAATTACCGAGACCCAGGTGCGCTTCAAAGCGCGATTCGCTAAGAAAAGTTTTTTGAAGTGAGCATTTCCGAATAATCTCCATTTTATTCACGTTTTATTGCAAATACGAGACCAAACCCACGACATTTACGCGAGATGTTCTCAAGTTTCGCGAAAATTTCCTGTGGTTCAAAGCGGAATTAATTTCGCCCAAAAGGTGTTAGTCTTCTAATTCCGGCCCTTCGGGGCCTGTCTCAAAAGGTGCCAAAATTCACCTATTTCGTGAAAAAATTCTTTCCTGAAATGCCCCTCAAATTTTACGGGGAATTTCGCGGCCCTTTTATATTTCAAACTTTGAGTGTAGAGAAGAAAGCGACTCATGTGGCTATGACGCAGCTTTCAGAATTTCCTAATTCAGACGCCGCGCTCAGGCGACACAGAACTGAGATAACGAATGGCGCGGGCTCGTACTTAATAACTCTTCGATAGCAGCATAATCCGAAAAACGGGGCCTGTCTCAAAAGCAAGGAAACTCAGCAGGCTAATTCGTCACTCCGGTCAAATACTTGAGGTGGCCGTGTATGTTTTGTGGGGTCCAAGTGAGTCCTCCGAGTTGCGAGCGATCCCGAGTTTTCCCTCGCTCACTCGGGACTCGGCCGATTGCGGCCTAGGCCACTCAGGGCTCACTCGGGACTCGGTCCGTAGATTTTTTCTCGCTCGGACTCAAATTCTCACTCGGATTTCTCAGACGTCCGAGTTCCGTTTTGAGACAGGCCCTGAGGGGCTGGAATTAGGAGGCAAACATACAGAAAGCAGACATAAGAAGCCCCAATATTTTGATGGCGTTTTTCTGTTGCGCTAAAGTGGCGCAGGATTTTCTTCGTAAGTACCTCATAATCCTTCGCTTCCACTGCGGTGCTCATGGCCATTCGCCCTGGGTGTGTGTCTTTCTTTGATAACCAATGCGCTTATCTCGCCACTCAAGTTGCACCTTCCTTCTTGCGGGGTCGGTCTGGGCGCGCCTGCGTGGCGAAGATGTCGACCTCCGACATACAAATAGCAGCCATGTTAATAAAGGGCGTTTAGGAGGGCCCTCGCCGGCCTTCTGTTAACGTTACTGTGAAATGGCTTAATTCGCGAACGTAAATCACTTCAGTATCGTAGAACAGTCACTTTCCCTGTGATTTCCGCGTGATTCAAGCGGAAATCCGAACTTAGATTTCCATCAGCCATCAGGCACTAGGAGACTAGGAGAATATAAAGCCAGAGACATAAACAGAACTGCGGCCTTATGGTTCCAGGAAGTCAAAGTCAAAACAAGAAATGATTCGGAACCAAGCACGATGTCTTGATTCTACAGGAGAAGCTATGAGTGCTTGATCAGTGAAGCTTGAAGCGCAAATAAAAAATAAGGAGTCGCCTGATAACTGGTAAAATCGACAAAAGGATAAGAGATAAGACCTCATAGGTATACGGCAGGTAAGAGCACGGGAGCTGGCGCCTCAATCGAAATCCCGATGTACCAACTCAGTGGGCATATTTTTTCTTGTTGTTGTGGTTGTGTGAAATATGAATTGCTATCTCTTGGCTCTTGGTATTAAGACTAAGCACTAAGGTAGATTACAGATTAGATATAGCCGTTCATGTATTGCGAATTGCTTCGACTTATGTATGAATTGCTCTGGTTCTAAGTTCAAATGCGAATCTGAAATAATAAATATCATAAAACCGTAAGTTCTTGTTTAATCTATACCGCGTTCTCGGGTGCTCCCTACTCTGGATGAACTCTCCTAGTAGAACCCCCTGGCTTAACTGGGGTCGCCCACAAAGACATCCGCCTGGGGGCGATGATCGTCAGCTTTTCAGGCGAAGGAGTTTTTGGCGATTCGATTGCGGGCAATTCCAACTCCGAGCTGCTGGTGTTTCGGAGCGAAGGCGGTTTGAAGACGAATGCAGGGGCTTCACCGGTGTCAAAACTTTCCGCACTCGGGGGCATCGTAAAACTGCCAGCGCCGCGCTCTTGGATACGCTTCCGCACTAACGCGAGAACATGCGCGCGGTCTTTTTGCCATTGGCCAATACCGAGCACACCGCCTCTTATGTGGCGCATCCACCGCGCCTATTGTGAGAAGGTAACATTGAAATGTGTGAGTAAAAGGTGTTCAAAAAATGATGCTTCTTATGTTCAGAAATTGCTTTGCTCACAAATATGCTGGACCAAAGTAATCTAGGCCATTCATTCACACACTTCGAGGATAATCAATCTCGTGATTTTAACACAGTGTACTCACTTTGCTTGGGTTGTACTCCACGACAGCCGTCTGGAGAAACCACCACACCCACGTGCTCGGAAAAAAGAGAATCACTTCTTCCACCCAGTAGCGTGGCGTGGAGGCATTCAAATGAGCGACCCACACCAGCCCAGCGCCAGCTATCAGGCCTACACTGATGGTGAGCATGAGCAGCGCGTGGCATCGTTCCAGTGCCGCGTAGGCCTTCCACCTCTGCTTGCCTGCAGCGTCGAGCGTCGCTGGATCGACGAGGAGGCAGGGGCAAGCAAGCGCGTAGAAAGCAAAAGCTCGGCACACCATCACTGGAAAACTCACGAAAATACAGGACATTAAACCCCCTAGAAAGGCCCTGGTGCTTGGTGCAGCGCTGTTGACGGCCTCAGCGACAGTAGCTTTCCAAATGAGCAGGAGAGCAGCACCAAGGAGGGTGACGGCCGTGGAGAAGACGAAGTCCACGCGGCGTTCAAACGGTGAGAACGCGTTGTCAGCTTCGGTGTAGAATAAAATGAGGAGCGGGTGGTTGTTGCTGGCATGAAACCAAAAGTCTTCGCACCAACCTCGCATTAACCACCCGTGAGACACTAGTCTGAGCGGGTCCCAGTGTTCTTGGTTCGGTTCCAAGCCTAGGCCAAAGTAGCAATGCTTGCGAATGAGCAAATACTGCTTCAAGTACATCATGCGCTGCGCTCGAAGGTTTGCAATGAAGGCATTCCACTCTTCGCGGTCTACAGTTCCGTCGCCGTTGGCATCTAAGGCGTCTATGAAGGCTCGCTTGATGCCTGCAATCCGCAATTCTGCGGCCTTACTCGCGGCGCCCTGATGAATCAAGTACTCCAATGTCGGTTGCTCGGCCTGCTTGATGTACTCCACTACCCCTGTCTTTTCACCAGCGTTCATAATTTCTTCCAAGTCAAGCTTACCCGAGCCATCGTCGTCAATGACGTCAAACAGGCGCTCGCAAATGGCAGTGTCGAAGTGAAATACCGTGTCACCAGACTCGAGGACTTCGCCCACCATTTGCGGCCACGTTAAAGTGCCAGCGAGCGAGTTGGCTCTTAAAACATCGGCTTCGCCGCCCGGGTAATCTGCCTCTCGCACGAAATTTGCGAGTTTGCGACGCTCTATCATCTCTAAGGTCTCCCGCTGTTGATAAAACGACATGCTGCGCTTGGGTTCGCTCATCGGATTGGCTGTCTTATATTCTAGCGAATCTTCAAGTTTTTGTTTTGCTTTTGCGAGCTTGAACCAAGTAACCTCGGCCTACGAATGCCCGTTTCGCTCACCTTGTCCCCACAACTACGAATATTGGAATTATCTAGGGCGCTTGTGTCCCCGTCTTCACTCCATGACCAAGTGCGAGTAGGCGAGAAAATTGTGTTAAACAAAGGCGCTTCAGTCCAGATCAGCGTAAGGAGATTGGCGCAGCTTCATAGTAAAGCACTAAAATGAATTCGATCTGCAATGAGTCTCTGGCCTTCTATGTCTTTAGGATCATATCGAGGTCAACTCAATTCACGCTTTCAATTGTGATCCAGGGATGGGCTCTCGCTGTGTTCGTGTAAGCACGACGGTGGCCTTCAACTCGGCTCCTCAGATTATCAACAACCAATAACACGTTGCATCTTTCGCTAGGACATGAAATATGCTTTCAGTTCGTCACGCCGGGAACATGTACAACTACTCACTTACTTATCAAGCAAGGGGTATCTATCTTCTCTCCCGTGTACTTTTTATGCTACAGGTAGAACACGGTCGTTTCGCCTATGACATTCTT
>Ga0307979_1003180_pt1 | contig 11147 bp, 11 predicted proteins | sample OrgLakmetage1058_FD_201833 | JGI IMG/M metagenome (GOLD analysis project Ga0307979, IMG submission 201833) | Saline water microbial communities from Organic Lake, Antarctica - #1058 | ecosystem: Environmental > Aquatic > Non-marine Saline and Alkaline > Saline | place: Antarctica: Organic Lake...
CGCCAAGCTGGTTTATGATGCCAACGACCCCGAACTCATGAATGGCAAACATGTGCAGCTGGTGCTGGATGAAATGCAGGCCAGAGATCCGGTATGTAGTTCTCAAACAGTACATGTGCAATGTTTTTCTTTGTACTTCGTTCTGTCTGGAATATGGTGTGACTGTGTTGGCATCACGGGATTCATGTGAGCGGTTGTTTGGAAATGCACAGTAGCGCTCGTGTGCTTTCTTTGGGCGTATGCGTGTATGTGTGTGAGAATTGTGTCATTCTCTACGCTTCCACAGGTCATCGAAGTCGCGGAAGACTTTGTCCTCGTCGGGCGAGTGTGCGTCATGCTGCGTGGCTTAGGCTTTGTCGTGCACCAACCAAGGTCCACTGCGGTGGAGTGGTGGCCCATCGCGAGGCGAGAGCTGGTGAAGGCAGGGCGGTGGAACTACGACGACGACGAGCGCATTGCCCGGGGCCTCGAGATTCGTCGAGCGCGCAATGAATTAGCAGCCGCTACCGAAGCAGACTGGGTGACCAAACACGCTGCTGTGCTCGAGCGATGAACATACTTTTCTTTATAACAGATACCCAAAATCTTTTGCTTCATTTGTTGACCTGCGTGTGTGCGACTTCGAGTTGCACAGAACGAACGAGCTCAGAGCAAAGAGTGCGATTTATTTATGCGTTTTAATGAAATGCATAGGCCTGCCCTCTGGCTTTTGATGTCCACGGACCTCCTGGGCACTGCGATGCGATTCTTATAATAAAGCCGCTATATTTCTTAATCAGGTATAACAAATATCGCTGGGCATATAGCTGATTATCCATTTGCACATGCAAGTGTAAGTGTTTTGGTTAATTCGCATTCCCATTATTCTAATGCGTTTGTATAATGAAATTGGATACGGGTAAACCGGTGAAATATGTGCTGGGTGCGCGTCATTTGTAGTTTAAGAAGGACTTAGATGCGGCCTTATTGCTCATTGTGGCGTGAATTATCAAATAAACTAACAACTAAAATGCAGTGGGAACAAGGGAACTACCCTAAACCCTCGCCAACATCTTTTAGAACTTTAAACCGCCCATCTCTTGACATTCGCATTGGGACTTCGTTTCTTTATTTCCAAATATAGAACCTATGCTTCCGGACATCTAAGCTGCTGAGGACTCAAGATAAGATCGCTCAGACCGGCTTGAAACACGGCTGTAGTCGTCGTCTGCGAGTTGCTGGGAGGCCGCCTGCGGACAAATCAAGATAGGGTTAGAGACAAAAGGAGTTGGGTGGTGTGAAATGCGAGAGGGGTAAATTTGGAAGCTGTCACAATCATCCCCATAGGCACCTGGTCAGCGCGCGCTTGTAAGCGGTTCAGTTTCGCTTGTTGTCGTCGCATGCGATTCTCAGCCACCGCGCCCGACGCGGCGGCCGCTTCCGCTGAGAGCAACTTCTCCACCACGGCTCGGCGCGCCCGGGTAGGCGGCGGCGACGCTGGTGTGCCTTCTTGTGCTCGGCTCGAGAGCGAGGCGCGGGCTGCACTAGGAGGAGCCGTTGTGGGGTCTTGGTAGCGCGACGACTGCGACCGTGCGCTTGACGATGACATCGTTGTGGTTGCCGCCGCTGGTTCTCGTGCTGGCGCCGAATAACCCGTAGGACCAGCCCCGTGGCCCGAGTTGCGGCGCTGCTGGATCCCCATGGCGCGTTTCGCCACTTCCTCGGCGAGGGCTCCCGTGCTGGCGGGCGCGCCTCCAGTCCAGGCCGCAGGTGGCGGCGGCTTGCGGAAGGTGGACGACGTTGTGGAGAGGTTGTCGTCTTGGTCTGCATAGTTGTCATCGTTGAGGTAGCCACCGTTGCCGACATTCGACGCTTCCGTGTTGTTCTCGATGCCACTGGTGCTGCTAGGCACCCATTGTCCGCGTTCGTCGGTCGCCCATTTGCTCTTGCGCGGCTGCTGCTGCTGCTGCTGGGGTGGCGGGTCAGGGTAGGTCGCAGTGGACATGACGGTAGAAGAGTCTACTGAGGATGCCGAAGAGATGTGTTTAGGTGGCAGTGGTGCGGAGCCCCGCGCAGACGTGTTTTGAATGAGCCGCAGGCGGGTCTCGGCTCCTGTAGCCTCCACGTCATCATACCCACTAGTGGTAGTGGTGGTGGTGTGGTGGTCGCTCAAAGGACGAGGCGCACTGTCGTTCAGGTAAAACTCGCCCCGGCTGGCTGCCGCTTCGCGCTCGCGCAACAGCCGCCGCTCCGCGCGAGGCATGGGGTCCGCTTCGGAAGCGGAGGTGCGGCTGGCGGCCAGCACCTGAGCAGCTTGCTGCGCTCGAGCCAGGGCGCGATCGATGGCCGCTTGACCCGCTGAAGTGTGATCGCCCGCGGTGCGGAGGCTGCTGTTGCTGGTGAGGCCGTAGTCGCCTCCTCCGCCGCCGCCGTACGACTCATCCGCGTGACTGCTGCCGCTGGGAGAGCTTGCCCGGCCACCACCGCCGCCGCGGCGCTGTGCATCGGGGGAGGTGCGGCGACCGTGGTGCTGGGTGGGGAGTGTGCTTCCTTTCGCCAAGTGCGCGTTCGGAGAGCGGGACCGGCCGTGGGCGCTGCTGATGGGGCGGCCAGCCAGCAAATCCGCAGTGTCCATGTGGTAATCCCGACGGCCCCGGTAGTCGTAACGACTGGTGTCTTCACCGTAGTTGCTGTTGTCATAGCCATCGCCGTCGCCGCCGCCGCTGCCGAAGGTGACGCGCTGGCTCGGTGACATTGAGCGGTGGCGAGTGCTGGACGGTGACATTGAGCGGTTATGCTCGCCTTGAGAGGCTTGATGTGGGTCGCGAGGGCGCCGAGTGGTAGGCTGACCGCTGCGCCCCCGACTAGTTGCGCCCATGGTCGCCGACATCGTGGAGGCGTTGATGCTGTCGTCGCGCTTGTGGCTGCCCGCCGTGGAAAAAGTCATGCCCGAGTACACCGGCTTTCCAGAGGCATCGGCACCTTGCATGATCGAACGGCCTAGGCCTTCCGCAGAAGCCTGCGCCGATTTGGCGCCCATTTGGTGAACGGAACCCGTAGTTAAGCGCGTCCCGTAAAAGCCCGTTGGATCAGCGGCCGAGGCGCCGCACGCGGCTGAAGTAATGCTGCGCACTCCTTCGACTTCGCGTTTCACTGGCTTGGTAGTGGGCTGTTCTTCGAAGGGGATACCAGTGAAGCTCCGCGTGCTGTCGTAGTACCCGTACCCACTGCTGCCACCCACGCTCCATTTCGACCCGTTGTAGTTCGAAGGTGCGCCAGCAGCGGTGGCACCGGACGTGATACTGAAGGTGGAATTGGTGTTTCGCTTCATGCCATCAGCGGTAGAGGAGCCCATTGAGAGCATCGTAGGTTCATGCGAGCAGGAGGCAGTGGTATTGCCAACTTGAATGTTGCCCCACACCTACCAGGAAAAGGAAAAAAAAAAGTTGAGGGGAGACGAATCAAGTATTGAATAAGTTCGAAAGAAGCAAGGACAGGCCACGCCTTGAAGAATTGCAGAGAAAGAAGAGCTTAGTAAGAACTAACACGCCTACACGCTGCAAGACAACCCTTACTTTTTCGCGGGTCATGCCAGGTGCGCCGCTGGAGCCGAAGCTGAGCAAGGTGGCTGGCGCGGCCGACTGCGAGGCCGCGGAACAGTTGCTGCGCACCCCCGCGGCCGTGTAGACGTCGGGGCGTTGCATGCCGGGCGCAGTGGCGGACCCCAGGGACCACAGCGGGATCGCCGAATTCTGCGCAACACTTCCACCGCTGCTGGAGACCGTGGCCCCGAAGGTGTTGCTGGAAGCGACGTTCGCGCTGTGCAAGGACCGCCCACCCGTTTCGGCGAGCGCGGCCACCGAGATCGAGGACCCGAGGCTCCACAACGGGAGGTCAGCCGAGGGCTGCATGCGCATGGTGGAGCCAAAGGTGTTGGTGCCCGGCACGTGAGACGTCATGCCACCGCCGTTCCACTTCACCGCGCCCTCTTCACCACCTTCCGAAGGATCCAAGCCTGAAGCAGCGGCCATGTCTGCAGCCATGTCGGCATGCTCGGCTTCCCATTCAGCTTTCAGCCTCGCCTCGGCAGCTTTGGCTTGCGACAGCGCACTGCCCATCGCGAACAAGCTCAAACCGGTGTCGACGGACTTGGGCAAGTGAGCGACGGCTGTGCCGTATTCCCCGACGCCACTGCTGCTGCCGCTGCCATTGTTGTTGTCACCCGGGTTCGCCCGACCTGCGAGTTTGTGGTGCGACATTCCCGGTGCTTTGCTAGAGCCGTTAGTCAGCAAAGTGCCACAATAACCCGTAGAGTCCACCGCAAGTACGTAAGAGCTTCCCGCACTCGCGCCCAAGGTCTCAATCGAGGCTGGGCGAGCACCGTTGCCCTTGAGCATCCCCGGGGCGTTGAGGGAGCCTGCGGTCACGAACGTTGCCCCCTGGTGCAGTGCTTTGCCCGTGTTTGCTCCCACCAGGTTGTCCGACCGCGAGACTTCTTTCGCCATCCCCGGCGCCGTTCGTGAACTGTCACAAAACAGCGAGACTTCCGATTGGCCTACTTTGGACACGAACCGCGCTGCTTGCACTGCGACGTGGAATTGGTTGTGCACCTTGTTGTCCATCCCCGGCATGCCTTGCGACCCCATGCTGAGGCCCATCACCACGTTGTGGCCCGACAGCGAATGCTTAAACTTGCGCCGCGTGCGCACTTCTCCAGCAGCCGCGGCAAATGCCCGCGCCGCGCGGACCGCCTGTCAACAACGACAACAGGTAGGAGAAGGGGATGGAGGTGGTGAGGGAGGTCGATACAAAAACAAATCAAAGGTAATCAGTAGCGAGGAAAGTCATTAATGTGTATATCATTCTTTCAGGTATCTTCCTTGAAGCATGACATTTCATACAAAATCAGCGCATCATCACCTGTGCTGCTTGCTCAAACTTGTGCAGACGCGACTTCGCAGCTCCTGGGGCCACCGCTTTTGAGGAGTCGTTTTCAGTGCTCTTTCGCCCGTTGGGGCCGCCATTCTTGTTGCCTGCCATCGATTGCCCGAACGACTCGGCCGCACGAATGAGCGCACCACTCGCAATCTGCGAGTCTGCGTCGTTTTGCCGGCTCGGGGGGCGCGGGGATGGTTCCCGGCTCGAGGGGCGGGACCGAGATTCCCGCGGGCTCACCGGGCGCTTCCGAGGTTCCCGGTCGGTCTCCGAAAGAGCCGGAGCATTTTCCTTGGCCATCATGGCGTGCACCGCAGCCGCTGCCCGCTTGGCGACGCCAGAGCCAGCCAAAGCCGCTCGGTCTGGAGAAGGGCCACGCTCCTTCTCCGCAGCAGCAGGCGCGGAAGCATCCTCGTTTTGACCCGGTGCCGATTGCGGCCAAAGTGGAGCGGCTGCAGGTTTTGGAGCCATTTTCGCAGCAGGCCACAGGGGAGGCGCAACTCGGCGGGAGGATTGGCTCAGGCTTGACGACACGCTGCTGTCGGCTCCGTCGTTGCCACCATTAGCCGCAGCAGCAGCGTTGTTCTGGTTGCGCGCGGCCGCCGCTGCAGCTGGGTCGCCAGTGCTCGCTGAATTGGCACTTGCAGCAGCCCTTGCTTCGGCTTCCGCCTTTTTTAGACACAAAGTAGGAGATGAAGTTCAGAATGGGAATACATCGGACAACAAAGGGAACCAAATCGACGCGACACAAAGAGAACGTAGATCAAGAGAAGACAACGCGTGTTGTCAAGGAAATTTGCCATCATCTAAACTCTTACTTGATGGGTAGCCAGCTTGGCCTGTTCTTCTGCCTCCGCTGCGGCCGCCGCTGCGCGCTTGGCTTCTTCTTTCTTGGCCCGAGCCTCTGCCCGGCTCAGTTGGTTCGCTTGGTCCGCCGCTGCTTTTGCCGCGTCCGCTTCCTCCTTCGCCAGCCGCGCTGCCTCTAGAGCTTGGCGCTGGGCGGCGACTGAGCCTGCAGGCACTTCCATTTTGGCCTTGTGCGCCGCGTGCGGCGACGGTGGCTCGTCTGCATCTTGGAGCCCGGGTGTAGGGATTGGACCAGCGGCCGCAAACATTTGCTGTGCGTTCGGGGAGGCATTTGCGAGGGACGCCATTGTTTTGGAGACCCGGCCTTTGGTCTTTTCAGGTCCTTTTTGGCTGTTTGAAAGGGAAAGAAAGATCCGCCACAATCAAAGAGGGGTGGAAGGGGCACTAAGGTCGTGTGAGAGAACACGGAAGAGGAAATGAAAAGAAAACCAAACAAGTCGAAGCCTGCAAACTGTCCAAATCACCTTTCAAACATGCTGGGCTCGGGCGATGAGGCGTAGTAGCGCTCTTCCCAGTCCGAGTCCTCGCCTTCTCCGTCGCTGTACAAGCTGTTTCCTGTGCGGCGCAGGGCGGAGCCGGGTCGACTCGTCGGCTGGCTAGTGGGCTGGCTCGTGGGGTCTCCTTCGCTTGGTTCATGGCTCCCTCCACCGCCCATGCGCGCAGCCTCCGCAAGTGCGTACTTGCGCGCAGCTCCACCCATTTCCTTGTGGATGGCAATCAGCTGGGTGGGAATGCGAGTACATGCCACCAGAAAGTGCCCCGCGATGCACGCATGTGCAGAAAACGGCAGGACAGTTAGAATGAAGGAAAGGTTGAATTCATCAGGAGAACAGTACAAATCGGGTGAATCAAATACTGAATAAATACGCACGCTAAAAGGCCAAGTAGAGAGATATGCCATTCCTTCCAGAGAAAAGAGTGCTACCTTTGAAAATTTGCAGCGCGTTAGGAAAGCGCGAACCACAGACTGCAAGGATAGCGCAGCCGCCGTCTGTGAAATGATGGTACGGGTAGTTGATCAATGACAAAACGTCAAAAAGAGGTCCACAACGAAAAGACTTCGAGTTAAATTTGAGAGGAACTAGTATAAAGCTAACGATAACTCATTGAAAGCACTAGGATTGGTAAGAAGAATATAAAGGTATTGGTTGTGCAAAAAGAAGAAAGGAGATTTGATTTGAAGCATGTAATGTGTACATTCTTCAATGTCACTCAAAAAGCCTAAACCAGACTGACCTGTTCCCAGAGCACGTCCACGAACATGATGGCTTGATCGCGTCGCACCTGAAGTGAAGAAAGCATGTAAGCATTAGGTAGAAGGCATAGTTCGAGGACACATTGATCCGCGTCTGGACGGGCAATAGGATCCATGGTGTTTTCTTTAGGGTTGGTGCCAATCAAGCCACGAAAGCGTATCATCCTCACAGTTTTGCGAACGGAACGAACGGAGTAAATCGTTCTTCTATCGGCTAGAAATTCATTGGCGGGGATTGAGTCGCTGTGTGAGGAGAGAGATAAGGAGTTGGCATATCGAAGCCTTGTCTTCCACGTGGCGTGGGCCTCTCTCTGCCGTTTCTCTGTCTTGCACGCACCATGCATTGAATAATGGTGGCGGCGATGTGCTCTTCCTCGGTGTAGCCAGCATCGTGCATCGAAAAAGCGTCCGATTCGTAGTCGTTGGCAGAGCGATCGTCGTAAGAAGCGCCTTCATAGCCGTCGTCCTGTATCATTTTATCGAAGTACCCACGCCGGCGGTGATTCGACGAATAGGAAGGCAAAAATCCGAGGAAAGGAAGGTGAGGCACGAGTCGCAGCGATGAAACTGGGACAAAGTGAATGGATCTTAGAACTTTACCGTTTCGCCGACTGAATTATAACCCTCCATAGCTTGAAGGGGCCGCCCCCAGCTGCCCTTGTCAGAACTCGAAAGCAAAAATTGTGAATCGAACAACGGCCACTTCTTTCGAGAGTTTGTTCGTATTTTACTCTGTCATATATTAGTGAACCTTGTCTGCTGATTTTCAACAGACGAATGAATTCAAGAAAATGAGCACACAACGCGATGACACCCGTTGACTATAGACCGAAAGGTTAGAATGCGCAAAGGTCCAGGAAATACAAAGATGTCACGAGCCGCGCTCGAGGCGAAGCGGCTTGAGGACGAGGAGCGCTCCGATAACTTCGGAATTCTAGTTGACCAAAAGTACAAGGTGATAGAGCGTATTGATTATAACAACATTTTATTTGACTAATATAACTATCAAACTGCACCGGTATTTGATACTAGCTGATCTTGAACCGCCATTCTACTTAGGCTACTGAGGCTGAGCTCCATAGTATTCTAAAAGGCGCGCCTAAAGCAGTGAAAGATGTGCTCGCAAGCGACTACACGGTTGCGATGCGGCCGGAAGACTACGAAGAAGCTGCATGGTTTGCCGCTTACTCAGGCGACTTGGGAGAGCTTCTGACGGTGAAAGACGGTGGCTACTCGGTGGATGCATGCTTAGACCGGCGTGCGTCCACCCCTTTTTACATTGCGTGCGCAACGGGTCACTTGGAAGTAGCCGAGTATATGGCTTCCACCCCTGGGCTGGTAAATATAAATACGCGCACGCGAGCGTCACGTATACTTTACGTGTAGATACTTTCGACATGAAATTGATGATAGCATTGCTGAGAGGTTTAGGAGGTGCTTTTGGTTGTATTGTCAGTTGTTTCCTACACTATTCTAAGTTGGCGTGCTTCTTCTTTGCGCCATCGTTGTACATACTTTTTGTGTACGGCAACCAACGACAGCATTCACAGCCCCTCTTTTTCGATCTCCTCGCCTGTTGCTTTGCTTGTGATCACGGGGCCACTGCAGGTTGAGTTGAATTCGCAGAACCACACTGGCGCCACTCCTTTCTTCGCGGCTTGTACAGGGGGGCATGCCAAAGTGGTGAAGTACCTCGCGGGAAAGCGAAGGGGGGATGATTTTGCGGTTGACATAGAGGTAGGTCGGATGCCGCACAACATGCCGAGGTTTCTCATGTATCCTTCATGCCCCTATTCATTTGCACCATGTCGTGTTGCTAAATATTATCATACGTTCGTGGTTCAATGCGTTCTTGATTCAACTCTTGCGTGTCTTTCTGTACTCACTTCCCATCTCTTCGTCTCTCTCACTCAGCTCCCCGATGACAACGGCGTCACACCTTACGGCATTGCTGTGGCAATGGGCCACAAAGACGTGGTCCACGAAATAGATTTTGCTCGACAGGTACGTCAAATCGCTGAATTACTTTGAACTCGTTAACTCTCTCTGTTTTCGATTCTTCATTTCGAAGTTGCTTGTTTCAGAAAACTGCTGTATTGAACGCGTCTGTTTATAATTCTTCTTTTACTCATATTTCTGTCGCTTAGCTCACATGTTATCCCTTGATTTTATGGGACTTTCCTCGTTGATAAAGGTGCGCATTGAAGTTCGAACTCCAGTAGTGTCCCGGTCGAGCACTCCGCTCCGCATTTGAGCTCAGAAGTTTGGGTGCAAGGTTGAAATCGACTGGCGGTGGAATCGTTATCGCTATACACGGGGTTCGTCGTGTCAATTTAAGTCTCTATAAAGCCACCTGAAATCCAATAGATCAGCGGCACAGCCCGAATTACCAAGAACCTGGTCACTGATTCACAGGTGTATTATTTGTAGAGCATAAGGCATAACGGTTAAATGACCGAAGCAGTTGCAGCAGGAGGACCAAAGTCGGAGTTATTTTGTACTATTAAAAACATAACACATCCGATGGACAGCCTCTTCGCTATTCCCTTATCATATCAAAGGGGATTCCATTCGCTAACCTACGCAGCCATTGCCATATGCCCATTTAACTATGGACTCTAGTCGCCCATATGCCAGTGCTTTTAGTTCAATTTTTGCTGTTAGATGTTTGCGTATGATAAATGAAGACCCGACATCCCAGAAGAACTAGTTTTCTGCACGTATGAAAATTTACATCGGCCAGATCACGGACTAAAAGCGAATACAGGCGAGGCCCTAGTTTAGAGGCGTGTGAAGCTGCAGCTAAATGCGAGAGCAGCAGCATCAGCGTTACGGAGGGAATTTGTTCTCCTGGGTAGCCAAGTCTACATAGAGCGCAAAGAGAAGTGACTGCTTACTCGTCCTCCTTCAGGGCTGAACTCCGGACTTTCCCCAGAATGTGCAGCACCACTACGAAAGCAATAAATACCAAACTGATGACCAGGACTTGCACTGGAGACCTGGAAGAGCCAAAAAGGAAAGTAAGAGTCATGCCAGATAACCCAAACCGTTCCAATCCAGAAGCAAGCACGTCGCATAACACAGAAGCCCAGAGTGCTCAAAAAGACTAGTCTGGAATCTACCGAAAGCTAGGCAATGGCCTTTATTTGTCTTCAAATTTGCATCTAGTTTAAAATTCTCCAAGCGCACTGTCTGTTTTGATAGCGCTACAGAGTTGAAGCTCGACACCCCACAAAGGAGAGCGAATCAAAAATCTATACAGGTACACGAATCGAGAATGGCATTTAAAAGAGAAAATAAGTAGGTACTTGATACGCACATTTTGATTCCAGGAGCTTCTTGGTCGTAGAACTTCAAGATGCCTGGCTGGCCGCCATTGCGTGATGCGGCGCTGCCCTGCCCATCACCTTTCGCTGCTGTTGACCGCCGCTTGATGGCACCACCTGCAGGGTTCTTCGCCGGAGGCGGCTTGTCGGTGACGCGTCCCGACTAAAGAGAGCGATTAGCCCAAGCGAAACCGCATCAAAGAGAGCACGCGTAAGTCAAGCGCACAGCTTAGAAACATAGGGAGTACGCGTGGCAAACATGTGCACATCGAGGCATTGAAGTTATGAGATAGAGTTGAAGTAAAGATCAGGTCATACGCAGGGAGCGATAAAATCCGCAATGTGTTTAAAACGAGCAGCAATTGATGAGCAATTCTTGCGCTGGGAAAATTAATGTTCAAGGAAGCGCTGAAGTGAAAGCACTCGCCATTTTGCGTGGTGTCTAAAGTACACGAGACGAGAAGAAGAACGACACGAATTACTTTACCCAAATATAGTACACAAGGAAAAAAAACGGACTTAGTGGTTCGTGATTGCACCAAGGGGGATCAGGTGTAATGGGGGAGTAACGACCACACCCTGTAGTGTAAAATCTCAGAACTGATCCCCCTTGATTGCACTGTCTGTACATATTAGGGAATCTCGTCATCAAGAGGTCAATAGAGGCCTTCACGCACAACTTTATTGCAGCGGTCCAGAGGATATTCTAGGCGGCCGAATCTTTTAGAATCTCCGCCATCGTCGAATATTTTACACGTATAGTGCAAATGTATGAACGGAGCCTA
>Ga0307979_1003194_pt1 | contig 11116 bp, 8 predicted proteins | sample OrgLakmetage1058_FD_201833 | JGI IMG/M metagenome (GOLD analysis project Ga0307979, IMG submission 201833) | Saline water microbial communities from Organic Lake, Antarctica - #1058 | ecosystem: Environmental > Aquatic > Non-marine Saline and Alkaline > Saline | place: Antarctica: Organic Lake...
GGGGATAGGGGGGGGGGTAATAGATAAAAGGCATGCATGAATGTATGCATTTGTATGGTATAGAGTATGAATGAAGAATTGAAGGAAATCAAGCGCATGTAGACATTGTAGGCACTACGTGAGCTGTGCAGTTCCTTTCTTCTTCTTCTTCTTCTTCTTCTTCTTCTTCCTCTTCTTCTCGTTCTAATGGTAATTCTTCTTCTTATGATATCTTTATTCACTTCTTCATTGTTTCTAATCCATCCGTACACCCTTTCGCCTACATGCATCTTTCAAACATATTCTATTCTATGTTTCTATTCTATTCTAAACTGCCACAGGCACTTCAACCACCACGTGTACAACTTCGACGAGATCTTCATTCCCGGCGGCCTGGTGCTGGGCTTAACCTTATCCGCGGCCAACCGAGACTTGCACGAAGTGCTGCACGAAAACTTGGAAGAGGTAAGCCTGTGGTTGTGTGTGTGTGGGGAGATATGTATAGGCTGGGTGGGAGGTACAGTAGGTAGGTGCTTAGATAGGGCAATAGTTGTGACAAGAGGAATGTAATATCAGAAAATTGGTGTCTGCTGGCAGGCCACTTTTATGTTTAGTTCTTCGTGACGTCTTCTCGTCTACCCATCCTCAACTCCTCTTTCCCTTTTTCCCTCTCATTTCACTCATTCTTTCTTCTCTCTTCCACCTTTCTCCCTCTCCTTTCTTCTCCCTATTTCCTCTTTTACATGTACAGGTGTCCTTCGTGCACAACGTGCATCCTGGCGACACCATTGGCGCCCTAACTTTCGTGACCAACTTGGAAGAAAACATTGCTGGGAACTTAGAAGCGGTACATATCGAGAGAATTAGATAAAGGAAGATGAAACAGAGAAATGATAATGAATGCAATCACCGTAAAGTTTGCTTGGTCAGGTATCTTTTACTACCTATGTTCATTTCATCGCATCACCCTTGATTCTTTCTTTCTTCTCTTTTCTCAAATCGTATGAGTCTCCCATTATCATCTACTCAAGCCCCATGCATACATCCTGATCTCCCCCCCTCCCTCCCATCTCTACCTCCCTCTGTCCCGCCCTATCAGGTCACCTTGCGCACGATCGGCGTGAAAAACGTCGATGTGGCACTAGAGTTGCCCGGCGTGGCATTTCCTGGGGAGCTTTTCACTGGCGACATGGCCTCGGTAGGATCAAGGAGAGTTAAGAGTATTATTGCACATGTAGATAGATTAGTGGTACAGAAGTAGTTTGTAAGTTGTAGTATGTGTGAGGGTGTGAGAGGGATATGTGCATGCGTGATTATGCTTGCAAGCGCGCATATGAGTTCAACATACACATGTCCATTCAAATTAAATAGGGAAACGGATTTGGAAAATACTTCCCTTTAGAAAAACAGGGAAAGATGTCCCATCGCACTCTTTTTCCTTTTTTCGTTCTCTTTTTTTTTTTTTTTTCACCGTATTTGCCTGCTTCCAACTTTCTACCTGCCTTTCCACAGAGCTACCGGAAAGAAATCGAAGCGACCTGCGCCACCAAATGCCCAGAGTTGAGTGGCAAAATCGTGTGCGTGGTGGACCGCAAAGTGCTGCGGCAGGCCCCGTCCAGCCAAACTTTCCTCCTTTAAAGCGGGGGGGGGGCGATAAGGGGGCGAACTGGGTTTATATGAAGGATCTGTAAACAACGCGGAATGGGCAATGAGAGGCAGAAAGGATGATATTCACTGAAAGAAATGAGAACTAACCCAGCTCCCCTGCACTCCGGTCAAACGAAGATGCGCGCGCTCCTGCGCATCTTCAAATTATCCGATGAGCACTCGCGCATATGAATACCACTTGCGAGTCTAGTCTAGTCTAGTTAATACTCCCAAAAATACAAAGAAACACCACCGTGGCATATAGCAACAGAAAAATGTAACCTTCAGAACAAGTCTGACTGGGCTGAGTGTCCTTTTGCGTAATGCAATCGTAAATTGTAATCATTTTCTCTCGAGGTGAGAGTCCTTAACGATTAAAGATCAAACAGCGTAAGCAAGAAAGGTGATATCGCAGTATCGCAGTGTGTTACATCAAACGCGCCCATTGATTAACAAGACTTCATGTCTCACATGACACATGCCACATGGCGCTCATTGATGATTGATGGTGCACTAAGACTCAATTTGAGGAAGAGGAAGTCAAAATGTGCCACGTGAAGTGTCCCCCCTGTACTGTATCCCGCGAAGACAGAAAGCTTGAAGAAGCGGGAGGGAGAAGGAAATGAACGAAGGCAGAAAATGCGTGTTGTGGTGTGTGTAGGCCCGTCTGATCACCCAGTCTACCAAGCTACTAGTGCAGCCTAGCTAGCCGAGGGCTAGCCATTCAGCTATGATCAAGAAATGCTCTAGAGTTGTGAATTTAGTGCTTGCGTAGCTTTTCTCTCCCCGTCATTGTCATCACTAGCTAACTATGGCTGCTGAAGGAGTCACTAACGAAGACGAGATAGGACGGCGGCGCGCGTCATGCGCCTCGTCGAGTCACTCGTACACCTCGAAGATACCTGAGGTTTGTCTAACTTACTTCGCTACGCTTTCTCTTACGACTTCAGCGACCATTTACTTTTCTAGTTAGCTAGGTAGTAGCCTTGATAGTAGTATTCAGTGATACTTCGTCGACGATATGCTCTTCAGTTCTTGAATTCGGTGTGCCATCTATAGGTGCCAGTTCTCTCAGCATTGGATGCGGAAGCAGCTCGTTTGCGAAACGAGCTCATTCTCATTGACGTGCGCACTGAAGGCGAGCGCGCTGTAAGCATGCTGCCAGGTGAGTTATTTGGCTTCGGATAGAGAAATGCTTGATTAGGTCGGTGTTAGATTTACATTGTTCTTGTCACCGGATCCTCTTATTTTTTGTTCTGGCACTGGTATCTAACTTCAAGCGTGAGCTATAGTGGGAAAGGAGAGAGTTAAGGAAATACATACTTGATTGCTTCAGCCACATCAATGTGCTTGCTTCATTGATATCATCCTCGCGCAGGTGCCCTCACCGCTGAAGAGTTCGAATCCCAATACCAAACTTCCGACGGCACTGCTGCTGCTGCTGCTGCTGCATGGGCGCTTCCTGCCAACACAATAGTGGCGCCTTACTGTACGTAAACGTCCATACCGACTCAAAAGCCTAACTTATTTTTCCATTTCCTTTCCTTCTCCATGCATTTCTTCGTAACTTACGGCACCTTTAAATTGCATGGATTCATGGTATACTTTACTTGTGCATTGCCATGGCCGCAGGCACGGTTGGGTACCGGAGCGGGCTTTACGCGCGAGACAAACTTCTGAAGTCAGGGTACTATATTGGTGCATGCTTAGGTTCTGTCTCCGACCTCATCTTCTCTAAACTGAGCATGCACCTTCTCCAACACTTGTGTCCTTTCCTTTGGAGCACGGGTTGTTGTTTTTACCAAACCCTTTTCGAAACTACGCTCATCTTGTACCCCTTTTTTATCTTCTTGTTTCTTGTATGTGCACTTTGCAGGGTTCCTGCGTCTCAAGTTTTCAACCACGAAGGCATTCTCATGCACACGTAAGTGCATGTGTGAACCAAGCACTATACAGAAGCACTCGGAGAAATTATCCCTCGTCGATGAAACTCACCTGTAGCTTACGCGTGTGTTTCTTTCCAGTCATAAACATGCCTTACTCGCCTGTGCTATTTCCTTTCGTTTCTCCCATCATTTTCGTGTTTGTTCCCTCAGATATTTGGGCCATCCACTCGAGAAACGTGCCATTGCCTCCAATGATTCAACCAATCAGACTCCAGCGCAAACTTTTGAGGTTTTTACTTTCCTATTGGGAAATTGGCTGTGCATGCGTGATTTTGACTACTTTGAAAAACTTCAATGAACATTTAGGCCTTCTGATCTCTTTTTAGACCTATCAACAGATTTTTACCCCTATCCCGACCTCATCTACTCTTGCCTTCCTTTCTCTCTGGGTACGCATTCGCTTTGTTGGGACATGCGCAGGTGCACACTTACGCATTTCCTTGGAGTGGGTTAGCGAACCCTTTGTTCACCGAGCGCTACTACAGCAGCGCTGACTTGATGTATTCGACCTGCAAAAAGACGTGTGAAATAATGTGATGCGTTATGAAGCAATGCTGTTCTTCCGCGCAAGGCAGCATAAACTCGAACTGATACAAGCCTTAATAACGAATAACACAGAATCCAAAGCTGCAGAAAGATGTAGGAATGCGCGTGCGTGTTGCTGCGCAAGTCGAAATCCCGGGCATGTGCGCCTTCTTTGCTCCTCTTCTGGTATTAGCAACTCCCTTTGTGTCAGCTGTTTTGCTTCAATTTTCTTTCTATTGGCCTTCTAACAATGGCTCTCGGGGCCTGTGTCATAATCGCAAAGACGTAAAGAGGTTAGTCAGTAGAGAGCAAGAAGCATAATACTTAAATCCCCTCGGAAGCGGAGCCTGCCCGCAGCATTGGCTTCTGTGCCATTTGGGTTTGTATTAGTTCGAGTTCGAGTTCACCTGCCTATGAATTTGATTTGAAGCCAGACTCCAGTTATTTCTGTGTCCGTAAAGCCACGCAAAATATTCCACGGCAAGCAGCGAAGATCGGTTCTTCTAAAATCTTTTTTCAAAAACAACTTAAGGTCGATAGCTCCTTAGCTTTAGCTTTGATGGCAAAGCGAAATATGGATGTAAAAAAAGTGGAAACCGCGTATATTCCTTACGGCGCTAATTGATCTGAGGTGAAAGCAGGGTTATTGATAGAGTGCTGGGCCCGATAATGCATTCGCGAACGTGGGAATGGGAAATCGCTGTGCACTGTACTCATTGCACAGTTACTGTTTACTGTTTCGTTTGACCGGTCCCTGTAAATCGGGATTCGGGATGCGAGAAAGAGGATGATGTGATGTCAACCCCCGAATCTCGGACAAATCATCACTGTGCATCAATCACTACTTCACTCGTGTCCTTGAAGCAAAGATAAGCTTCATAAATAGTGGCAAGAGCGTCAAGAAATCTAAAAACAATGATGCTGGCGACAATTCTTCTAGGCCTGCTTGCGCAAGTTCAGGGCATGCACGACTTCTCTCTGATCAGCAAGCCTAGCTTGGACCTTCTTACTCACGTACGATTTTTGTCTTTTTCTTTTCTTCTTTTTCTTACAGTCGTCATCAAGAGTTGTCAAGGTTTCACCACTGCATGTCAAAATGTGTACACTGCCCCCTCTATTTAATTTGAATCTTTTATGATAAACCCTAACTTCGTCTTATCATCAGACCGCCACGGAGCCGAAACACGCATCGATGCCAATGCCCTCGGCGGTACTGCGAGTGCAAGGTGGAGGACAATCGAGGCCCAAGGAGTTAGCAGCGATCAAAAAGACGCGGCACAGCACAAACCCTACAGTTGAGGATCAAGAAATGCAATTCGCATTATCTGCTTGGACCCTTTCCAGCGGCTGAGCCTTTTCTAGTCTTCGACTTCTTCACTTTGTCTCGTCTCCATGCACTTTGTCTTCATGTTTGTATCTCTGCACATCTTCATTGCTCGCCAACAAAAGGCCCCTTCAATACTCGGATTATTCTGATTAGTAAGAGGAATTGCTGCTGTCTTCTTGTCGATTTGGTTAGGGTGACTTCATCCTGCCCGAAATCTTTATTAATTCTCGGATTCAAAATTGCACGCCAGAAGCACTTACTGCTACCGTACGGCTTTTCTATTCTCGCACTTCATTTCGAATACCAAATATATCGATTAAGCACTGGCGATGCAAATACTTTTTCACACGCTCAGGACTATTCATAAGCTATTTCCCTAAGCTCTTGTTTATTTAAATGCCACGGTTAAGGGTTTAAGGGTTAGGGTTAGAAGAGCGAAGAGCGGAAGAGTCAGGGTTGCGTTTCCCGTTTCCGCGGAATTCACGCGCGAGGGATAAATTTTTCACTTCACGCGGGAATTCCGCGGTTTTCCGCGGAATTCACGTGCCCGTATATATACGGCATAATATTCAAATATACGGCAAATACAGGGGATTTGGTGTACTTTTGGGGCTTTTTGGTGGTGTTGTGCCGTTGTGTTCGTTGTGCCCCTTGCGTGTCGCCTTTTGTGTGGTGCGCGCGTCTTTCTCAATTAAGTTCTACTGCGACTGCAATCTCGATATCGTGGTGGCCTGGCATAAGCTCGCACACCAAAACCCAGCCTTTCTTGTTGCCGTAGGCCGTAGGCCCTCTTGCTGGTCCATTCGAGATCAACCACGACGCGCCACTCGTCCACTTCGGCATCGAACATGACCATCCCCATGTATTTGGTGGCAAGTCTGAAGCGAGCCGTGGAATTATCAGCCTCGCTGGTAGTCAGCAGCGCCTCCTCCCAGTCTTCAAGGTATGCGTGGAAGGCATTCTCCTGGATATCATTCACCATAGTGCGCGTTCTGCGATGATGAGATCCACTGCTAGCGGGTTCGGGAGCGCGCGAATCATGGGCAAAATTTTTTGAGAGATGTATTCGGAATCTTTGCTGAACCCACTTGCGAGATGCTCACTAGCATCAACTACGCCAACTAGCATCATTGCCGAAAAAGAGACGCAAAACAATACCACGTTGATCAAAGGGTGCTTTTGGATAGTCGCACCGTCGGTCATTAGTGTGGCTCCGAACTTGCTCACACCTGGCAGCCCAAGAATTCGGGCGTCTTCATCTTTATCCGCTGCGTGTTGACGCTCACAGATGCTGCCGCCCAGAGCGGTAGAGGAGGGAACTTAATAACTGGGTCCAACAGCCAATATGTCCTTTATAGCGGCCCGGAGCAAATGTCCGTCCGCTATGCTGTGGGCCCAGCCGTGGCCATCGAACAAGTCTGAGAGAGAGTTATCAGCTTTAATACGCTTAGCGTCCTTGTTGACCAGGTGCGAAAGATTCTGCTGCATATGTTCAGCGCGCAAATCGCCTTCGTCCAAGGCCATCACTTGGCCCGCCGCGCTGAGGCTAGTTTTGCGAGCCTTCTTCGCCATCTTTGCCGCTATTTTAGCCTTAGCGCGGTCAGCGACGTCTGAATTAATTTCAGGGCACAACCCAATGCCAGTAAAGCCATTGGCAGCATTGCGAAGACCAACATCGCTAGCAAGATGAAAGGCAAGTCGTGATAAATCCCTGTTCCACACCTTTAAATTGCAGTGAACGCATTCCCACCCAGGAACTATGTGAGCGATCTGCCCTTCTTTGGAAACCTCCTTGGAGATGGCAGTGGTTTCTTTCCAGAGAGACCAGAGTTACCCTTTGCCGCCATGTGCGCCATTCAAATGGCTAGCTAGAACTGTGACTCGATTTGCTACTGAAACCGGGGGATTCGAGTGGAATCTACGATGACGTCACCAAAATATCAGAAAATTCCCGCGAAGGAATTTTTACGTGCGTGAAACCGAACCTAGATTAGCTATGTCGATGCTAATCACATCCAAATTATAAACGGACCTGATATCATCAAATTTTAAAAGAACCAACTCCCTCTTATGCATGGTGCATACTGAGATCTAGGAAGATGGCGGATCCCAATTGCAGTTGCGATGTATTTACGCCAACTCAATGGAAGTAACTTGATTAGCTATGTCGATGCTAATCACATCCAAAGATTAAACGGACCTTTGGCCCTTTCACATGCACCTAGTTTTGAATCGATTTCGTGGGATGGGGTTAATAGCTGCAGTTATGGCTATGGCACAGTTGACGCGGCTTTTGCTACGGCAGCCACCACTGCGTCTAGCTCCGCTTCAAGCTGCCGTGCTTCTTCGAGAAAGTGGCGGTGTGCCTCATGTATGGCTCTGCACGCTTCTGCGCTCATGGCCACCTTCGAACCCGCTGAATTCAAGCCAGTCCGGTGCGTTAAAGCTACTCTGCTAGTCTCCTCGCCAGTAAAAGCTGAGATGGGTGCATTCGTGTGAACAAGAGGAGCATTTCCCCTGTACGTCCTTGCAGGAGCAATTGTAGAAAAGGTCTCAGGGGCAGAATCTTCACGACGGCTGGTGCTAATGCTTCCGCCAATGCTTAAATCACTCATATTGACGTTACTGCTGCTACTGCCGCTAATGCTGCTATCAGTGGGTGAATTGTGCTTGGGCTCAGGAGACGGTGGTGGAAATATGGCCTTCAACCTTGGATGCGACGCATCTGCGTTGGAGGAGGCTGTATGTACTTCATCCGTTTCATTGTCAAGCGTCTTGTGGGCAATTGTGTTCGGGGCTCCACTTCGCTTGGGAGGTGATCGTTCCCTTCTTGGTGTTGAAACATTTTTGATCAAGATAGTTGGCCCCATCGCTGCGAGCATTGAGATAGTCGACCCCTGTTTTGTGATTTTTGATCCCCTCGATGATTTGTAGCTGTACGCACACGCAGCACATACACGCACACCCCAATCACATTATCGAAAAAAAAATTATATTGAAGTTGAATTTATAACCAGCGCACCTTGATGCCTTCGTATTGACTTAAACAAATAAGTAAACCACTACGGAGAAGAACTGTGCAGCAAAAGGCAGCTATAACGTCTTCGCAGCGGTTTTCGACCCCCAATCCCCAATGTGCCCACAATGCCGAAGCGCTGAACCAAAAACGTCAAGAACCGAAAAAATGTTGAGGTTTTGAATTCATAACCGTAGTTTTGCGAACACAAGTACAGTGTGCCCGTTCTTTTACGAGTTACGAGCGGCCGGTATTTAGTAGAAGGCTAACAAGAAAAGATAAAAAGCAAAGCAGCGCAAACTAAACCTAAGAAGCTAATCAGGTGCACATACCCGAGTGGCCATGGGAGTGATTGTGGCGGTAAAAAGCGGCACGCTCCGCCGTGCTCTGAGAGTGCTGCGCACCTGGGGAGTTTGCAAAACCGCGACTCTCCTTCTGGGACTTCGCTGTAGTCTCCTCCTCTGCGGGCGAAAACTCTTCTTTTGGCCAGCACTCTCAGAGCACTCTCAGAGCACGAAGGAGAATGCCTGATTAGGTTCTTGGGTTTAGTTTGCGCCGCTTTTCTTTTATATCTCTACCTGTTAGCCTGTTAGCCGTCTATTTCCGGTCCCTCGGGCCCTGTCTCAAAATTCACCGTCGAACAGTGCGTTCAGCCTTGGGTGCGAACTAAGGGCCTTAAAGACACTTAAAAACGTTTACGGGACGTGGCGAAGAAATTTTCGAAGAAGTGAAGTTGCGATAATGGCCGCGCTTTTCGGACCGCCCCCGGGATTTCGGACCGCAACTCGCAATACGGAAGGTATAAAGATTACGGGTGATCTCGCGTTTCGGACCGTGTCCGTAATTTACACCCGAGCGCCCAATTAATTACCGCGACTTGTGCGTGCCCATTTCCCTTTTGTGCCTGTGGTCTTTTTTTCCCTGTTGCCTGTGGCGTGCTTGCATTGCCATTGCCATTGCCGATCAGATTTGCATTTTCCCTTTGCGGCACGTCTATGTGAGCTGCATGAACCACGAACGAATCAAAAACGCACGTGCCTCATTTGGGAAACGAGCTGGCGGTGGTTTGGTGTAGAAAGTAATAATGTATAATGTTTTTGATATACTAGGGTTTCAAAGCCAGGGGCAGAATTATTTGCATCAAGCTTTTTCCGGTTCTGAGCCAACTCATTGAACTCATTGGCTTATGCTTGGCCTAACTGAACGCCTCATTTGAAATCCTAGAGCACCGAAGAGCAACCAGCTGTTCTTTAAAGGCGGAATATGGCAGAATAGGCGAGTTGTGTCTCATGAATGAACCCCTTGTTGATGAGTTGTGGAAGTTGCGCTTGCCACAGCAGCCACCACAGCGTCCAGCTCCGCTTCGAGCTGCCGTGCTTCTTCCAAAAAGTGGCGGTGCGCCTCGTGCACAGCTCTTTGTGCTTCTGCACTCACGGCCACTCTGGCGCTCACAGCACCAACACCAGGGCTGTTGGGAGTCGAAGCACCTTGAGAACCACCATATGGCGCGCCCCCTACAGTGGAGGCGTCTCTTAAGCCACCCGCTGAACTTCCCAGAGGCTTTGCGCTTAAGCTCCCGCTGGGACTGGTTGCAGCACCACCGCTCTTGATTTCAGTGTTGTAGGTGCTGCTGCTGCTGTGGTCAGGAGTACTGAAGGTGGATTTCGGAGGACCAGGCGGTAGCATACCCTGAGGCCCCGGAGGCAACATGCCCTTTGAGCCAGGGGGCAGCATCCCTAAGCGGGGGCTCACCGGCAACGATTTCTTTTCTTTGTCGTTGATATTCGCAAGAATGGAGCCGAGGCGGCCGGGTGTCTTGGGCGAGCTCAGAGCAGAGCTAGCGGCCGGTGACTTGCTTTTGAAAGCATTGTTGCGCCCCGCAGCTCCAACAATCATCCTGCGTAAGATCGAAGCCCTCTCGCTAAAAACGCTCTGAAAAGCGCCGATCCGCACCTCCCTGCAACCACGCCAAGGAAAATTTGCAGTTTTTCAACTAGGCTTCGCTCAGCTCTGAATCCTAAAAAAGCCGAGCGGACAGCATCCACAATAATGCACGGTACGAGTAGATTAGGGCCGAAGACAGGATTTACGGCGATACACAAGGCCTCAAGTAGGTGATATTGATGCCGCAAATTTAAACTACAAAAGCACTGATTCTAAAGTACATCAAGCTATGCACGCATGAAATGCTGTATCGTTGCTTGCAAAAAAAATGCGGGAAATGGCCGAGCGCGACCACGATAGAATGAGGTGCGTACCCTCTACCCACTTCTTCTCGCAAAGAAAATTTTGACCCACAAACAATGAGACTGTATGAAGTAGCACAGCATATACACGCAAAAGTTGCCCTTAAGCCAGTCAAGTCATTCAATTACCGATGCCTGGGAGCTGCTAGCCAAAGTTACCCGGGCTTCTTCTCTTGATGAACCGAACCATGAAAAACAGTGGCGGAACGCCTGCACACCGGAACACCGGAACCCGGAACTCGGAGTTCGGAAGTCCCAGAAAATCCGAACGAGTGGGGCTTACAACAAAACGGCATGCAACCAAAGCCTGTGCCTACAGTCCTTCACCCGAAGATCGTGCACGCATCCCAGCTGACGTAAAGCAACACTACTTCGAATCTACTGACTCCGCCACGGGGTTGACATCCCGCCATTACGGGATTGAAATCGG
>Ga0307979_1003196_pt1 | contig 11114 bp, 9 predicted proteins | sample OrgLakmetage1058_FD_201833 | JGI IMG/M metagenome (GOLD analysis project Ga0307979, IMG submission 201833) | Saline water microbial communities from Organic Lake, Antarctica - #1058 | ecosystem: Environmental > Aquatic > Non-marine Saline and Alkaline > Saline | place: Antarctica: Organic Lake...
CGTGAATGAACTTATTAGCTAGCTTCGTTTCAGACACAGTTTTAGCTAGCTGAGTTTATTGTTTTGTCTTGTAAATATTAGAGCAAGAATGTCATAGGCGAAACGACCGTGAGTCCAAGCTACTGCAACTGCGAGCAAAGTATCTGTACGCGCTTCAGAATAGTATTTACTAACAGCAGGTGACGATATTATCTTCGCGGTAAATACGAGCAATTTCGCTGGCTTTACCTTCGTTCCAATTTCGACTTCGTGGGGGATTTGCGCCTCGTGCAGAATATGAAGCTCGCTACCTCCGTAAACATTGTAGCTGCTTTTTATCTTCCGGTTATTGAATCCCATTGGAATTGCTCAGGGTGGGATATATCGAAAACTGGTTGCAAGTCCGCATGTAAAACAAATGGTAGCGTTATCCTCTTGGCTCCAAATCCAGGTGGCGGAGCCGGTATTGGCGATCGCTCCTACGTCCTTGATGTTGCTTCAGTGTTGGCACGTTCGTTATGTGCACAGCTCATAATTCCTCCACCATACTCAGAGCTGTCAAAAAGCCACAATCTTCCCGATCATAAAGCCATTCAATGTTCGACTAAGTGGTCATTTTACAGAGATTGGCAGTCCATGCAAACTAACGTTCCTCAAGGCCTTTACGAGTGGGACCAGAAAGAGACTATGCAATTAGGAGGCTCAGTCTACGAAGAATTTGCGTTAAACGCATCAGCTAATAATACAAACAACGATTGCACTCTGCATAAGCTTGCTATGTTTTCGGTCTTGGAAAAAGGCGTGTCCGCCAGCCCAAATTTGACTCGTGTAGATTCCTTGACCGAAGCTTACGTAAGCGTCTTCGAAAGAGGGCGCCCTTTTATGTACACTCATGGATCGATCTATCATATGAGCAACACCTCTGGGTGTCACGAACTCATTCATAGCCTACACGATACAGCAACATGCCCACTTAAAGGCGTTGGGCCGTCTCAGTGGGTCACTAAAGCAGCTGAGGCCATCGTTGGCACCTTTGATAGATTTGCTCTCCTTCACATTCGCCGATCTGATACACTGAGATATGGCTGTAACTCAACACCTGATATGGTGCGGAAGTTTCTTGCGTGCGGCCCCCTTGCCAAATTCAAAGGTGATTTTCCATTTGTAATTTTTTTCACTGACGAAACCGACTATCAATACCTCCTCGAAGTTCACGCGGCGTTGCGCTTTTTTGCGAAGCACGTCATTCATGGAGATATAGCCGCGAAAGAAGAATTGGCTATCCTTTTTGGGAACTCACCATCTGTGGACAATTACCTTGTCTATTCTGTGAAGAACGAGTTGAGGGGACAGATTGGGCGTACATCGAACCAGAGTTATTACCTCGGAGAATTTGGAGGGCACAGTAAGGACACTGCCGCAAAGTGCAAAAGGCAAACAAGCTGTGCTGCAGTAATCTAAGATGCCGCTTTGGTCGTTAAATGGTTCCTTTGGGTTCGCGGGATCGGTGGGTCTTTTGGGGCCTGCTGAGTGGCTGTCAATTTGGTTGTTGGGCGGGGGTTGTGGTTTCGGGCTGGTCGTTCGTCTGCGCTTGTTCGGGTTTTGGCGGCCTACGCAGGGCTGTGCCGTTCGTGGAACGTGTTTTGCTCTTGGTCGCTGGGTTGCGCGGGATGCGCGTCTATTGGCGCGCATCTGACGATAAACACGGCACCGGCACCGAGCCGCCAAACCACCGCCATACGGGGCTCCTTTATTGCTTATGTCTTTGTCTTTTGTCCTCTTCTTTTTGGAAAACGGCTCTACAGTACACTAGCTGCAGCTGTAGCCGATTAGGAGAGCACATCCCAGTCGCGCTTAAAATCAATTAAGCACTTAATTAGAGCTACATGTTGAATTTAGGCAAAAATAAACACCAACCCTAGCCCTAACCCTACCCTATAAACCCTCCTAAACCAAAATCAGTTCGACTGGGATATGTTATGCAAATTAGCAGCACCGACCGAACCATATTTTTACGACAGTATAGGTCTTGATATAAGATTTGCTATTATGCTGACTCATTTCTTTCCTAAATAATAAGCGAAGGTGCTTACCTGGAGAACAAAAGAACAAAAATGTATAATTCTGCCCAGATATGTATGTAGGCTGGGTATGCAGCTATTCAGACATCGCCCACATGGCACATGGCCATTGCCGATGTAACTTTTCATTCCACCCACACTAAATAGCAGCTATGCCATCGGCTGAAATGGAGTATTGGACCGATCCAAACGGCGCTGAAGGTGAGAGCATCAGAAGGGCATCGCGCCGCCACATGCCTCCATCAGGAACGGGACCACCGGAGCCATTATGGCGCAACACTGGGCGCCGAATAAGCATAAGGCGGCGATTAACGCACGTCGTCCATGTTAGCCCCAATGCTGGCTTCACATTAATATCAGGAAACGCAGCTCGTGCGTCGGAGTGAACATGGGCATATTCTGAAGAACCGCCGCTGTGGTAGTCGCCACCGCTTCCGAAATGTGCGGTAGCTTGATTGACCACAACCACTGGCGCGTGATGCAAGAAGGATAGTCGCCTCAAGTGTGCTGCAAACAAAAACAAATCCCGAGCTCGAGCTTGTCCGATTGCCCCATTTTGGCCGTTGCCACTGCTGTAGTTGTTGCTGCTAATCCTACTGTTGCTACTGCTACTACTACTGGCGCGGGCGCTAACACTGTTACCAATTCCAGTGCTACTAGTATTTGTCGATAGTGATCCAGGCGTAGCCTTGGGACTGTCGTAGTCCTCATCTCCTCGAAATGCGCCCGCTACACTATCTATGATTACGCAAGCAACCTGACCATCAGCCATGAGGCGCGCAAGGTCATTGTCGATCACGTCAAAAAGGGCTTCCACGCTGCCACACGCCCGAATCAATACACGATCCATCAAGCCATCTTTCGTTAGGCCTTCAGATGATGGTGCAAGGCTAGCGCCTCTGGCGCAGAGCTGCTCCAGCCTTTTCACAGGAAACAAGCCTTCACCTTGCGTGGTGAGGTAACAGCACTTTCCACCACGCCCGCCACACGATGCAGGAAGAACAGAACTCACAGCAAGCTGTAAGCACATCTGCGTCTTCCCGCTACCAGCTTCGCCACACACTTCGCTGAGCCCATGCAGAGGAAGGCCGCCTTCAAACGCTTCGTCGAATACAGGGCAACCAAATGAAAGCCGGCACCGTTCAAAAGAGTCAACGTAAAGGTCTTCGGCCGAGCGAAGGGATGGTACTGAAGAGTGACTCTGCATTCTTGTTCACTATGAAATTCGATCACGAGTAGCAATAGATTTAAAAAGGATAATGAAGGAGGCCCTGAACCCTGGTACTCAACAACAGGCTAGCTTATGTATACAAATGAATGTAGTCTAAACCTAGCTCGCTTTGTAGTTAGTATCAGCAGCGAGCTACTAGACCGGAAGCTAAAAAGGTGCGCATGTGCGCCTGATTGGCTTCTTAGGTTTAGTTTGCGCTGCTTTGCTTTTCTTCTCTACCTGTTAGTCTTCTAGTAATTCCGGCCCTTCGGGGCCTGTCTAAAAAAAAAAAGGTGCGACGACGTTTGAATGTTCGTGTACGTTCATCACCCCCTGTAGTACTAGCTTTGATCTTCGATCTCTCATCCTTTCAGCAACGTCGCGTCGAAGCTAGTCGCGTCGGTTCATCTACTTACGAAAACGGTAGTGTCTGTAGTGAGCAGCAGTTGAAGCGTGGAAGGTCTAGCACTGAGAGCTGTGTTCGAGGATGGCAGCCTACAATTATCCGGCTGTACTATTGTAAAATTCTCGCCGTTCTTTAAAGAGTTTAAGCTTTGTTTGGTAGGCAAGTAATTTAGCTCGTTCTGCGAGAGATTTTACAATGATTTTGTTGTCATCATCAATATCACGAGGCGCAATCTTGAGGGCTCTTACAGCGGCACTTGGAATGGTTACGCCAATGCAACAGTCACAATCATTATTGGCAGTGGAAGTTGGCAGCCAAACTTCTCGAGCCGCACTTGGAACGCATCGTAATCCAATACGTGCCGTCATGCCTCTAAGCCGATGCGGAGGAGCGCTGTGCACCGAGTATAATGTTGACGGCCAGCGGTTCCGGGCCGTAGTGGACACCGGCTCACCTTTTTTGCTTGTTTACGGCAGTTGTGTAACCAGCGGACGCACCAGCCGTTTCGGGTGCTACGATAGTAGTCTGGCTGGGGAGCAAGGTTCTCTTAACGAAGCCTCCAAGGTAGAGTATGGTGGCCAAGATGTCGGAGTTGAGTGGCGACGCGGACTAGTGCGATTTCCTAGCCTCAGCTCTAATGACCGCATGAGCAGATTAATTAGCGGCAGCACTGGTGATTTGGTATACGAACCGTTGACGTTTGGCGTTGTGCGTAGTTACACAGCCAAAGGAGGCAGTACTGCGGTGTACCTAGGGCTTGCAACGAGCCGGGCATCGCGTATACGTCCCACGCTTCTGGAGCAGACTGATGTGTCAAGTTTGCGCTTTCGACTAGGAACGCCGGAAATTCCACCTCCTACTCCAGCTCCTTCTACAGCTGTTGCCAATGCGGGTTCCTCAAGGCCTTCGAGTGCCGTCAGCAGTCTTGGAAGCACCGCAGGTGGCCGTACACTGACCTTGTCGAGCCGATCATTAGTGCCCAAAGGTTCTGATGCCATTCCATTAGTCGATTTGCGACCGCTTGGCGCACCGCTTGCCCCATATACTGCGAAGGTGCACCGTATGATCGTGAACGGCCGTGCTGTTGACTTCATCAGGCCCTGTGTCGCCGTCATGGACACAGGCACTACCGGACTTTCAATAAGTGACACCTTGTATGACTCCGATGAACTGCCGATGCCCGGTGCTGCAATGAGAGATATTGAAGTTCAATTCCTTACTGAACGCGGCCAAATTGTATCACTTACTGCATCCAGTCGTCGCCGTCCCACTACGAGCAGTAAGGATGAATTTCCGCTCGTGGTAACACCCGTAGAATTACCGTGGTTTGAAGCCGAAAATGTGCGCATGGCGCAGAATGACAATTCCGACAATGACAATCACGAAGTGAGTGACAGAAGTGATAGAGCCTCAAACATTGACCAAGGAGGAGATGACAAAAGACGTGCTTTCAGCGCGCGAGATAGCCGCAGAATTTCCGCCGTAGCTAATGGAAGTAGTGAAATTGATGGCGGTAGCGACGGAGGACCTGGTATCGGTGATGAACCGCACGTCCTCTTCCTTGGCTTAGCGTTTCTCGTGCCCCAGACACTCACCATTGATATTGACTCCAAACGCATGACAATTACTGGGCCCACGCCTTCAAGGCCTCAGTCCGGCAGCAAAAGCGAGCCTCTGGTGCATGAAGGCTGGAACTGGAAGCGAGTGAAAGTGGACTTATAAAACAATCTTTCTTCCAGAGAAACACTCATTGAACCCATTTCATGAATTACACGACGATATTCTAGCGAGCAATCAAGCTAGGCTATACTGGCTGTGTGAAGTTATGTTAGATGCCATTTGGTCGGTTGTGGAATTTCGGAGGCTTCTTAAAGACTTAAAGGTCAATTCCTATTCCTATTTCTATTTCTGGTTTTGTTTCATGTGGCCGAATTCCAAACTCCTAACATTGATTTATGGCGTCTAATATATATATATATATATATATATAAGTGATTTAAGAAGTTTCCATTGCTCGTATAGTAGAACTGGGAGATATCGAGTCAGTGCGTGAAGCAAGCCGCTCCAAGGCCTGAGGGGTGTGTATGGTTTATAGTAACTGGCATTCTTGAAGAGTTCAGGCCAAGGCCAAGTTACAGAACATTAAGCCATAAAGCGAACTAATTCAATTTCAATAGGGAATTATTAAGTTTGAATAATATGCGCTAAAAGTTAAATGCAACGCACTCCTCCCTTCTTTATTCGTCGCTCATTTCTCTGCGTAACCCTTAGAAGCGTCGCTTTTATATTTACCTGAGACGACACCACAGAGTCACAAAAGTTTCGTTGATGTTACACATACACTATAAAGAATTAAGGTGAAAGTCCTGTGTCAAAGATTCTCAAAACTTAAATGATTTCAAACATTTCTTTCTGATGCTACTTACTTGTACGAAACAAGCCGACTTCATCTTCAGTAAATCCAAACTCTTTTTTGAGCAACTCTTCACCGACTAATTCTGGGTTGAAAGCATCATCAATAGAGTCAATGCTGTAGTCTAAAAAATCCTCTGCTTTATTGATAAGTCCAGCCGATTTCAGGAAGATGGTAAGCTCAACTCTGCTCTGACGCAATTTTGCCTGTGGATTAGGTAAGGGGTCTTAGTATTTGAGAGCATCTGTCATGTACATCTTAATTCAGAATGAATATAGAAGAGAAAAAAGAGAGACGACGGGAGTGGATAATTGAAGAGAGTCAATCAAACAAAAAAAAACTTTACCAGTGCTTCTTGGTGAGCAATGCCAATTTTTTGTGATTGACTTATCGAAGTACACTCTGAAATTGATCCTGCGGGGAGCGACGCAATATTACTTTCGTTTGCTACGTGGTGTGCGCCATGCGCAAAATCGTCTGACACTTTCTCCAAGGGTTCTACTCCGATGGTTGATGATACATCTCTGTCATCACAACCTTCTTTTTCCTTGATCTGCTCCAAGCACTTTTTTGCAGCTCTTCGCTCAATAGAGCATGTAATTGACGAGAGCGGTGTCGATAACTGATGCTGTGTGTCGACATCACAAGGTGAATGCTGGTCTAATGTACGCTCTAAATCCATCAACGTTAATCGATCACTCAATTCGATTTTTTCTGACTGTTTTGCAGTGGTTGCCAATGTTGCTTTAGCTCCTCCAGCTACATCATCATCAGAGGCGCTTTCTACTTCGTAGCGGTGATAGCTTTTGAAGGCAGTATCCCCGAGCAAGATTACTTTAACTAAATCATTCCAGAAGGGGTCTTCAACTCTAGCAATCCTACCCATTTTAGATCCGTACTTGACGATTTTCACCATATCACCTATCTTGAACTTCTGAAGAATTGAAACACCCAATTCAAGTTGATTTCGTTTGTATGTTTTGAATCCTGCATCTCCAACCAAAGTGACTTTTACTAAGCCATTCCAGTCAGAATTCACAACTTTGGCTTTTCTACCAAAGAGAGAGACCCTTCTTTGATTATTTTTACGATGTCTCCATCTTTAAGAGGATGACTTGTCTTCACCAAAAATTGGCGCGAGCGTAAATTTGCTACCTCTCAAAGCGCGGTTGAAAGTGCAGGAAAGTGACAACAAACCTCGTCAACGTCAGCTTTTTGCATTATCTGAGAAAAGAATTGGAATTATGAATCAATGAGATTATGCTCAAGAGGTAATACTTTATCAAGCCATTCACCTGGAAAGTACTGTACTCAGTAGAAAGAGCGGATGTACTTTGCTTTTGTCCAAGAACTGCTGCTTCGCCGAAAAAGTCTCCGGGGCCAAGGTCAAGTACTAACGGCGGCGAATAGCCATCTCGAGAACCTTTTCCAAGTAGAGGATCGATACCTGTTGTACGCGCGGCTGAATCCTCATAAATGCTACCGCCCGATCGACTGTTGCTGTGAAAAGTCTTTGTTTCTAATTCTAAATGCTTTGCATTTCTGCTTGATGGCATATTTGAAGAACTTTCAGCGACGCTCATAAATGGAGAGCTTTCTCTTTCTTGACAAAAGAACCCAGGTGTTTGGCCTTGAGATGTCATCTGTCATCTCTGGAAACGTGGAATCCGAGGGCATTGCCAAATTGCTACAGACTGTACGAGTACCAACATTCCCTTGTAGCGTATCGTTTGGAGTCTCAGAAAAACTCGAGCCTAAACTTTCAGATTCATCGTTGATATCGTCAGTGGAGACGTTTGAAAAGCCACGGCTGAACTTTTTTGTTTGATTTTTAAGCCCTTAACTCACTGATTCAACAGCTGACTCAACCACATCAAGAGATGATCGCCTTTCGTGTGGCAAAGTGTCGGCAGCCGATGCACTGTTCTCCGAATGGCTTGAAGAAGAAAAGGAGCTCAATAGTTTTATAGTACGTAGTCTCTTAAGTGCATCAGAAAAATGCTTTTTCGCACTCGACGCAGCATTTATTTCACGAGTAAGCTGGACCTTGCCAGTGTCTACGATGAACATTTCACTTGTCAAGTCACCCTGACCAAAGGAGGACAACAAGATAAGAAACGGTGAGTTCTGCAATGCGTAAACTGCGGTTGTGCTGGTATACAGTACCTGGACGTAAAGGTATTCGCCGGGGATTCCAATACGCATGTGCAGACGTGCTGCAAGCATGATTCGGCACATTGGACTAAGAAATGTATTGAGAAGTTCCACTCCTTCGATGGCTTTGATATGTGTCGCAACTCGAATGCGCGAACTAATCGATTCAGGCAAAACTTTCAAGATGGCGTTTGGGTCAAGAGCATGATCAAGATCGCCTTTATGGACAAAGTCGAAATAAGACCGGACTGATTTTTGCATATGCGAAGGAACCTGCGCGACGCGCATATAGTCATCGAGCATATCCATTTCATCCTGACGGCGAATGGCGTGGCGATCTATATGTTCAAGTGCTCCTTGGACGGAACCAATAATTAAAGCATTTACGAACACCTGTGGTTCGAAAAAAAAGACAACACAAAGTTATTTAGAAGTTCAGGTTAACAATATGGTGCCACAAATACGCCAGACTCACCCCAAATAATATGCATAAAGATGTGAAAATAAATTGTTCGTAAGTAGTCGGTTCCAAATCATACCCAACACCAGTCGTTGCATTCACAGCGAAAAATAGTGCATTTGAGTACTGTGTATTCAAGTCCATAGCCTGCGCCTCGGACCATGGCATTGACCAACCGAGTGTAGAGCATGATTCGATTTCATCGTCACAAAATTTTGTCCTTGTCCCAATAAACCAAAATAAACACGCCAGAAAATGGAGAACGGATACAAAGGAAATGATAAGGCGCCCCAGGCGAACTGTGCCAGGGCTCACCAGGGCTAGTTTTTGAACCTCGCGCAAGAAGCGCGCAAGACGAAAAATCCGAAGGAGCTTCACTAAGCGATCCACTTTCAAGAGTTTGCCGGCTTGAGTAGCTTGAAGGCCATCGTCGTCACTAAATTTCTGTATTTGTTGTGGCCCAGCCATAAGGCTTGCTGGAATACTGGATACAGCATCTACCCAAAAACGTAACGATGTAATGTGGTAAAGTACCATTGCCATCGAAGGTGTAACATAAGAACTTTCCGGCTCAGGAACAACAGTCGTCCAAAGAATGAGAAAAAGGTCAAGGTGCAAGCTTTTGAGAAATTATATGATTTAAAGTCGGCGGCTGCGATTTGAGTCTAGATCCTGTTGTAGGACTATCAAATGAGCCGCTTGCGCTGCCCCAGTCGTGTGAACCAACATTCACGCCGTCGGTATGACCGAACTCATCACGAATTGTTGTCGAGTCAGCGAGAAGATTTTTTGAAGATTTGAGAGAATACTGGCGAGTATTCGCCATAACTGAATGTTCAAAAGAAGGTCTAATCAGTTTTCTTCGATGTGAAAGTCAGCTCGTATGGCATGTGATGGGCGATGAGCTTTACAGGCTGGGCACCGTGCACAACTGCACAACTACTGCACAACCACAATAACAGATTCTGTAGAAGTCCATAGAAGACGAGAACGTCAGAATAGAAGTATTCAACTTTTTACGGATGTTCGTTACAGGAATTCCGTTTGCCTCGCCGGCAAAACACCAGAAAAAATAAGAAGTGCACCTGAATTTTCTTTGATCTGCACTTCTACCTGTCAGTCCTCTAATTCTGCCCTCCCTCGGGGCTTTGGCAAACAAATACACCAACCACGAGCCAGGCTCGAAGTCTAACCGGGGGATTCCGCTGGTACCAGCTTAATGAAACTCCGCTTTGTTAGCTACTAAATCCATTGCCCCCTCGGGGCTCATAAAACATGCACTTCGCAAAGCCTAAGCAAGAATTGCGCACTTGTGCTGCTGTACTTTCCACGGGCATCACTTCTGAACCTTAATGAAGCAAAGGCTGAAACTTTTAAATCAAAAGATAAATCATGAAGGCAAAGACGTGAAGTCTCAGATGTGGAGAAGCAAATTAAAAGTTACTTCTATATCGACCATGAGTTTGGGAATTTAGTTGTTGAAGGCCCTAAGCAATTCAGCTGAACTGCTTCAATTTTATAGTAAAATAGTGCGTTCCTATAGGAAAGCAGGCTCACAGAAATGTTCAGAATCACGCAGGAACAATATACGTAGGACTTATAGACGAGCCTCCCCCTCGAAAGCGAAGTCTAGAAGTATGGTCACAGCGTTCGAATTCTAACCCCAGTACTTCCCCCCCCGTAGCTGTCCTCCCTTCTATCTTAGTCCACCTCTTTCTGTAATCGTTCGCTCGGGAACTGGCCCGCAAGCAAACGGGATTCTATAACATTAGCTTCTCAACACAGGCCCCGAGGGACCGGAATCAGAAGGCTAACGGGCATACCAACAAAGCAAGAAAACTTACACAAGGAGAGGAGCCAATACTACTGTACAGTAGAAGAGAAACTATCATTGTTTTTGAAGCAGCCTTCTTGGCCCTAGCCTGATTCGAAAGAATAATCTTCGTTTTACGGGATTTTACTGCGTTTAGGAAGTGAAATAGCGAAATGTGTAACGACGGTCATTCATCACGATGAGAACTCCAACGAAAGTAGGCTAACGTAAAGCGATTGAACGAGGCACGAGCATATTGAGTTGGGAAATAATCGAGTAAGAGAGCGCCAGTGTAATAGATAAGAGCTCTGTAGTATGGACCCTGCTCTAGCCGTCGTTTCGAGGCCTGGCTGGAAAGCACCTTTGCAGTGGCGTTGTGTACTGGACCCTCGCGCTCAAAAATGGGTTGATGATAAGGAGGAGCCGCGGACCATCTCGCTTCGGCCTTCCTGGTAACAAGAAAGATATCAATAATGCGTGAACCCCACTATAGCGGAAGATCCTATCTGTTGCGTGATATTGATATAGAGCTCATGGTAGGCACGTCTTGTTGGGCGCTTTGCTCCCCCAGTGCTTTCATTTCTTGACATCATGTTGC
>Ga0307979_1003198_pt1 | contig 11113 bp, 20 predicted proteins | sample OrgLakmetage1058_FD_201833 | JGI IMG/M metagenome (GOLD analysis project Ga0307979, IMG submission 201833) | Saline water microbial communities from Organic Lake, Antarctica - #1058 | ecosystem: Environmental > Aquatic > Non-marine Saline and Alkaline > Saline | place: Antarctica: Organic Lake...
GTAGCATGAAGCAGCACAGAAGCAAGAGAAAATCCAGGGAAGTGAAATGAGGATTCGAGGAGTGTGGGCAAGACAGATGTCCCAACGACGTCAGATATGAGGCAGCTTGAAAAGAAGAGAGGAAGTAAGCCGGTAAGTTCAACGACATGATTTATGAACCCACACGAAAAACATCGCCCTCACTTACCAGATCCGCGCCCACGTCAGCCGCCTTGGTGAAGATGCCGCCCCCGACGCGACCAAACATGGCGATGCAGCTGCCGCCCAAGCCGTAGCCGCTGATGCACGCCATCATCACGTCGTAGTCGTTGAGCGGGAAGTACGCTGTGATTGGTTTATAAAAGGCAAAAAAGGGGAAAGGAAACGGTGAGCGGCCAAAGTGGAATAAACTTAACAGCAGCGGTATCACTAGATCATCGGGGAAAAAAGAAAAGAGAAACGAAACAAAACAGAGAAGAAAAAGCGGCGGCAAAGTGAACTCAATTATTGCGTTTGTTGGCTCGCTTGTTTGATTTTGTCTTCGTACCTTTGGAGACTTGGAGAAGAATCCAGAGCACGAGGAGCCCAATGGCGCAGAGGCAGAAGCCCATGCAGGAGCCCGCCCGGAACGCCACGTTGAACGCCGCCATGTATTGCGCGTCGCCGTAGTTCTGGGCCGCCGCCTAAGAAAGGGTGCACGCACGCGCAAGAGGAAAAAAACAAAACAACAACATGGGCGGAAGAAGCAAGTAAATGAGCGTCAAATGCGCAAGTAGTAGTGGGAGAAAGAGATGCTACTGGGCCACCCTCGGGAGGACAATTCAGGAATCAACGCTGATATTTGAAAGAACGGTGCTCAAGAAACGGTGTAATGTAGAAATAGTGTATGTCTACCAAAAATCCATGTACATTACCTTGGTGGTGCGCGCGTTGGAGAAGACGGCGACCTTCATGCCCACGTAGCCGGCAATCATCGAGGTGGCAGCGCCGGTGACAAAGGCCACAGTGGTGAGGATGCCGTCCTGTTGTGCGCCACCACCGCGAAGGACAAGAAGAAGAAGATATAGGAACAAAAAAGAAACAATAACAGGCAAATGAACACAAAGTTAAGAAGTAAGAAGAGGCAGGGATAGATGTCTGCAGTGGCATGGGAAGCCAAAGATGCGTGAAACAAATCCGAGGCTTTTTGAACGTGTATCTTTCAAATCAACACGGCACCAAACTCCCAAATTGAAAGTAAAAAGAAAAGGAAAGGTACACACGTCTAGAAACCCTGCAGGTGCATAGCGAACAGAGGTACAGTGTGCTGTTCACGCGTACCGCAACGGACGAGGCCGTGGCGATGAGCGCAAAGAGGAGCGCGGCAAAGCACACCACAAACGCGCCGCAAATCTTGTACTCGGAGTTGAGGAAGGTTTCAGCGCCCTCAGAAATGGCGGTGTATACGTCGAACAAGTTTTCGGTGATGCGCGGGTCGAGCATCCGGAGGCTCGAGGACTCCGTAGTGGGCTGGGGCTTGATGGTGGTGCGGGCAATGAGCACGTACTGGTAGTACGAAAACATGATGCCGCCAACGCCTGCCGCCAAAATGAGGTAGTCCGCGAACTGCCAGAAAATTTTTAAAAAGCAAAAGAGATAAGAGGAGAGAATAGTGAACAACAGCCAGCGGAAGGCGGTGAGAGACGTCAGCGGGATAAGCGGTTGAAAAGCCGGAGATATCCAAGCAAGCCACAAATGCATGACATGGATATCATCAACAAATCCAAGAAGTCAACTCTTCACACGAAGATGAGAGTTTCACATAAAAAGATTTGAAAAAATCGAGAAGAGAGCAGAGGCGACTGAAAGTCGGGAAATGCTTGCCGCGACAAGTACCAGCTCATGGCGAGTATCTGGCGATAGATTTGAATCGAGAAAGATGCACTCGGTTGACACGGTGACACCCATATGTCATGAAATGAAAGGAGAGCATGGGCAGAACCAGACAGTGTGCTTCTAATGAACTTGAGAAGAAGAAGGATTGCTCACTTCGAGGTTAGAAAACATCATGGTGCCCTCCTGGTTATCCATGGTGGATGTCGCAACTGACTCCACAGCAGATTTTCACTGGGCGACTGGAGAGATCTGGAGAAAAGTCTTCCACCCTGTGACACGTGACACCATCTGACACTTCAATTCAACGTGATGGGAAAAGGAGAAAAAAGTGTTTCGAAATCTGAAAATTATTCGGTTCATGCAAGGTTCATGCATGATTCTTGGAGGTTTTCTTCGGCACTTCGATTTTTCCCAACTCCGGAAAAAAAACCTGCGATGACATGCGATGACGTTTTTTGCTCGCCTCTTCGTCGTTGCTCATCGCTGAACGCACGCACTCTACTCCTTTGAACTGCCAAAAAAATGAAGCGAACGGGAAGCACAGTGAGCTCGAGTGGCTCCGGTATGGGCCTGAGCAAGGGCAGCCATAACAGCCTGGAAACTCTGTCGCTGCGCCAAGTTGCTGAAGTGGAGCAAAAGCTTCTTGATGAGCTTACTGAGGTGAGAAGTGCGAAGCTGAGCAACATTTTTTCAAAATAAGTGGGGCATTGCCTGCATCTAGTCGAAGGACGATACCCTTGAATTTGGTTGCACGAATGCTAGGTAGGATTGACAGATGATTCTAGCCTTTTTTTCGTGCGTTCTTTTAATCATATCGTTCTATTCTTTGTCTCGTTCAATTTTTCGAAACCATCTCCATGGTCTCCGTCGGTAGGTCCTCAAAGAGGTTTCGCCCAACCCCGACGAAGTGAGCGCACACGGCCAAATGATTGAGTACGTGGCCAATTTGTGCTCGACCCTCTTCGTCGACAACGACTTCAGCGGCGTGGCCTGGACCCCTTGCGTGGAGCCGTATTTGTCGTGCTTCTTAGCGCCCAAGGAAGCCGCAGCGGCGTGCGAACTGTTTCGTAGCCGCACTCAAAAGAAGGTACTAGACTAGTAGCAGATCCGCTAGAATATTCCTTGTCGTTCCTGCTTCAATGTTCACGACGAGACTACCGTCTGAACCTTCTTGTGTTTTTTTCTCTTTGTCTTGCATCCTCTTAACTTCCCGACTTCTGCAACTTTCGCGCCCCTTGCTTCTATAGTTGTGGCCATTTCGTTTTCTCACCACTTCTATTTCTTTCCCGTCTCTTTCCCCTCAACAGTCAGAGCTCGCGCGCATGACCAAGCTAGGCCTGGAGGTGGAAGAAGACATGGGCCCTGAAGTCTGCAACATTTACTTTTCCCTCGCTTATGGCGGCAAGGTAATGAAGCAGCTACCAAGAAGCTGAATGTTTGGCTGTTATGTGGGCTAGTACGCTCAAGCTTGCGCAAGCTCCTGCCAATTCGCATGTTCGAGCTTTCTGTTGCTTGAACTCCTTGCATTCATTCTCCATTATCGGTTTGCTTACTCTTCAGAGTGGCGCCTACGCATGCATGCTTGCTTTTACCACCTCTTCCTATATCCCACTTTCTCGCTCTCTCTCTCAACCTCGCTCTCCGTCTCTTATTCTATTCGTCTTCAGGTTTTGTTGCACAACACCAACTTGTTCCTGCACCGCGGCAAGAAGTACGGCCTGCTGGGGCACAACGGGGCAGGCAAAACCACTCTGTTGCGGAACATTGCGTCGGGCAAGATCGAAGGCATGCCGCAGGTAATGACAAGAAAACAATAAAGCAACAAAGCGGTAGTAACGCGCGCCATATCTGCCTGTAGCCTTGTTGTTCCAGAAAATTTGGCGTCACTGAATATTGATAGTACGAAGACCTTATAGCCTAGGTGACGCACAGTTTCATGATTTCGGCCTTCACTTTTCGCACCATTATATACATCTGTTACGCTACCTGTGCTGCACGTCGTCACCGCAGGAGCTGGTGTCGGTGTTCGTGGAGTCGCACTTCGACGACGAGGAGGGGATTACGACGCCAGTGCTGGACATGCTCCTCAACGATCCCATGCTCAAGGTAACTAAAAGAGAAGAAGAAGACAAAAAAAAATCATGAAGTTGGAAGGGCATCAATCGAAGCGTTCTTTGTTTCTTGGGTTGGGGATTGCTTTGCATATTACGTTTCGCAGGATACTCTGATCTGTTCCCCTCCTAGCTAGGTCAGTCACAATGCCCCGTATTTGTACATTGCCGTTGCCTTTTCCTTCCTACTCTTATTTTCTCAATGCATTGTCATCTCGATCTCTTCCTCCCAACACAATTACAAATGACAATCAACAAACAGGACCGCGCCACCCCCGATGCCATCGAGGCCTTCCTCCGCACCAACTTGAAGTTCGACGACGACAAGCTCCACGGGGCCGTTAGCGCCCTTTCCGGGGGGTAAGAAAAAGAATGGGTCACCTCGCATACACACACACCATCACATTATTCTTTTAGCTTAGCCAAGCGCTGCATTTGTATCCGCTTCTTGGCGTCTACTGTATCTCAAGTTGCTTGGCTATGACTTATTTTTGCCTTCTTTGCTGTCTCCATATTTGAATGCACTTGAGTACCCATGAAATCTGCCCTCGTCTCTTGGTCATCGTTACCCCATGTATTTGCTTTATTTCAAAATGCCATGAACGTATTTATCGGCAGGTGGCGCATGAAATTAGCCCTCGCCCGTTGCGTGCTGATTGCCCCCGACATCATGCTGCTGGACGAGCCCACGAACCATCTGGACGCAGGCACCGTGGCCTGGTTCGTGGATCTGCTGCAGAAGGAGAAGCACGCCACGGTGCTGGTGGTCTCCCACGACACGGGGTTCCTCGACAACGTTTGCACGGTACCATCAAACAGGAAGAAGACAATGTTGTTGCAGCCCTTACTGTTTCCGTACCTCTGTTTCTTTACCTGAGATTATGGATTAAATGCATGCGTGCTTGCTTGTACTTCTTTCGCATGAAAGGAATTCAAGGATCGTCTTCTTCTTCTTGACATCCTTTACCACTTCTTTTCTTCCTCTTACGTCAACAGGACATCATTCACTACGAAAACCAAAAGCTTGTGCGGTACCCGGGCAACCTCTCCATGTTCGTGGCGAAAAAGCCCGAGTGCCGCTCGTACTACGAGCTAGCGTCTACAGGGGGATTGTCGTTCAAATTCCCGAACCCGGGCCGGCTGGATGGCATCACGTCCAACTCCAAAAAGGTATACGCGTTGAACACCTGAGAGAGAAGACGGGGAAAAAAGTGGGGGACTTGGAGGTCGAGACAAATGCCACACAATATGAACACATCTTCACGCACACACGCACACATATGGTCGTTTTTTCCATTTCGTTTCCTTCTCTATTCTCATATATTGTGTTGCGATGAGGACTTTATCTGACACCTCTTTGTTGAGCCGTCTTAAGAACGCGGCCTTGACATGAAAGCGATAACTCCCTTAGCCGGGAACTCCTGAGCAAACATTGAATGAAAGAATGATGAAATGGAAGAGCGCACACACACCTGCACCACTAATTCCTACATTTTTCATTTCGTTTCACTCGCTTTCTTCCTGTATTGCGATGAGGACTTTATCTGACACCTCTTTGTTGAGCCGTCTTAAGAACGCGGCCTTGACATGAAAGCGATAACTCCCTTAGCCGGGAACTCCTGAGCAAACATTGAATGAAAGAATGATGAAATGGAAGAGCGCACACACACCTGCACCACTAATTCCTACATTTTTCATTTCGTTTCACTCGCTTTCTTCCTGTGTTGCGATGAGGACTTTATCTGACACCTCTTTGTTGAGCCGTCTTAAGAACGCGGCCTTGACATGAAAGCGATAACTCCCTTAGCCGGGAACTCCTGAGCAAACATTGAATGAAAGAAATGAACGATGAAGTTGATTGAAATGTTTTAATCCTGAATATATCGTGTTTCGCTATTGACGTGATCCTGAAATCCTGAACGACAATATGCTTTGACACGTTTTCTGCTTTTTGTCTCCTGTCGGTGGCGTGATTTCGTTTTTGTCCTGGTGCTAGGTGGCGTATATGACCAACGTGGACTTCGCGTACCCCGGCAAAGACAAACTCACCCTGAGGGGGGTGTCCTGCTCCCTGTGCCTCGGGTCTAGGGTGGTGGTGCTGGGCGCCAACGGGGCTGGCAAAGTGCGTATATATAGAAGTGTATACGTATATATATGTTGGCGCGTATTTGCGCACTACTGTGGAATGTATCGCAGCGCGCGTCTCATGTACCACGAGAATGCGCCATTCTAAGCGTACTTCGCCAACTGCGGATGCTTTTTCTTTATCATCTCTGCCTCTTCTTTGCTCCCGACTTTGGTGCTTGTATCATTTTCAACCTCTCAATTGTTCATTTTCTGTCCTACGCATCTCTCACCGCCATCCACTGATATTTTTTTCTCTCCTCGTCTCACTCTCCGTGTAACTTTCAGACCACCCTCATCAAGCTCCTGGTGGGCGAAACATTGCCTACCAATAAAGACTCGTCGGAGATTTGGACCCACCACAACTTGCGGGTCTCGTACGTGGCTCAGCACTCGTTTCACCACGTCGAGGTGCGTGCGTGTTGTAGCTAATGTGAATGACAAAAAAAGACTAAAGACATGCGTAAGTATGAGACAGAAAACACAGGCGTGCGCTCTTTTGTTTTGCCGGTGCCCACACGTCTTTGCACTTTTCAGAATGTGCTCCTCCGGTTACCGTGCATGTATGCCTTTTGTTGGTGTTTTTTCATCAATGAATTATCCGTAAACAGGCGCAAATTTGCCTCCTCCTCCGTTACCTTCATTCTGTTTCTCTCAACCACCAAACCCATTTTCCGCAGGCCCATTTGAACAAGTCCCCCGTGGAGTACATGCAGTGGCGCTTCAAAAACGCCGAAGACCAAGAGTCGAACTCTAAAGCGGTCATGAAGGTAAAAACAAAACCATATCACCATGCAGCTCCAGTTCTATTTTTATTTAACATTTGTGCGCTACTTTATTAGATGTCGCTCCTTTGTGCACGCAGTCTCCTCCTTACCCTTTTTCTTCTTTATCTTCTTCTCTTCTTGTATATACTTTTCACCACCCTTCAGGCGTTCTTTCTAACTCCTACCCTTCTTCCTCTTCTTTTTGCATTCCACTTCTTATTCTCCTCTATTTCTTTTCCACCATTCATGAAACATCAGATCGACGCCGAAGCCGCCGACAAGCTCGGGCAAAAGTACGGCCAAGTCGAGAACCTCACGGGCGCCCGGCACTCGAAAGGCGGGAAACTGGAGTACGAAGTGCACTTTTACGGGACCAAAGACAAGGACAACAAGTACATTTGCCGCGACGATCTGGACGCCATGGGCTTTGGCCCCCTCTGCCGGCAGGTGTGTGTTTCCTGTTGCCTATATTATATTAGTATATTTCAATAGCGCACCAAGAAAGGTGTGTTTTTGCTATTGACTATATTATATTGACCTATTTCAATGGTGTACCGAGAATGAAAATGACACACCCGCAGTGTACACGCACACACATTACAAGCAGATTCAAGCAGAAACCCACAAAGAATTCACACCACTACCTGAACGCACGCAAGCCGTTGTCACATGTATATGCATTATTTTTTTCTGAGCCGCGCACACATTTGTGAACCTCCGGTGACGATGTTGATCATTTTCGTACAAAGTCTCAGAAATGCTTCGGTATAAAAACGTTTTATTTTTATAGAAGTGCGTGAGACAAAGCATAAAATGTGTTTTTCCTCTCGCATTTCCAAGAAGTAATCTCGGCCGAGTAATGACGACAACTCCTTATGACACTGAGGAGATTCACTTCCATTTGTATTTTTACTTTTGCACCCTTTCATTTTGCATCACATGCACATTCGTTATAGGTAATTGAAGTCTTGTTCATTCTTACCAATATTTGCGTGTTCGTCCCAACTCTTCTGTCATAACTACATGTAGGTCGACGAAAAAGTGGCGGCGGAAGCAGCCGGCATTGACTTGCGCACTTGCACTACTTCCGAGGTACTTGTACTTAGCTTATATACATGTCTAATGTACATGGTCTTATCGCATAAGCGAAGAGGCTTTCCACGACGTCTAACTTCCTTCTTCTTTCCAGCATTAACTGTCCTTCCGCCTCTCGAATACTCTTTTTTTCTTCCGCATTTCATCGTCACTCATTTGCATTCGAATCCATTCACCTCTTATCTGTATATGTCAATGAATTAACCCATTCACCAAAAACAGGTGCAAGCTCACTTGGACGATTTCAATCTGGCGCAAGAATTCGGCACTTACGGCCGCATCAAGGGGCTCTCGGGCGGGCAGAAAGTGAAACTGGTGCTGGCCGCAGCGTTTTGGACCGTGCCGCACATTCTGGTGAGCGACTTTTTTTTTTTTAATGTATGCAAGCATCCTTTTGCTTTGCCATGCTTTTGTGTTGTCATTTTTAAAAGTGCGTTTTCATGAGTATCACTTTGAAGTAAAAACAAGCGAGTGCATCCGTTGACAACAAATCAAAACACGTGCGCAAGGAGACTAGCCTCTGATACTTGTGTATAACCTATTTACGTGTGTGTTTCCAAGGTGCTGGACGAACCTACGAATTATTTGGACCGCGAGTCGCTGGGCGCCCTGGCCGAAGCCATCAGGAACTTCGGGGGCGGGGTGATTATGATCAGCCACAACCGCGAGTTTTACGGGGCGCTGTGCAGCGAAGAGTGGCACCTGGAAGACGGAATTCTGGCGGTGGAGGGGCAGGTAAAACAAGATCTCATATCTATGTGTTGATGCTAGCGAAATTTCTTACAGCTTACACTGAGTGCAGATTTACTTTGAAAGCTTAGCAGTTCCTTATGTTAACTTTCACACTTTGCTCTATTCTTTCCTTCCTTCCTATTTCCTTTTTTTTCGCAGGTGCAAGAGGGCACCGACATGAAAATCACCCGCAAGAAGACAGAAAAAGAAAAGCTGATGGAGCAATCTACGGCGGTAGAAGTCGAAGGCGGGCGCGGAAATGCGAACGACGTGAAAATGCTCGGCACTCTGGTAAGCCAGTGAAGCTTTTAGAGGAGTTCAATGTAGAGCTGAGTACGGGCAGAGGGGTAGAAAAGAACCAAGAGGCAAGAGGTTGAGAATTGCTTGAAAACTGAACCAAGATACGACGGAACAGAACAATGATGAGAGATAATTAACCGGATGATTATAAAGCCACCTAACGCCGTTTACCCATCAATTAACAACGAAGACTTAATTCCCTTCGTTTTGCTGAGAAATGCGTGTTTAATTTTAAATGACGGTTGAATCAAATGTCACATTCGACAAGGAGCGATGCACTTTTTTTGCCTTTTTTTCTGTTTTTTTGTTTTTATTTTTTTCAAACGCGCGTGCACATGCGTGTTGGCCGTTTTATATATATATATTTTTTTTTCATTCCTCCTTTCAAATTTCATGTGACCCTTGTTGTTCGTCAGGTGAACGAGCGCACCGGCCGCCCGCTGTCGAAGAAAGAAATCCGGGACATGGCCAAGAAAACCAAAAAATCGGGCAAGTAAAGCATTTTAAAACCGTGATTCCCCAAAGGAGGGTTTGAAGCTAGGGACAGTCGATTCTTCTTCTTCTGAGCTCCTTGTATTGTCACTGGAAATTCCTCGTGCCTTCGGAAGTTTACGGGTGCGCAACAAGCGCAAGGCTAACTCCCGGACTCCACATACGCACGCGCTCCTTTGAGATTAGAAGTACATAGAGTAGAGCACGTAGCGCCTTGTCTGTCTATCTACTTGACCATAGCCCAGTAGGCTTCTTGATTTACTTCCGGCTGCAGATCAACGAATTATTATCGACATCCGCCAAATGCTAAAAACAGGCAAGTAAAACGCAACTAGTAATTGTGTAACTGGCAGTTGGTAAAATCTAGAATCCTACTCGCACTGTGGCCTACTACTACTACATATCCATATCCACATGGCCAAATGGCGCGGACTTGGCTGGGACTGGGAATGGCGGTTTTAACGCGAAATCATAAATTGCGTTTATTTACGCTCCTTTTTTTTTTTTTCTTTTTTTAAACGCAATCTCCTCTGGAATAAGTGCTATATGGGCCTTTTTTGGCGCTTTTTACTTTTTACGAAATAAAATTCGCGTCAATTCACGTCAATTTTCGTAATATCGAGTTGGCTCCTGCGCCATTCCCAGCCAAGGCGCAGAGCACAGAGGCTGTCAGAGGTCACTGCCCCATGCCGCGGGAAGAGGAGGACTGCATGCACGTGCGTTGCGCGCAAGTCGAGGTCGCAATATTACAAGTGGAAATGGAAATTGAATTATGAACCCCTCCTCTGTGAGCGGAAACTCTTCTTTTGAGCTGCACTCTCAGAGCACGTGCGCAGAAACCAATTTGCTGCGGGCAGAAGTGTACGCGCGTGCGTTGCACGCAAATCAGGATTGTAAAAAGAATAGTTTATAGAGAGCAGCCCCATCTAAAGTAGAAACTTTTCATGAAATAATTATGAAATGAAGTTGAAGTCGTTTCTACATTTGCTCCTGCATTGAAGAGAGCACGCCGTTCGCCGTTGTTCGTTTTCCTGGGCACGCCGCACCAGGAATCTCCGCTTCTCCTCTGGTGTAACTCTGGTGTCGCACCAAGGTGTCTGCAGCTGCGGTTTCCCAATGTTGTAATGCGCTTTCGTGACGAGTTTTAGCCAGCCAGCGCGGTCCTGCGCCAGAATTGCTTATTCCACACTCTCCGGTTGAGACTTCCAAATATTGCACGATGGTGTGTAGATTTGGTTTATTTCTTGTTGCGTTAACCAATCTGCCACCTGCCTTCTAGAAGGGCTTTTGTCTTCTCCGTATTTTTCCCTTATCAAATTATATAGTTTATCTCTTCCAAAAAAATTAAGATTTTCATAGAATTCTTTGTTAAGAATAGAAAGATGTGTCAAAGTTAAAGGAGGAGCCATATACATTATACCAATATATAAATACGGACTAAAGCTTTTTATTTTTTTCTTAAGGATTTATAAAAATATGGATTATATTAAGGATTTAAATAAAATAAATAAATACCGTATTTAATTATTTTTTAATTTCGTAAAATACTTAAGAATATTTTCTTAATATATATATATATAAAATAATCATGATTCAAATAAATAATATAAGTTTCTCTAAAAAGACCATTGAAAGCAT
>Ga0307979_1003200_pt1 | contig 11110 bp, 13 predicted proteins | sample OrgLakmetage1058_FD_201833 | JGI IMG/M metagenome (GOLD analysis project Ga0307979, IMG submission 201833) | Saline water microbial communities from Organic Lake, Antarctica - #1058 | ecosystem: Environmental > Aquatic > Non-marine Saline and Alkaline > Saline | place: Antarctica: Organic Lake...
GAACACAACCATCGATGAATTAGTTCGCACAAATACTTGTCGAGCGTTATATTATGATGTAATAGAGCTTAAGCTGTGCCTATTTATATTTTTTGTTGCGTGAACGACCCATGCCGACTGTCGTAAAATCATCTCCTCCCTGTCGTCGTCGTCGTCTCTATCGCCAGCGCCCGAAGCCGACACTGTACTGCATCCTTCACCAGGTGCTGCGCTGGAGGGGCACAGCTTCTGTGAGGCCTCCAATTTGTTCTCGAGCGGACGGACCAACGAACAGACAGAGATTTTTCCTTGGTAGGCACTTTTTGGTCAAGTCAGTACTAAACATCAAACTACGTTGATCTATTCCAGTTATTGGCTTCTACTGTAGCTTGACAGCTTGAAGTTCGTACGTTCGTTCGGAGGCAAATAATATTTAAGATTTCTTTATTAGAACAACATTTCTTTTACCTTGCTCATTCTCGCTCATCACTCATCACTCATCACTTATCACTCATCACTCACTACTCACTACATAGACAAGATAAGATTACAGCGCCGTTTTTTCGTTGGGTGAGTTCCGGGAACTTTTAGGGAGCCGAAGAATTAACGGGATTTCCATTCGGTTCCGGGTTGGTTCACTAACTTTTTGGAGCGGAACTTTTCTTTCCATTCCGTTCGTTAAGAGCGTGCCATTTTGGACCGCTACCATCACTTCCATGGCCACTCGGGCATGTGCGCCTGAGTAGCTCCGTAGTTCTTGTTTGCGCTGCTTTGCTTTTCTTCTCTACCTGTTAGCCTTCTTATTCCGGGTTCGTTGTTTCTAGTTTGTTAATTCGTCGGAACCACACTTTTCTTTCGCTTTGGGTCAAGGCCACTCCGATTTCCTGATCAAAGTCCATGGTTTTCCCGATTTGCTTTCCTGGTCCTTTCCTGGTGGCGTTTCCGGGCTGTGATTGGTCAATAATTACCGACCGACGTCACTTCCATCCCGAAGTGGGGAATTCCGTACGAAAGATTTCTATTCAAGAAGCAATATTAGAAGAGGAAATCACTGGAGAACAGGTGGATTCCCAGGAAACTCATGGTTTTCCTGTATTTCCTTGCGCGTCGAGATTGGCAAAAAGGCTATGGTTTTCCTGATTTTTTTCCTGCAGGAAATCGGAGTGGCCTTGCTTTGGGTTCGTTAATTCGGCAGGAAACGGACTTTTGTTACAGTTTGGTTCGTTAGTATATTAAAGACGAACACTCCTTTCGGTTCCGTTCCATTTCTATTCACCAACGAAAAACCGGCGCTGTTCGATTATACTCCAACAGCTGATCAAAGGAATGTGCTCGAGAAAATCGAATAAGGGGAACTTTTAATGTTTGGCCGGGGTGTGACGCAAAGTTATGTCGAGGCGGCCCGGTGGTCACAAAAGCAGCTGATCAGGGAGATACAGAGGCGCAGTGCTGCGTTGCAAAACTCTATATGAACGGCCTTGGCGTGGTAAAGAGCGATTTGGAAGCAGCGCGATGGCACAAAAAGGCAGCTGAACAAGGGCGAGCGGATGCGCAACATAACCTCGGGATCGCATGTACCAGAAAGGCCTTGGCGTACTTAAGAGTGACGTAGAAGCGGCGAGGTGGTTTCAGAGGGCATCGTCCAAGAAGGACACAGAGATGTATCTGGGACTCTGATTTCGAAGAGCATTGCTTTTCATAAAAGAATGAACAGTCCGGCGCTGAGCTGAAGGGTGAGATGCAGCAAGCGAAACCAGAACTTCTCTGAATCTATGAATGAACTTAAATTCTTCCGTGCCAATTCCGATTCCGCGAAGTTCTCATTTTCACGAATATAATCGTTATAAACAAAAAGATTTATATTTAGAATTCAGATGGGAGACGGGGCAAATGGGGTCATTGCTGTTTGCTTCGCTGCTGACCACTAGCAATGGCGTTGGCCAGTTCCGGGTAACAAATAACAGAAGCACCCTAGGCATCGCCACATCGGCACGCCCTTGGTTTCTTGCAAGGATAAGAGATATGAGAAGACCGAACGCTGATGGATTCATTCCAGATCTACCCGAAAGCACCGAATTTTGCATTTTGCCCGGGTCCAAGGCTGGCGACAAAGATTTGGCTCCGGGGCTTGCTGCTAGGGAGCCCTCGGTTGCCCTTCATCGCTACGGCTATGATTTTTTTACCATTGTCTTAACAGGAATGCGCTTGGTTTGAAAACAACCCCTTCTTTGGGTTTAATTAAGCTCGACTGGTGATGTGCTCTCGCGTAGAAAGCGCACGACACACGCCACATGGCAATAGAAAGGCATCTCGATATCCATGAACTAATCTTTGATCTTCAAAAGGAAAAGGTTTAATGCAATACGGGGGCTCCAACGTGGATAATGCCACTCCGGCAGTTGAACGACTTACTAGTGTGTAGTATTGTGGCAGTGAGTCCGTTTATAGCACAGAACATGACACCGCACTACACTGTGATCAAAAGCAAAAGGAGTAAAAGTGCATATTCAGGTCAAAGGCAGTACGTATGCTCACTTTGAGCATCGAGCATCGCATGTTCTCGCATCCCCAACATTGCACGTCGCGTCGCGTCCCCACGCGTCAGTGCGTCAATTGCCCATTAGCCCGAACTGCTAGCTTTCCGAGTCTCTTTAGACCCTCGACATTCGCAATGTCAACCACGAGAAAAGACAAGAAGCTGTCCGTGCCCGATGGCAGAGTTTGCAGTAACTGTTCCGCACTCGAAGGAAGTGAGAATGCCCCCAAGCTTTCGGCTTGCGCCCGGTGTGGCCTCGTGTTGTACTGCAGCAGAGACTGCCAGCGGGCTCACTGGAAAGCCAGCCACAAGCAGTTGTGCGTAGCCAAAGCTGACCGGGTGCCACACCATCGCAACCCCTTGGAGTCTCATAGGGATGCATCTAGTGATATCATCGCAAAGTGTACCATTTGTTTGGATACGATGTCCGAAGAGTCGCCAACCTGCACTTTGCCGTGCTCTCACGTGTTCCACAGCACATGCGTGGCAGAATTGCGGAAACTTGGCGTGCATCAAGCGTGCCCATTGTGTCGCACCCCACTACCTGTAGGGCCCGAAAAGCTCTCCGAAGAGGCCGCCCGACGGTACGTGGTCGTTAATCGAATGGTGGAGCGAGGGCATGCGTCTTGGTCTACCCTTACAGGCTTGGCACGTCGCGAATTAGACGCGGTTGTTAATGGGTGGCGGGCCGCGGCTGATCAAGAATTTCCTTTGGCTCAGAATAACTTGGGAACGCTTTACTATCAAGGCCGCGGAGTTGCACAGAGCAATGTGGAGGCTGCACGATGGTTCAAGAAGTCAAGTAATCATGGGTTTGCGGAGGCTCAATGTAATCTGGGAGATTTATTTCATCGCGGCCGTGGAGTGTCTCAAAGCGACAAGGAGGCAGCGCGATGGTATAAGAAAGCTGCCGACCAGGGGCTTGCGCGGGCGCAGTGTAACATGGGTACCCTTTTCGAGAAAGGCAGTGGTGTGGCGCAGAGTGACGTGGAAGCATTCCGGTGGTACAAAAAGGCAGCTGATCAAGGGTTTGCACAGGCGCAATGTTTTCTAGGAGCCCACTATGAGAAAGGCCGCGGCGTAACGCAGAACTTTGAGGAGGCTGTTAGGTGTTACAAGGCGGCGGCTAATCAGGGGCTTGCGCAGGCTCAATTCTATCTCGGACTTCAGTTTCACAGCGGCCGTGGGGTTGCTCGAAGCGACGCGGAGGCAATGCGATGGCACAAAAAGGCGGCTGATCAAGGGTACGCGCAGGCGCAATTAGTCATGGGAGCCCGTTTTCAAACTGGCCATGGCGTGGCGCAAAGCGCCGTTGAGGCAGCGCGGTGGTTTCAAAAGGCAGCGTCTCAAGGCTATACAATGGACGGCAGGGAGTAATTTGGTCTCCTGAAATACACATCTGAAGTAGATCGCGGTATGTTATAGACTGGCGTGGAGATGAAGGACGCGGATGCCTCGGAGTGGCTGTAGGCATGTGGCGTGTGTGTATGTGTGTATGCACGAAAAATGAATTATCCTGCAACACGCGCCAAACAACACATGCAGCACCATATTCAGAGAGCTGTGACGAATGGAGAACCAGGAATTACGGAAATACCAAGACAAAGCGCAATACGGGTCAAGAAAGAGAACAAGTACGATGCTTGTCCACACAGAAGAAAGGTGGCCACTAAAAAATCAGTTATTATTCACTTCGCCATGGTGGAATAAGTGCACTTAAACCAATTCCCGATTCAAGTCTTACCTTATTGAATTGTTAATGCATAATACACCCCAGATCTCAGACCTCCCAAATAAAGGGATATGCCCCCTAGTCCAGTCTAGTCTAGTTAATACTCTCCCGAGAAATAAAGAAAGGCAAGTACACCGCAGTCACAGAGGCACATAAAGAATACACGTGAGCTGCATATGCGCTAGCAAATTCGCTCCAATATGCCAATTTAGGCTGAAACTGGCGCCATTCTTCCGAGCAAGTCGGCGGAACTGAGTGCTCGTTCATGTGTCACGTCCTAGGTCCACGAAGCATATCTGCCCCTGTAAACTACAGCAGCATAAAAGCACTGCTCTCAGAACAAGGCCTGGCTGGCTACGGAACCCAAATGTCGTACTATAGGTACGAAGCATGTATTAGTACCCTAGCCAGCTCTATTACCTGATAGTCCGCCAAAACGCCTGGCGGCGAAAGAATAGGTTCTGTAGAATTTACGTTTATAATATTTGCCGGCAATACTACAGATATTTATGCACATTTTTTTTGCTTGCGAAGCCCGTAAAGTTCCATGCGAATACATTTCCGGCAAAGCTACTACAGAACCGCACGAATTAACCAGAGAGCACTGGCAAGGCCGAAGCCGGTGGTAGCAACTTATAGAAGTACAAGTGCCTTTGCCTTATTCCTGTCCTTTGAGGCCTGTGCCAAAATAACCACAATATAGTGCGGAGTGGTGTGTGGCGTGGCCATGAAGAATGAGAGCAAACAGGTGTGGTTGAAGAGCACGATGGCATTTGTAAGCTGGTCGGTGTTCGATGAAAATGCAATACGCCATTGTATGCTGCATACACCCAAAAAGGCGAAAAATACCTCCGGGTCCCAGCATGCTAGGTTAATCCCTGACGATTTTAGCTTTAGGGCTCTAAGTCCCTAAGGCGAGCCGGATTCCGGAGTTAGCCACGGTGAGAGAAGCTGGAGGGCTCGAGATCGCGGCAAAGCCACCGAATCACCAAAGAGCACACAGCCACGGTGGATAACTCAACGCCAATTTTATTGATTATTGATATTGATAATTTTTTGAAGTGGCGCATCATGTTAATTTGGAATGTCCACAAGTAACGACGAAGGACAAAGAACAGGAGGGAATTGCCCATTATTATCCAGAGCACTAATTTTTCCCCACAATTACATAAACGAATCGACCAGTACTAAGCCCAAAGTACCATTTCTAAATGGCGCCCAGGTTGGCTTTAACTGCGAGCGCGGACCATTCCTGGAGACCCGGGTCCAACGCTGGCGACAGAGGTTTGGCTCCGGGAATCTTGGGGCTCGGCAGCGCTCGATTACCGTTCATGGCCAGGCCAGCAGCTCCTGGAGCTCTCGTGTTGTGGTTGTGGTTGTGGTTCGGGCTAGGCCCTGCGAGGCCAGTCAGTTTGCGGCCAGGCGTGGACGTCATGGAAGCATTGCTTTGGTGGATTTGAGGCACCGCTGCGCCCCACGAGCTGCGGTGAATGAATACACGAAGACAGACAGTGAAATGGAGAGGAAAGAAAAGGTCAGAGAAGAGAGTTTCAGGGCAGAGAGGCTGAGTGTGCGTATATGAAGACGCAAGTGGATGAGAGAAAAGAATGAGAGGCTGAGGAAAGTGAGTGGTTCATCAGTGAAAAATAAGAAGAGTACAGGCCATACTTGCTCAAACCGATAAAAAGCTTCCTAGAGACCGAGAGCAATGGATCAATGACAGAATTTTTTTTAGGAATACCTGCGGCCCGAGGCAATGCTCCCGTTGTTGTTGGTGTTGCCACTCCCTGGGATTTGAAAGCCACCGCCGTACACTTTGTCGGGTGCCGGCGAGTACTAATGTAGTATTAGAAGTGGACGACGAAAGACACGAAAGTTGAAAGTTGAAGGTTGAAGAGAAGTAATCGATACAAAATTATACAGAAGTAAATTCTGGAACACGACAGCAACCTCACACACCGAACATAATACCTCCCACACAGAACGCTCCCGCACATCTAGTCAACCAAGACGGACACACTGCTACACCTACAACCATTCTACACCCACACCTGGAACCCGTTTGGCTTGTTCTGTGGGCCTCGCGGCCGGAGTTGAGAGCGGTTGGCAGCATACGCTCCCACCACGGGCACCTGGAATAGAAGAGGTGGGGCTGTAGTCAGATGATAGCATAACACGCACGGATAGGAAGACGTAAAAATGTTATTTCGACCTAACTATAAGATCCTTCACTCTATCTTTCTCGTGTAGTATTCAGTGGTACGATATAACTACCCTTACTGAGAGAGCATCACCAACAGAAACACACGCGCGCACACACTCTCTCACACTCTCGCTCTTTTTCTCTTCACCTGCTCGTTGGTTGCTTGCCCGCAAGTCAAACAGCGGCTCGTCGCTAAGGCTTTGTCTTCTTCTTTCTTCGCGAAATGGTCGGCCATGGTGCTCTTGAACTCCTTCTCCAGCGCTGCGCGCAGTGCCTTGAGGTCGTCTTCCGAAGCGCTCCCTTCAGACAAGGCGGCCAATTCTGCGAGCTTGCTTTTGAAAAACGCCTGCACTGCCTCCAACTATAGCAGAACAGAGTTGATGAGTGAATGGGCAAACGGAATGAAGGGGAAATAATCAGATGGGCAGTTAGGCCAGAAGTTAAAACAATGAGAAAAAAAAAGTCACGATGATGACTGTATTATCAGTTACTCAAAGCGAAAACAAAAAGGGGGAAAAAGGGGGAAAAGGGGAAATTTAAACGCCTATGTACTTAAGCATCTCATTCCTAAGTTCAGTACCCTAATATACAAACATTAAAATCACACCGTGCTGGCGTCGGCCTTGTCGTCGACCGTTCGTTTGTCTGCTTTGCCTCCGAGGGCTTCCGTGAGCGCCAATTTGTCCGCCTTCCCTGTAAACAGCGACTCGATGGTCGTGGCCACTTTCGCCAGCTGCGCCTCCACGTCCACCTAATGTAATATTACATACGTGCATCAAGTATTAGATCAGTATATACGATACATCGCCGCCGCCAAAAAAAGGAAAAAGGAACAAAACACGAATGCACAGGCACCATCGAAAATAGAGATGGGGAAGAGAAAGAGGCAAGAAAAAATCTTGAAATTGAGGAGAAATTTTGTAGCGTCAAAAGTAAGACATGAAGCACAAACCAACTCACGACCCACTCATTCTCACAGACCCTCATCCATTCCCATTTCTCCTTTTCATAAATACCTTCATCGCCACGGTGTCTGCGCTGGGAAATTGCGCCTGGGCCAGATAAGCCTCGATCAATTGCGAGACCACCCCCTGTAAAGTGGCCTCCTGGCCCTGGGTGTACTCCAAAAACTGCTCCTCCAAAATGGTCAGTTTGGACTTGAGGGGGTTCATCTAATGATGAGATGGTGGGGACAGAGACACAAATAAACAGAGTTAATTCGTAATTGGAGGCTGAGTGATGGTGGACAGGCAGGAACGATAGTTAAAAAGAAAAATTAGATTAAAATTAAAAAAAAAGGTAGAAACAAAAAGAAGCACAAAAAATTAAAGAAGGGAAAGACTTCCTAGGAATAACCCTAGATTTTAGGGTTGAAGAATTACCTGATCTCGGTCCGCTTTCCGTTCCGCCATGTCCAGCAACTCGTTCTTGTCGGCTTTCTGGTCAGTGAGCTTGCGAATTTCTCCGTCCCGCTTGCTGAGCTCCTAAAGTTGGTGTTGTTAACATCCGTTGGAAGGGAATGGACACATGAGACGTGAAAGAAGTAGACGGAGTAGAAGATGAGATGAAGATGTGAAAACCAAGGCCACTTTCGCATTTTCTCAACTCCATCCCTCCCTCTCTCTCCCTCTCCCTCTTGCTTGCTTGCTCTTTTTCTCTCTCTCTAATCCCAAAAAGTTATCCATTACACCCGCCCACCCCCCAACAACAACACCACCCACCCACCCACCCATACGTGCCACGCAATCCTTTACCTTGGCGAGCACTTGGATCGTGGCATACGTGTCACTGCCCGTCTGTAGCGCCGCCAACGCATCTCTCAGCGCTTGCGTTTCGCTCGCGTTCTGCTGCAGGGCGTCTTCCAATTGTTGCGATTTCGCGGCTGCCTGCTGCTGCAACTCAAAGATGGAGGGCAGCTTGCCGGACAGTTTGTCTTGCTGCGACTTGATCTGTAAATCGATGAAAAATAAAATAAAAAGGTGTTAAAAGAAAGAACAGCAGTCATATATCTCCTGGTCATGTGACTCATGCAGAATCAGTTGGAAAAACAAGGTGCAACGATTCGTCTTATCTCCCTCCGTCTCTCGTTGCCAACCTCCCCTCTGTATTTTTCCGTAAAAATATATAAACCGAACTTTTTCCACATACCTTGTCGTCGCTTTGAATCACCAGTTTGGTCATGTCTTTTTCCAATTGCTTGATTCGGTCCATCAAACTGGGCCCCTTGTTCTTCGACGATTTCAATAAACCCTGAGACCCGCCCAGACGCACGCCAATTTTCACGATGCTGATCGCTTTTTTCCACCGTTTTTTGGCTCGCACTTTGATTTCTTCGGGGCTCAGCTTGTCTGCTTCGGGGTGCTCTTCTTGTTCTTTCGCAAATTGTGCGGCGTCCCATTTCTGCATCGACTCGTCGTGCCACGTGTGCAGCTCCGACGAAAAACCCTGAATGGTTCGATCGGAAAATAAATGAACAAAAAAAAGAAAGAAGAAGAAGGAAAAACAAGAAGAAGAAAAAGGAACATGTAAACAACACGATGTTTTCTCCTTTTTTAAATCCCATCGACTTCCGACCATTCTTACTCCTCCTACTTCTATTACTATACGTGCACATGTACTACTAGTATGTGCAGAGTTCTGGCCTAAGATAAAAATAATAAACGTACCTGAATGTTTTCGGCCATGTACTTGATGGACATTTCCAGCTCTTCAATCCGCCGCTTGCTGATGGCTTCGTCCCTCAGCACTTTGGCTTCCAAATGGTGCAGCTGCTCGACCACCGACTGCCCTTTCTCGGCTCGGGTGTGTAAGGCGCCTCGGTTCATTTTCCGGACGTGATTCATGCGCTGCACCACCTAATGTATAGAATGCATATATATATGAAGAACGGACTAAAAAACAAGTTATGTGATTTGAAAGAAAAAGGACATTATTTTGGACGCGCGTCAGTACAGACAGAGATACAAGTGTTACGCACACTCGCATCATGTTGAAATTTTGCACGCGCCAACATAACAAGCAGCATGTACCTCCAACACCAACAAGTTAAATCAAGCACTCAAATCCAAAGCCCAATCCTTCTACCCACCTGAATGGCCCTGTGCCAGCGGTCTTGGGCCCTCAGCCGTGGGTTTAAGGCTTCGGCTTTCAAGCGGGCTTCGCGGGCTTCGGGCTTTTCCATCCGCTGCTGCACTGCCACCGCATAGAGCATCGCGGTTTCTTCGCCCACATCGCCGTCAGCGTCCGCCACCTGCGTTGATGTTGTGTGTGTGTGTGTATTTTTTTTTCAACGTAGTTGGCATTCAAACAACAGTGGCAACGATGATGAATACACTGAACGACGAGCATGTTTTTTTTTCAGCAGAGGTGGGGTACTACTATTGCCGCTGCCGCTCACACAAAGAGAATCTCTGGTTCAATTCCAGTGGTGAATGTAAAGTGCATACCCTACTCTACCTCGTGGGTGAGCTCCAACAGCTCCTCGGGGGACATGTTTTTGCCCATTTCCCCCGGAGAGGGGGGACTCGCCGCCAGCATCGCTTCGCTGTTCATGCTGCTGGTCCGGGAGACTTTGGACGGGGTGGTCAGTCGGCTCAAGCCTTTGAGTTTGGAGGTAGCGCTGGGTTTTTTAGGCGCTGCTTTTTCGATTTTCTCGTCGATTCCAGTCACGTTTTGCACTAAATTCCGAACCTGCAGTCGAAGAATGGCGCGCCCACGAATGAACGAAATATGGCGATGGAGAAAACGGAGAAGAAACCATAGTTGCATAGACCACGAAAGAAGAGGGCGCACTTCGACATGAAAACAGTGAAAACGATACTGAAGTCGTCAAGTTAAAAAAAAAACGAATACTTTGCGAGGTTACCGAATCATTCAAAGCTTCAATGCTGTTCTCCATGCGCGCAATCGCCGAAGTATTTTTCCGGCTCGCGTTTTCCAACGTCTGCAAGCGCTCGTTCAGCGATTGCCCTTTGGCTGGAGGCACGAACTTGATCATGCCCGTGATTTTCTTGACCCGGTTCGCGCGCGAGACCATGCGCATCGCCTTGTGCCACCGATCGCGCGCGCGCTTGCGTTTGGCTTTCATTTCTTCGCGTTTGGCGTGCCTAGCAGTGTGCATCACCACATGGCCAGCAGCAAGCAGCAGAGATTATATCAAGACAGCAATGATAGTTAAACTATACTGTAGTAGTACTAAAACCAAGACCACAACTTTGTACTCGAAATTTTGATGGATGTTTTTGGTCAAAATAGCGTTAGGACTGGAAATACTACTGCCATTGTCAAAATGGCACTCTTTTTATTTGCACCACCACCGCAATTATACATTCGTAACATACATCTATAAAGCTAGCGATCAACGTATCCAAACCCTTGGAAATATATAAAGAAAAGAAAGTCACCGTTTGGCCGCATCTGGGTCGTCGTAATGAAAGTCGTGGCTGGTTCCACTAGGCGAGGGCGGGCCCGAGGCTGCGCTAACACTGGCCGCCGCCGCTGCGGCCTCAGCCTCTTCCTTGGCTTTCCTCTGAGCCTCTTCGGCAGCTTTAGCCTCAGCAGCCATGCGCTCGGCAGCGGCGACGGCCTCGGCTGCAGCGGCGGCTGCGGCGGCAATCAATTCAGCGGAGGCGCCTGTGGTGGTTGTTGTTGATGTTCAATG
>Ga0307979_1003201_pt1 | contig 11106 bp, 8 predicted proteins | sample OrgLakmetage1058_FD_201833 | JGI IMG/M metagenome (GOLD analysis project Ga0307979, IMG submission 201833) | Saline water microbial communities from Organic Lake, Antarctica - #1058 | ecosystem: Environmental > Aquatic > Non-marine Saline and Alkaline > Saline | place: Antarctica: Organic Lake...
AGTTTTCCTATCGCATTAATCGTTCTCAAAGCAAGGAAACTATTTTCAACAATTTAATAAGGAGAATGGTTACCACTAAAAATATTACTCACGCTCAATTAATATGTAGCTAAATAGTGACCTCTATGACTTTTTTTGGGGGGAGATCGGATTTGTCCTTTCATCCCCCTGCCGATAGCTAATTGCAAAAGATAAAAAGAAATCGGATATTTGCACCATGTTTCCGGGAATCCGGTGCTAGCTATCAAATCCGGAGCTGTACCCGCAACTGTAAACACCGCTACTGTATCTGCTTTTTACCACTTTTGCCAGGCAAGGGGAAGGTGCAGGTATGCAGGTGTGAGTCAGGATACCGGACAGGTTAATAAATTTATTGCTTTCGGGATTAAAAGCTGCACGATGAAAAAATCAAACGTCCGCATTTTCTTCTTTCTCCTGTTTCTTTTTCAGGCTTGTTCTACCGATGAGGCAAGCCGCGATAATGACAGCAACAGCGCTTTGGAGCCTGGCAGGTATGCCACGCTCTTTCAGGTCACCACCTACAAGGGCCACCCTCTTTTAAAGCTTCCTGACCCGTGGCATGCCGGCAAGCCCCCGCAGCGTATTCTGCTGGTTCCACGCCATAAGGAGCGCCCTCGGGAACTCCCGGAAGACATTTTGGTTATAAGTACCCCCGTAAAGCGGGTCACAGTAATGTCAGGCACCCACATCGCTTTTCTCGACCAGCTTGGGGCTATCGATAAGATTGCCGGGGTGGGCCGCTTCGGACTCATCAAAAACCAACAGCTTAAAAAACGGATAGAGGCCGGAAAGGTACGGGAGATAGGTACCAGCGGCGCGTACAAGCAGGAACAGCTTCTTGCGGTGGATCCGCAGGTGGCTTTTATGACACCCTACCAGGACCAGTCGGTACAGAATCTCAGGCAGATAGGCATCCCCGTAATACCGGTGGCCGATTACCTCGAAAAGCACCCGCTGGGGCGTGCCGAATGGCTTCGCTTTATGAGTTACTTTTTTCATAAGCAAGAGCAGGCCGATTCTATTTTCCACAGCACGGCAGAAAATTACAGGACGTTGAGCCGCCGCTATGACACTATCCAACACAAGCCTTCAATCTTCTCGGGGAAGCCCTATGGCGGCATCTGGTACCAGCCCGGCGGAAAGAGTTATATGGCACAACTGCTTGAAGATGCCGGAGCCAACTACCTTTGGAGCGGAAAAGAAGCTGCCGGGGGCTTGCCGCTCGATTTTGAGACGGTATATGCCAAAGCAGCGGAAGCGGATTTCTGGCGCCTGGTGGTAAAAAGCAGCCATCCATACACCTATGACAGGTTGCTGGAAGAAGACCCCCGCTATGCTGACTTTAAGGCTTTCACACAAAAGCAGGTTATTGTATGTAATGTTGCTGACGCTTTGTATTATGAGGTAGCCCCCACAAGGCCCGATGTGGTGCTGGCGGATCTGATACATCTGTTGCATCCCGGAGCCTTACCAAATCATGAGCCGGTTTATTACAAAAGGATGCAGCCATGAAACACTCCCGCACATACTATCCGGGAAGCCGTACAGGCTGGAAAATATTTTGGATGGCTATCCTGCTGGTGGTGCTGGTGCTGGTCAATCTCTTTACAGGATCGGTACATATTCCCGTAAAAGAAGCTTCGGGAATACTCTTTTTCAATGGCGAGGATCACATTATCTGGAAAAACATCCTTTTTAAATCGCGGCTGCCACAGGCTTTTACCGCTTTGATGGCCGGCGCAGCGCTGTCAGCCAGCGGATTGCAGATGCAGACGCTGTTCCGTAATCCGCTGGCGGGGCCTTCAGTTTTGGGCATCAGTGCCGGGGCCAGCCTGGGGGTAGCGTTCCTGGTATTGCTTTTCAAAGGTTTCGCGGGCTCCTCATTGTCAGAGGCGGGATGGATAGGGAATATCGGCGTTTCAGCCGCCGCTTTTGCCGGAGCTATGGGGGTGCTGGCCATTATCGTGCTGGCCTCCAAAAAGGTAGCCAGCAATACGGTGCTGCTAATTATAGGGATTATGATAGGATATGCCGGCTCATCGCTGGTGGGTGTGCTGAAGTTTTATTCTGACCAGGCCGACCTGAAAAATTATGTGATCTGGGGTCTGGGAAGCTTTGCAAATGTAGCCACTGCAGAGATGCCATACTTTATTGCGGTGCTTACGCTGATACTTATCGCATCGCTATTCTTTGTAAAACATATGAACCTGTACCTCCTGGGAGAACGCTATGCCCAAAACCTGGGAGTAAATATCCGACGCATACGCTTTGTGCTGATCCTGTTATCGGGGCTATTGGTAGCCATCACCACGGCCTACACAGGCCCTATTGCGTTTTTGGGGCTTGCCGTACCCCATATCACCCGCAATATTTTTGTCACCTCCGACCATCGCCTGTTGCTGCCCTTAACCATGCTTACCGGCGCCATCATCGCGCTGCTGTGTAATGCCATAGCACGCATGCCTGGTTTCGATGGCGCCCTGCCCATAAACACTATCACCTCTATCATCGGTGCTCCTATCGTTATTTGGGTCATCTTAAAACAGAGGAACAGCTTATGACGCCCATTTTAGAAACAAAAGATCTCGCAATCGGATTCCGCAGTGGCAGCAAAGAAAAAGTGCTCCACCGCGGCGTTGCCCTCCGCATCCACAAGGGTGAGCTTAGCTGCATCTTAGGCCCTAACGGGGCCGGAAAATCCACGCTGATAAAAACTATAGCCGGATTCCTGAAACCGCTGAAAGGGGTAGTAAACATCGATGGCGCCCCCGTTGCAGAACGCTCTTATCGCGAGCTTGCCTTTATGCTGAGCGTTGTGCTTACCGACAAAGTATCGGTGCTGTACAGCAAGGTCTCCGATATTGTGTCAATGGGCAGATATCCTCATACTTCATTGTTTGCCACGCTAAAAGAGAACGATTACCATCATATCAGCAAAGCGATGGAACAAGTGGGTATCAGCGGGATGAAAGACCGCCTTTTTCATGAGTTATCGGATGGTGAGAAACAAAAAGTGCTGATAGCTAAGGGCCTGGCCCAGGACACCCCCCTGATTATTCTTGACGAACCTACCGCTTTCCTGGACTTTCCGAGTAAGATGGAGGTGATGCAGATTTTACTGCAGCTGACACGCACCGCCGGAAAAACGATCCTGCTCTCTACCCACGACGTGGAACTGGCGCTGCAGGTCGCCGACAGGATATGGCTGATGGACAGCGGAAAGCCCATAGTAACAGGCTGCCCGGAGGACCTGGTACTCAACAATGAGATGAATCACTTTTTTGAAAAAAAGGATATCTTTTTCGACCCCCATAGCGGCACATTCAGGATTAAAACCAGCCACCAAAAAAAAATAGGAATGAAAGCCGGGAGCCATGTCATGATGTGGATAAAGAGGGCGCTGGAGCGGGTAGGGTATGAAGTGGTGGAGCCTGACGATACGCTGCACCGCATTATTGCCGGCGAAAGTTCAAATATTTTATTACTTTCGCCCTCGGGCAAACAACACATGTTTGAAGATATTGAATCGCTCATTAATTTTTTAAAAAAAGAGCAATGAAACTGACGATGTCTGTAATAATCCATGAAATACAAAGTATGATTTGTATTGTTGGAAACCAGATACACCGGCAAAAACTATAAACAGATGAATAAGAGATTGCTGATATTGATAATGGTGCTGGCCGGTATTTCGGTTGCCGCGCAGCGCAGCGAGATTGTAATTGACGGCGTGGCCGGCGAATGGACCTCTGATGCCATAGAAAGCTATGATGACCTGGAAGGGGATGGTAACGCTGTAGATATCACGGAGCTGTCGGTGACCAACGATGAAGATTACCTCTATATTAAGTTTACCCTTAGCGGGGATATGCTGCTAAACAACAATAACAGCTTAAAGCTTCATATTGATAGTGATAACAATAGCAATACAGGTAACACCATCAATGGTATCGGCGCTGATTTCAGCTGGCATTTCAGCGAGCGCAGAGGTTACATGCACGACAAAAAAGATGCGGTATATCACAACCAGGTGGGTTTTATCGCTTTGCCTACGGTGAGCTCCGACACTTTTGAGATCCGCATCAGCCGTCACGCCACCCCCGGCAATACGCCGCTGTTCCCATCAGAAACCATTCGTATTTCTATGAAGGATGGCCTTACCGGCGATGTGGTTCCCGACGAAGGCGATGTTTTCAGCTATACTTTTCAGAACCTCGTCAATGACTTTCAGCCGTCGAACCTGCTTCGTGCTGAAGCCACCGATGTGCGGGTGATGGCATACAATGTGCTGCACGACGGAATTGTGAAACCAGAGCGTAAGCCCTATTTCAGGAGAATAATACGCGCAACCAGTCCTGATTTGGTAGTGCTCAACGAATGCTGGAACACTACGCCACAGCAGGTAGTGGAAATTTTTGATGAATTTATTCCGCTCGCCGGCGGAAAATCATGGCATGCCCTCAAAGAAGACGGCGGAAATGTCCTGGTATCCCGCTACCCTTTTATTGACTCATGGCGCATCCATCCGGATATGCGCCTGACGGCCGCTCTGGTCGATCTGCCCGATGACAGGTTTTCAGGAGACTTTTTAGCCGTCGGGGCCCATTTCCGCTGTTGCGATGCTAACGAAGCACGCCAGCGCGAAGCGGATGCTTTTGTGGAATTTATCCTGGATGCGAAAGCTCCCGGAGGAAGGATTACGCTGCCGGAAAACACGCCGTTTTTTCTGGCGGGAGATTTAAATCTGGTAGGCGATGCACAGCAGCTTGAAACGCTACTCACAGGAGAGGTTGTAAATGACAATTTTGGCCAGGGGGGCGCGCCTGACTGGGATAACACCTCGCTGCTTGACGTAGTGTCGCCACAAACCGATGACCCGGTGGCCGCCACCTGGCAAAGCAATACCAGCTCTTACTGGCCCGGCAGGCTCGATTTTACTATTGTCTCCAGCAGCGTAGCGCAAGTGCTTAACGCCTGGGTGCTGGATACCGAAGATATGCCGCAGGAGCGCCTGAATTCCTTTAACCTGCAAGCCACAGACACCAAAGAAGCTTCCGACCACCTGCCAAAAGTTACCGACCTGAAGCTTGCAGCGCCATTATCAACTCATGCAGAAGTAGAAAAACCATTGCGGATACTGCCCAATCCTGCTAAAGATTTTATCCTGATAGAATGTAGTGACGTTGAAATAGATTCAGTACAGTTTGTAGCTGTAAGTTCCGGAGAAGTGATTTCGGACAGAAAGCCTGTTAGTAAAGGCGAAAACAGATATCGTGTCAACATTTCAGGTATACCCGAAGGTATTTATGTGATTGAAATAGTTAGCAAAACAAGTCAAAAAAGATATTATGAAAAGGTTATCATTATGCAATAGGGGAGTTGTTTTAAAATCAATTTCTTTTGTGGCTGGTATAATAGTCTTTACCATATTATTTAACCGTTGTACTATCATGAAAAAAGAAGCCGACCTGATAATTACCAATGCAAAAGTATACACCGTAGATGCTTCATCTTCTGTAAAAACAACCTTCGCTGTAAAAAACGGGCAGTTTATAGCTGTAGGCGATAAAAAGATTCTGGAGCAATACCACTCTGATAAAGTCACAGACCTGCAAGGGAAGCCTGTTTTTCCGGGATTCATCGACGGCCATTGTCACTTTTACTGGTATGGGGTGAATTTACGTGACGCCGATCTGACCGGCACCACTTCTTTCGAGGAAATCCTTAAAATCCTGGAAGCGCATCATAAGGAAAACCCCGGAGCATGGCTATTGGGCCGGGGATGGGATCAGAATGACTGGCCTGAAAAAGATTTCCCGGAGCGGGATGTGCTGGACCGCCGCTATCCTGATACACCAGTGGTGCTTACCCGTATCGACGGGCATGCTGTTTTAGTAAATGAGGCGGCCATGAAGGCGGTAGGTGTTACCGGCGCCTCAGAATTTAAGGCCGGCGAGGCTATCACCAAAGATGGTGAACTGACGGGGGTGTTTCTCGAGAATGCGGCAGATATGTTCAAAGGGGCGGTACCTGAGCTTTCGTGGCAGGAAAAGCGGCAGGCATTGCTCAACGCCCAGCGGAATTGCTTCGAAGTAGGCCTTACCAGCGTTGTGGATGCCGGGCTGGACTACGAAACCATTCAGCTTATCGACTCCATGCACCGCGAAGAGACACTTAAGATGCAACTGGATGTGATGCTTACGCCCAATGAGGAAAATATTAACCGCTATGTAAAGCGCGGCCCATACAAAACAGAGCGGCTGCATGTCCACGCTATCAAGCTCTATGCCGACGGCGCCCTGGGTTCGCGCGGAGCATGCCTGCTGGAGCCCTACAGCGATGACCCGGAAAATTATGGCATGCTGGTTAAGCCCGAGCAGTATTATCATGACATGATAAAAATGGCCTACCGTAACAACTACCAGGTGAACACACACACTATAGGCGATTCTGCAGCACGGTTTATTCTGAAAGCATACGGAAAACGCCTGGACAATTATAATGACAGGAGATGGCGCATAGAGCATGCCCAGATTGTTCACCCTGATGATTTTGTGCTGTTCGATAAGTACAATATTATCCCCTCTGTGCAGGCTACACACGCCACCTCCGATATGTCGTGGGCCGGAGCACGTATTGGTCCGGAACGCATGAAAGGGGCATATGCCTTTAAAGATTTGCTTAAGCAGAATGGGTGGCTGGTTAACGGAACAGACTTCCCGATAGAGGATATTAATCCTGTGCATACTTTCTATGCCTCCGTTGCCCGGAAAGACCTGCAAGGCAACCCTGAAGGGGGCTTCCAGATGGAGAATGCCCTCTCGCGCGAGGAGGCGTTGCGCTCCATAACCATATGGGCTGCAAAAGGAAGCTTCGAAGAACATGATAAAGGGAGCATAGAGCCACATAAAAATGCCGACTTTATCGTGCTCGACACGGATATTATGCAGGTGGATGCTGATGAGATTCCTGCAGCCAAAGTATTGAAGACCTACGTGCACGGCGAGTTAGTACAGGAGAAAGAGTAATGACCGTTGTGGATGCCGGCGGGTTAAAAATCTGTTAACAAAAAACAATACTTCGCAGCTGCTGTTTTTTAGGCATGAAAGCATTACTGTTTGTTTTTTTTTTTTTTTTTGCTGGCTGTAAGTGTCCCATCATTTTCACAGGATATCAGGATGATTGACCGTGAAGGCCTTGAACCATACCTTACCAGCGACAGCGATACCACTTATCTTATTAATTTTTGGGCCACCTGGTGTAAGCCATGCGTTGAAGAGATGCCGGATTTTATCAAGCTGAATGATGAATTGAAGGGGAAAGCCTTTAAAATGGTGCTGATTAGTCTTGACTTTCCTTCGCAGATAGAGAGCCGGTTAAAACCCTATATTGCCGAAAATGATATCGAAGCAGAAATCGTGGTGCTGGACGATCCCAACAGCAATGCCTGGATACCACTTGTCAGTGATGAATGGAGCGGGGCTATCCCGGCCACACTGCTCTACAACCGTGAAAAACGCAGCTTTTATGAACAAAAACTGGATTATAAGAAACTAAAGGAAATTGTTAAACATTATATAAAATTTTAAAAACTATGAAAAAGAACGGATTATTACTTGCTCTTTTCTCCGCTTTTGTCTTTTCTGCATTTGCAGGAGGGTATGAACCCGGGGATAAAGCAACAGATTTCAGTCTGAAAAACATTGACGGAACGTACGTCTCTCTGAGTGATTATGACGAAGCCGAAGGGTTTATAGTGATTTTCACCTGTAACCATTGTCCTTATGCGGTAAAATATGAAGACCGGATTATTGCCCTGGACAAAAAGTATAAAGACAAAGGGTATCCTGTAATTGCTATCAATCCCAATGATCCTGAAGTGCAGCCGGAAGACTCTTTCAGTAACATGAAGAAAAGGGCAGCAGAAAAAGGATTCACATTTCCGTACCTTTTTGATGAGAGCCAGGAGATCTATCCACAGTATGGAGCTACTAAAACACCACACGTATTTTTACTGGAGAAAGTTGCTTCCGATTATATTGTGAGGTATATCGGTGCCATTGATGATAATTATAAAAGTGCTTCGGCAGTGGAAACACACTATGTGGAAGATGCTGTGGAAGCCCTTATGGCCGGCGAAGAGCCTTCCGTAACATCTACAAAAGCCATTGGATGCACCATAAAAACAAAGTAGAAAGTACTTGTTTTTACTCCAAACAGCAAGAGGCGGCATCTCATAAATGCCGCCTCTTGCTGTTTGCCGGAAACTGTTCTTCTGAAAAATGCTGTTAATAGTGCGAATTATTCGCCAGCAGCTTATCGCCATCAATATTACCAATAAAGCGCTGCTCAATTTTAAGCACATGAAGGGTATCCGTTATCATGTTCTTTGTTTCAAAAAGGATTGCCAGGTACAATAAGCTGCGCTTTGTGTTATCTTTTTCTTTCTTGATGCGCTTAACCTGTGTCTTGCGCAGCATTTCAATTTTTGTGAGCAGCTGTTCATTCTTTTGCATAACCGGGCCGGTATTGTTATAGTTATGATTCTTGATAATTTCCGACAAGTCGAATGTATAATCGGAGATAGCCTGAGAAAGGTCCTGAAGCTCCTGATACTGCTGCTCGGTAAACGATTTGTGGTTATTATCCACATGCTCTTTTGCCTGGTCGTATATGGCTCTGATAGAGCGCGTCAATTCTCTGATATAGTCAATCACCTGCACATAATTGTGTCCTGACTCCACATCCTGCTCCTCCAGTTTACTTACCGTAACATACAGATTGCTCTTATTTTCCTTCACATTTTTCCGGAGGGTATCCACCTGTTTTCCTACATCACGCATCAGGTGACGGTCTTCCTCGTAGATGCCGCGGATAACATCGCTATAAATCTGTGAGAGGCTTGACAAAGTAGCCAAAACACTCCTGTTACATTTGATGAGGAGATTCTCGCGCATAGTGAGTTTTTTGTCATCTGCAAAATCCTGTTTCCTTGTCTCTTTTTCCGTTTCGCGCTTTTTATGGATGGCGTGGGTGCGTATCACAAAAATAACCGCCATCACCACCAGGAGGGCAATTGCAACCATGCCTCCGTAATAAATAATAAGGGCAAAAATGAACGCTGCGGTAAAAGCAGTGAAGGCAGTGAAAAACCATCCTCCGATAACTGTAATCACTCCCGAAATTCTGTAGACAGCACTTTCGCGGCCCCACGCCTTATCAGCAAAAGAGGTGCCCATGGCTACCATAAAAGTGACATAAGTGGTGGAGAGCGGCAACTTTAAGGAGGTGGCAAAAGAGATGATAATACTAGCCACCACCAGGTTCACCGAAGCCCTGAGCAGGTCAAAAGAGGAGCCGTCTATACTATTGCTGCGCTCAAAGCGGGATTGTATTTTTGCTATTAGCGAATCAGGCAATACTTTTTTTATTGAATTATTAAAGTTCATGGTTCCCCTTACCACTGCCTGTGCAAAAGGAAAGGCTTCAAAACGCTCCTCACCCTCATCCTGGCGGCTAAGGTCGAGTGATGTAGTAACAACACCCCGGGCTTTTCTGGAGCGCCACAAGGTAATGACCATAATAACACCTGCCCCCAGCAGGAAGAGAGTAGGGGTGATCACCGAACTCTGGAGCTGCTCCATAGAAACTGCCGAAGGATCAATTGCAGTATCGGCAGCATAAACCTGGTAAGCAGAAAATCCGGCAAGCGGAACCCCTATAAAGTTGACCAGGTCATTACCGGCAAAGGCCATGGCCAGGGCAAATGTCCCTACTAAAACAGTAATCTTCAATACATTAAATTTAACAAGATAAGAGAGCAATTGCAGCAACAGCGCCCAGCCTACAAAACTCAACCCCACAATTAATGTAGCGTGTTCCATAATCCACTGATGCTGCTCATCGGTAATAAATGAGGAACCTTTAGCCCCCTTTACCAGAATAAAATAGGTGATGACAGCAATGGCAAAACCACCCCACAATGCACCGTAATACTTTAAAGTGTGTTGAATGTTGAAGGAAAACACTATCCTGGTAAAGTACTGCACCAAAGCACCAATGGTAAAGGCAACCACCACCGACAGTAGTATCCCGGAAATAATAGCCAGGGCCTTGCCGGTGTTTATATACTCATAGAGTGCCACATCAGGATTGGCTGCTGCTTTCATTAATGATACCGCTACCGCGGCGCCAAGCAGTTCAAAAACAATAGACACCGTAGTGGAAGTGGGAAGGCCCATAGTATTAAAAACATCCAGCAGGATCACATCGGTGAGCATAACTGCCAGAAAGATGATCATAATTTCATTAAAGTAAAACATCTCAGGGTGAAAAATACCTTTGCGGGCCACCTCCATCATACCACTTGAAAAGGTAGCGCCAACAAGCACGCCCAGTGCCGCAATGATCATAATTACTTTAAAGGGAGCCGCCTTGGAACCAATAGCGGAATTCAAAAAATTAACTGCATCGTTACTCACGCCAACAACCAGATCGGAAACTGCCAGCATAAAAAGAACAACTATGAGAACCAAGTAAATCGTCTCCATGTAAAACGGCTTTTGTTAATAGACCAAACAATAAAAAGGAACTTTCAAATCACTGCGCAATAATAACAAATTCTTAGTAAACTAACTTGGATATAACCACTCATTTCTTAAAGAAAAAAGGGCTGCAAAAGTACTCTGTTGATTAGCAATAAATTGGTGAACGGTTTTGATGATTGCGGCGATAGCCGTATAATATCAATTGTATTTCAAAGTATGCTTCAGCGGAACATTGAAATTCAATGGTTAATGCCGATATACAACTGAAGAGACTTAAGAAGCGAAGCTAATTAAAGGCTCATTTCAATTGATAATCGGTATAACTAATTTAAATCTTTAGAGGTCACTATTTAGCTACATATTAATTGAGCGTGAGTAATATTTTTAGTGGTAACCATTCTCCTTATTAAATTGTTAAAAATAGTTTCCTTGCTTTGAGAACGATTAATGCGATAGGAAAACTCATTAAAATACCGGTCTATATTCTTTACACTTACCCAGGAATAAGTGGTTCTTAACCAAGATTTTACTTGGTGAA
>Ga0307979_1003203_pt1 | contig 11105 bp, 13 predicted proteins | sample OrgLakmetage1058_FD_201833 | JGI IMG/M metagenome (GOLD analysis project Ga0307979, IMG submission 201833) | Saline water microbial communities from Organic Lake, Antarctica - #1058 | ecosystem: Environmental > Aquatic > Non-marine Saline and Alkaline > Saline | place: Antarctica: Organic Lake...
TACAACGCCCTTTAGTTCGCTGTGGCGCTCGTGCCTTCGTCGTGATTTTGATATGCATCCAGCTTCTTCATGTCTCTTTTCTTCTCCTTTTGAGCGCCCCTCAATTCTCATTTCTAGACTCTAATTGGTGATTTGCAATTGCATCGTCTTGAGTAAACTAGTATCGCCGCTATTGACGGGGTCATCGGTTTTCTCGATTACCAGTTTATTGTTCAATGTGTTTTTTTAACGGCCCAGAGTGGCAAAAGAGGCCGCCAATGAGTCAGCAAGGCCTTCGTCAGGCTTGAGGAACTCCTGGCAAAGGAGCCAAACAAGCATAACAATTCACATGGAAGAAAAATCAGTGGAGAGAGTATAACATGCACACACTCACATTACAACGATAGCATCAGAAACACAAGTGTTCATTTTACAAACGAAAAGCATAGGCCATCAATCAAGAAAAGCCAATTCAAAGCATACGAGCCAGAACGGTGGCCCCTTTCTTCTTCCTTCCTGCAGTACCTGCATGTCGATTTCGCCGCTGTTGTCCTCGTCAAACATGCACCACACCGCTTCCACCTAATGTGAGAGAAGAGGCAGCAGGCACAAAGGACAAATAAGCAGACTGCAACAACGACGAGAGCTGCGGCACGAAAGATAAACCAAACACACAGAAAAGAATACGAGAAACAAAAAAGAACGCAGAGAAGAAGATTAATAGATTGAAAGTGAACGCAAAAAGAATCAAAAGACACCACAACACTCAATGCGCAAGTAGAGTTTTAAAAAGCCTTAAAAAGTGCGTCCATTAAATGAAAATATTGCAAGTGGGTCTTCGGTTGAGCTTGCCAGCAAGCCTCTTGATTCCACCGTCATACAGCGGCATTCGAACGGTTCAGGACTTGAAAAAGACACGCGCTACCCCAAGAGCCCCCCCAAAAAAAACTCATGTAGCTTTTTCGTTCACACTTTCTTTGCCTTGTTCCTTCATACCCATTTTTGCGTTCTTACAATTCCCTGTTTCCCGCACCGTATCTTTCATTTCCTGAACCGTTCGAAGGTCGCTCCCGAGGTGAAACGACTTGATTAAGCCTCGGACCACTTCTGCTTGTGAAAGCTCGCCGCTGTTGTCTTCGTCGAAATAGGCAAACCATGCTCGCTGTTGTTGTCACCGTTGTATCACATTGCAGTGACAACAAAAATATAGAAAGAATAAGCACATGAATATATGACTGAAGAAGTGGAGTAATTTTAGATTATCTCTCTTTATCACTCGCATACCATTTCTGTCTTTCTCTCTCACTCTTTCAATATTTTTTTTTCGTTTCCCTTTTTTTCCAGGGGAAAATATCTTTGCCTGTCACGGCAAAAAAAAAAAACAGAAGCAAAAAGAAAACACCCAAAAATTCCACCCACTTTGTCCTTGCGCACATCCGGAGGCGGCCCCACGCCCCCTCCTCGCAACTCTTCGGGGGTCTTCACAAAGCGCTCCTGGACGAACGCCAATAAACCGGTTTTCGGCTGTAGGAACTCGTGCTTTTGGATTTTGCCGTCCATCGAAGGGTCCCACCGGCGCCACAGCTGCGGCAAGTCCTAGAATAGAAAAAGAAGGCAGAAGGCAGAAGAAGGCAGAAGCTAAAGCAAGAGCAAAAGCAGTAAAAGCATACATGTAAAAATGTAATAAGGAGAGCAAAGGAGATCGCCAGAAAATACTAACAAAGGAAGAAAGAAACAAGTACACCACAAGTCCACGCACAGACGCATAGACAAACAAGACATAGGTGCTGTCAGTATACCTGCTCCAGGCGGTTGTAATCAATGGGAAACTGCGCTTTGAGCACTTCAAAGACCTCACGTGCGTTCAAGTCGCCATCGCCGTCCATGTCAACGACTTGAAACCACGCTTGTGGGTCCTTTTGGGGGGGGTGAAAAAAGGAAAGGAGGACGAAAAAAACGAATAGGCATGAACATGACTCAAAAATTATAATGCATTTTTTTTCCTCGTTATTCAAGTTAGGTATTTCGTATTCAATTATTGGTACCATCATTAGCTTACCGCAGTTAAGTATAATTGCCTGTTTTCGTCTACACTTTCAAGAAACGCATACTTTAACTTCTCGTCATCCTCCTCACTTCCTCGTCTGCCTCCTGTTTGCTCAGAAAAAAAATCTAGACAACATGCGCAATGCACCTCGGCAATTTTCGGCACCACCATGATTTCTTGGAAAGGCGCCCGGCACAAAGGGCAGTCGCCGTGGCTCCCCGTCTGAAGCGCTCGGGCGCACGTGGCGTGAAAGAAATGGTAACAGACCCGCTTCCCTCCCTGCCAACCGATGGTGGGTGTGGATGCGTGAGAGAGAGAGAGAGTGAGAGAGAAATAGAGAGAGAGAGGTAGATATACGTTAAACATATTTAGATCAGAAAAGTTTAGTAAAATCGCTAAAAAAGTATTTGAATGTATAAGGCTGAAATCACGGAGGCAAGCACTTGAATAAGAGTTAGCGCAGACGCGGCATTTATCACAAACCTCCACGCCTAAAACCCCCGAGGGAAAAGACGCATACCTTCGCAAACACCGCAAGTTGGCCATGGCAGAGCGGCTCGAAGCACACCGAGCATTCGGCGTGCTCCTCGGCGACGGCGGCGTACCTAAAGAGGGTCATTGAGCGCGCACATGAACAATGGCACATGTATTCAAAAAAATGTACTTTTCAAGCATACTGTCTCGCTACCTATTACCCTGCAGCTACTAGTAGTGCGTACGTGCTTCTTCTGCCTTGTTACATCTCCTTGACTTCAAGCAAGCAAAAGGTTTTCAATTTCGACCAATAAATAAGAGAGCTATCTAAGTGTGAAGAAAAAAAATACAGAATAGGTGCACTCTCAAATCCAATCGTAGCACTTACCGATCTAATTCCACGGGCGGGGGCGACATCATTGGCGGAGCAGACGGTGCACTGCTACCACCGCCGCCACCAAAAGTGAAGGATGCGCTGCTGCTCTCGCTAGGAGGGTAACGGAGGCGGCTGCCTATGGTACCCTTTTCTGCGCCTGTGCTTTTCATCCGGAGCGTGTAGTATGGGCCTGTCATGAGAGAGAAAGCAAAATGGTGGGGTGACGAGGCGGGAGGCAATCAGTCTCGCAAGCTTTGCAAGCACTTAACAAGTGTTCTGTAAGACACATATCCCACACATAAACAGGAAGAAGACATAGCAGCAAGTGGGTAAACATGACATCGAAAATGCCTCACCGTCTGGGTCCCCAACCATGGTCACTTTTTGAGTCACAGTCGCAGCGACCCAGCCGCTGCCGGTCTGATACTCGACCTGGATTAGAAAAGAGGGCCACAGGCATAAAGAGGTGCAATATAGAGAAGTACTATCAAGCCAAATTTCATATACATTCAAAATACACACTGAACCTAACCTTTCAAGTCTCTCGTACATCATGCACATTGGTATCAATCAAAGTCGTCCTTTCCTATACACTATGTATATTTAGCCAGGCTGTGTGTTTCGTCAACGCAACAAACTTACCTCATCGTGAATTGCAAACTCTCCGCTACCAGTAGCATGGCCATCTTGACTGCCAACCACCGTCCCAGCCACTATGCTTGGTGTATTGACCACGGTTCCAGCCACTACGGGTGGTACGTTGGGCACCGAGGGCAAAGGGGCATAGGCAGATGGTGCCCATGGGTCTGCGCCGCATTCCATGCACAGGTGCCGCGTGTACGGCTGCAAGTTATAGAATGCATAAAAAAGGCTTTTAAAGGGGCTATTCGTAATGGGTGGCGCAATGAAAGCGGCTGCTTGCGCACTGTTCTGCTGCTAGTAGCTAGTGTTCCAATTGTAGACATATGCAAATTCAAGAGAGAATCAGGCAGATACAATATCTATACACCATGTCTCACTTGCGAAGTGCCGCAGGTTAGGCACTCGATGGCACCGTCTTCATGCAGCCCGCGACCTTGCGACGTGCCCTCAGCAGTCTTAGCTTCCGCCTTGGATCGTCCCAAAAAAGACTGTAGCATTGCTATTCAGAAATCTGTGAAGAAACTCGAACAACAGCTTTTTTAAGTCCCAGTCCCAGATATGACGAGAATCAAGGGCAGAGGGAAATAACCAAAATATGCGTTACTGCTACAGTTGCAGTGCTCGTGCTAGTAGCTTGTATGTTTTGGCCCAGCAGATACAAGCAGGTTGAGAATAAGGGTTAGAGAACTGAGGGTTTTGAGTTCAGCTACCAGCTACACCCACCCCGCTGACCCGCTGATTTCTTCTCTAAGCTTACAGCCAGGGCTGGCATGCTGGCATACTTAAACATTTTAACCCAGATAAAAAACAGCACTGTTTGGGGAAATTTGGAAAAAAAAATCAGGTGTTTGAAACACCCCCCAGCCGCCAGGGAGTCAAAAAGACCAACTGGCCCCGATAGCCCTCTTGAAAAGAGATTAGCAATCCTGTTATTGCTGTGCTGTAGTGCCGTAGTTGACCTGTTGTTTGCAGCACCCAGGTAAAAAACAAGTGTTACGAACATGTTTTTCGATTTGTAAAAAACACCTGTTCCTGTTTATGCCAGCCCTGCTCTCAGCTGAGGAACACGCCGCAATGGACTTCAGATTCCCCCCCTGTAACCTCCAGCCAACCAGGCTAGGGTCTGGTCTCTGGTTCGCTACGAGGTGCGAGTTACGTGTTACTTAATAGCTAAGTCCCTACTTTACCTATCTACGTACCGCACTCAAAGTCGATGTGCTTATAGAAGTATGGCATAGTCCAGTTGTGCTCATCGCGCGGTAACGGAGTTATATATGTACATCTCTCAACAGTGCCCTCAAGAAATACTCTTTTCTGTTTCGTTCCTTCTGCTGGATTATTAGCAGGGAGCTTCCGGCTTTTTTAGCATTCGACGTGCAGCAGGTTAAGTTTAAATTTTGCCGCGATATATGAGTAAGCCGAATGTAGAGCCAAGCCTTACTTGACATTGCTGCTTACGCACAATCAGGCTTGTGAGGCGCCTGCCGTTAATCGAAATCGAGACACCGCAAATAGCTCCCTCTGTCGCTTCTTTTCTGTGTTGAATGGCCTGGGGTGCGTGGAGATAAAGACCGAAATTCGTGGTGGGCTAACAGGCAGAAGAGAGGAAATGTAATGTAGCGTACACACCAAGAGGAGCTGTTTAGGCACATGCGCCTGCATTATATATATCAAAATTACTTACGGCTGGGCGCTGTCGACTCTCGTTGCTGATGTTTAGAACGCCCCGCCTGTGCGATGAAATTTGGTGAAACAAGGCCTCGCATCTTAGATTCTGCCAAATAAAACCTTTCTACTAGCTTCCATTTATACCTCGCGCATGATTTGTAATAACATACTTTTACTTGATCTCTACTCCTACTATGATGCGTACTTCTGGCTTTAAGCCCTTTATGGTGCCCCTTGCAGCCTGCAGCCTCTGTATCATTTTTTAAAGCTTCCTTATCACACACGAGTCGCAATCTCTCAAGCAATGCGTCCAGTCGGCCAAAGTAAAGGCTAGCTTGCCTGAAAGAAGAATGCGCATGCGTGGACTCCCAGTCGCGCTACTGCTTTTGTTGCGGTTTCGGAATGCTGCCACGCAAAGCAACTGCACGACTGACGATCCAATGTATTCGAATTCATTCGAGCCGTTACCTGGAGCTACTTTCTATTGGGAGTACGTAGATTGTACTTTTAATTCATGTGTTGTTGAATAGCTTACTCCAGTAGTTCACAGTTCACTCTCATGTTTACCTAAATGGCCTCCAGAATGAACGAAGATTCGATTTTGAGCAAACTTGTTTACAGTGGAGGAGAAGTTTGGATAGCTGTGGGGACTTCGACGTCTGGTAATATGATAGGTTCGGAAGCAGTTCTTGGGTTACCCCAAATAAACACAGTGAAAAAGGTTTATCTTCAAGGTAAGAGTGTCAGTGGCGTTGTAGACGCGCCTTCGTCCAAGCAGACACTTTCGGATAAATCAATCACGGCCACCAACGGCGTTAGTGTCTTGATGTATTCGAAACTTTTAGATGAACCTGGAGAGATCCCCTTGTCAACTGAGGGGAGCACTATACTCCTGTTTGCTATTGGTGCAAGTACACAACTCGGATTGCACACAAAAAGAGTAGCTGTGTCGATTGATTTGAACCAGTGCGTCGGGAATAAGAGCAATTCCAATAATAATGGTAACAATGGTGGTGAACCTGTTGTTATTGTTGGTCCCGACAATGAAGAGATCAGCTCGACGGCAGTAGTTGTGCACGCCTCATTAATAATAGCTGCGTGGATGTATTTCATTCCGAGCGGCATTCTGATCGCAGTATTCAAGAAATCAATTGGGGAATCACGCTGGCTAAAGATTCACATCTTGTTCCAGTCTCTAGCTATTGCGTCCATGATTGCTGCTGTAGTGACCATTGTTGTGGCAATCGACGACGCTGATGGGGAGCATTTGAAAGATAATGAAACAAAATTTGGTATTCATACCATACTTGGAGTTGAAGCATTAAGCGTTGCTGGATTGCAATTACTCATTGGTTTATTTCGGCCACACAAGAATGAGCCAGGACAAACCAAGGCACTTCGTCGAAAACTGTTCGAGATTGTTCATACTGGGCTTGGTCATGTTGCTCTCGTCTTGGGACTTTTTGCAGTTCTGAGCGGTGTAGAGCAAGCTTACATGTTCAATTATATTACGAGCCAAGATGACTACCATTGGGCAGCCTTGGTTCCCTTCAGTGTGTACTTTGTCATGCTGTGCGTTGCACTCACTTTGAGGCTGTATCGTGATGCCAAAGCCGCGAGAAGTGCTGATATTCTTCGTCGAATTGAGACCAGCCATTCACTTTATTTGTCGAGCACAAATACTCCTGCGTCTCGGGACAGCACGAATATCGCTATAATGGACGAGAGCCGTACACCTTTCCTTGCCATGTATATATTGGCGTCCCTTTTAGTAGTCGGCATGAATGGCTCAGATGATGATTAGGCAGACAAGAAGACGCATATTTCATGTCAAAATTAATGTATCTCTTCAAGTATTATGGCTTATTTCCAGTACTTTTATGGAGCCAGTTTTTAAAGTATAAGTTTGCCTTTGACATGTCAACAAATGGCTGTTTTTTTTTTGGGGGGGGGGGATTTTAGGTCAAAGGGTTTTTGTCTATTATCCATCCAAGGTGAAAAGAGATGCCACCTAAAAGCCCTGGCGTTTAAAAATCTATTATTTGTTTTTGATTGCGTGCCTGAAATGATTGGGCATGTAAAGCTGCAAAGCTGCCGTGTTGCTTATTACTTATTGCCCATTGTCCCATTAGAGGATGGTCTGGCATCTGCTTTGCTTTGGTTTTATAGTTTACTTACATAAGGCGGACTGGAGAACCCCATCCACCAACACAAGACCGCCATGGTCGATGTGATTTAGTTCACTAAATACTAAATAAGAGTTAGATGAAGTTTTGTCATCACTTGTTGGAGCGAACGGAATGAACAAACAGAACGACCGAACGCGCACGTGCCAACTCAGAGCGAATGATGAATATCTTAATAGCGCTGAAGTATCCGCCCAATAGGCGGATCTTCCTGTACTGGACCTTGCTGCACGCATTTCGCATTTCCCCGACTCAAGTGCAGCCCTGCTGAATCTTGAGTTCGGTTGCCTGCTGCCTGTCTGAGCCATTTAGTTCGGCGGAGTTCGAGTGGCAACTGCGAAGAAAGCCCTTTCGTATGTATATGGGAATGGAAATTCCGAGAGGTGCAATTAATGGTGACAAATGTCTCATGTAGTGCCATCTATCGCAGGAGTGGCTTTTTTCCCTGCTTGCGGAGACGCCGATGATTCGCTGCTACTTGGGCTACTACTGCTACTGCTACTGCTACTAGTATAGCTGCTGCTGCTGCTGGGACTGGTCTTTGGGTCCGTTGACCTTGCCTGCTGCCGGCTGGCTGCAGAAACTCTAGCTCTGGCCCTCGCACTTCCACGCTTTATTGGAGTATCCGATGGAATTCCGCCATTTGCTGCCCGGGGGCTGCCCGGAACGTCTCCACACCGTTGCCGGCTGCCGTTGGGGTTTGCGCTACCGAGGCTGGGATTGCCCACGCCGCCTATCAAAGTACGCCGGAATAGACCAAGATCGCCAGAGGGCACACGACCATCGACGCCGACGCCTCGGCTGGCGCGACGAGCCCGGGCGCGAGCACTCGCTGCTTTCCGGGTTGCGTCCAAGGCTTCCGGTGACTCACGCGACCCAGCCTCGCTCCCACCAGAGCGGCGCAGCTGCTGCTGAGATTGGGTTGGTTTTGATGGATCTGAGGTCGTAGAATGAGCATGTTTGGAAGGATTGGCAGCAGCCTTGTTAGAGGACGCATTACGAGGACTTGTGCTCCGAGGCTGTGATCGCGGTGACGACGCTCTTCTCGGCACGCTACTAGTGCTTGAGCTCCCTGTCGACGGTCGGCGTGGTAGAGGCGGTGGTGGTGGCAAAGAAGATAACCGCGACGAAGCAGCCGAAAATCCTGGCAGTTCTTTGAGGGGGGCTTCGCAAGCTGCTTGCTCCACCCGTGCCCATGCAGCGCGCTCGCGAGCAGCTGCAGCTTTGGCACGGGCCAGTTTTCGATAAGCTAGCCGAGAGGCTAACTGAGAGGCGTCGTCGTTTGCGCCACTGTTTACTGGCAGCGGTGCTCCCTGGTGGCACACCCCATAGTTTTGCTTTGAGGCTATCTCGGGGTTATTATTGCTTTCAGTTTGTTGAAGTAAGAGCGAGGTATAGCCGAGTGAACGCTGCTGGGAATGGCTTTCCATTTCGGAAGCCGAAGTCGCTGCAACTTCCAAACTGTGGTGTCCTTGTAGCCGAGACGCGAGGCGCTGAGGCATAGACGCCACATCAGAATACGATGACGAAGCTGAATGTGAGTCAGCTTCGGCTGCTGTATCATATGCGCTTACAACTTCGACGAATAGGGCTTTCCCCTTTGCAGAAAGGCCCACATGATTGGCGTCGGTTGAGAGTGCCGGCGAAATAAGCATCTGTGATGACGACGGAATAGAAGCCAGAGTCCCAGGCGATACTGGAGCTTCTGAAAAAGATGAGGTCACAGCACTCGAAATCTCTGGCGGTGAGCTATCATCAGCCTGGAGTGCTGCTCGGCTCGTAGCGTGACGCCGAAACAACATCTTCTCAAATCATTTGGGCTCGATCGGATGAAGTTCGGCTGGTTGCTGGTTGTTGGCCGTCGGCCGTCGGCCGAGAGGAGATGCACGAGCAAGGTGCATCTATATTTCCGGAGTACATCCGACCACATATATCTGCACATTAATTTATCACATCCCACCACATCTTTCTATGGCTCATTGTACCCCTGTAAGCAGGCGTGAACTGCCCTGAACCGTCCACTCAATCGGCTCCTCTGAGGCTAGCTACTTAGACCATGCGAAAGCACGCGATGGTCAAGGAGTCGCAGAAAGAATACATTTATTGTGGTCATTACGGGCCGAAGAGCAGCTTTACGCACTTCGAGAAGCACGGCGATAAAGTCGTCGTTGTTGATGATTAGGATCGTCGTTTAACGAATGTTTGCAAGTTCTGGTACCCTGAAGAAAGGGGCACGTCGCAAAAAAATGAATCTTGGTAAAGCGGCTATGAAGGCTGCAGCTTCAGCAATAGCGGCGGCGAGCGTTGAGGTGAGCTCGGCAGCTGTGGACACCGGTTCAAATGGAGCAGTTGATGGGGCGAAGAATAAGAAAACAATCATGATACCGACTACAGTATTGGATGAATGCTCAGCGTCCGGATTGAAACCGATTCAATGCACGAAGCTCAAACCGCTAGCTTGACTTTCCGTGGAGTTCCATCATTCTTGGGAGTAGCGGTAATTGTCTGGGGTCAGACTGAAGACCTTGCGGAAGTACATGGCCACATTTCTTACATGCTTAGCACGGCTTGACGAAGAAAAGATACCGCTTTTGTCGATAAATTAGGTCCATTTCAACCAATGACAAGGCTGTGGTTAAGTGTTAGGGCATCCTTCGTAAAGTGCTTTACGACATAAGAACTATTCGATCGGGGATAGGGGTGGGCGACCCTCAGCCGTAGCTACAGCAGGAGTCAGCAATGAACAAAACAAAGATGAATTAGAAAACTACTTGAACCAGATGAAAGTCCTTTGTCATAACGACAATGCAAATATTAAACGGCTCGAAAGAAAGGTATTCTCGTCCTTATTCTCAATCTTCGTACCTTCGCTCTCTTCCTCTCATAACCTCCTTTTCAATGGACCACTGCTCTAATCCCAAACTCACGCTTTTTTACTTCACTTTTCAAATTACTTTATGCTGTTTCAGGCGGATGAGGCCAGCGTTGCCGAAATGGGGCGGGAAAGTAGTAGTAGCAGTAGTAGCAGCAGCGGCAGTAGCAGTGGCAGTGGTTACAGCAGCAGTAGCGGCAGCAGTAGCGGAGCAGTAGTGGGGGGGGGAGGGGGTTGCGAAAGGCAGCGACCCATCGATTCCGTCGCAGGGTATAGATCAGTGGCGGCGGCTATAGGGAGACGTTCAGGAAGCGCATTTATTGCTGCTGAGACAGCAGCAGTGACAGCAGCAGCAGTGACAGCAGAGACAGCAGAGGACGAAACAGCAGCAGTGGGAGCAGCAGCCATGGGAGAAGCACCACCGCCGCCCGCCGCAGCCGCCGGAAAGAAAAGCTGCAGCAGTGGAACCGATCAAACCTCCAAGTGATGCATTCACTGTAACTGGGGGTTGATCTACAGCGAGAAGAACATCAGGACCTCCAACACCAGTAGTTCCAGCAGCGCACAGGTCGGAGGGGCGTCATGGAGATGCAAAAAAACAAAAGGGGCAGGCTTCTGATAGAATATTCTTGACATATTTTTTCCTGTACTTCGCCATGAAGTTGAAGTAAAGCATTCCAATAATTCAACAATAAAAATGATAGTTGAATGGAAAGGCCAATCGGCAAAAAAGAATCCCCTCAAGATCAATAACTTGTTTACAACCAATTCCATAAGAATTCCAAGCCTTAAGAGAGCAGGGTCTGTTCGTGCGACTGGCGACCTGAACGCGAACTCGAACTCGAACTAATACAAACCCAG
>Ga0307979_1003204_pt1 | contig 11097 bp, 10 predicted proteins | sample OrgLakmetage1058_FD_201833 | JGI IMG/M metagenome (GOLD analysis project Ga0307979, IMG submission 201833) | Saline water microbial communities from Organic Lake, Antarctica - #1058 | ecosystem: Environmental > Aquatic > Non-marine Saline and Alkaline > Saline | place: Antarctica: Organic Lake...
CAGCCTGGTGACGTAGCCAAGATGCCTATTTCTTGTTGTTCCAGTGCTCTGGTTGTCGCCCCTTCGATTTCGTTGTTAGAGGACCAATTTCTTCTTCAACATAATGATTGCCCACCTCTTTGTCTCCTTCTTCGTTAATTTCCCATACAATCGCTTCGGACCTGTCGTCAACGTTGTTCGTGTTCACAAAAGCCACCAATCCTTAACTTGGTTTTTATCTTTGTACGAAATTTGCACTGCGCAATCGAAATCTGTCTCGAAGCATTTGTCGAGACTGCCACGAACCTCAGCTACTTGAGTTGAGAAAATTTGCGCGAACACCATTCGCAGCCGTTGTTTGTGCTGTCGGTCAGCGAGCCATGGAGCAGTGGTGGTGGTAGCAGCGGCATCCGCGGAGTACACCTGAAAGTTGACCTGAACCTGATCTTTGTCGCAACAGAAAGCAAAATTTGGTTCCTGCAACAGTTCACTCACCCGAGAAGAGTTGAGCGCCTCATTGTCACTCATTTGTGGTGTATGAGTAACAATTTCTTCACTGATTAGAGTTCGACGTTATTTAAAGCGAGGCTCCAGGTTCTCGATTGGCGCTATTGTGAATATCGTCAAGTCTTCGTAATTGGGCGCTCTCTGCTTTTGACTCTCGGCGTCGCGCATTGTTCGTACTGTATAGTGCAGTACAAAAAGAAAGGGCGGACACCAACGAACGAACGAACGAACCACGAACGAAATTCCATTTAATAGAAAGGATGTTACATCATAGCATCATCAACCATCTTCGCATCTGGAACTATTCTCGGCGACCGACGTCCACCAGCACACGTGAGCCATTGTCATGCACTCTACCAGGTCCTTTCAATATAGTTTAAGAAGACCGCACTCTCCAGCTCATTCACTCATCTGGGGTTCCCACCCTTCTGAATATAGTTCACAGAATAAGTTCAACCGTAACCTCAAATTATTTCCTCCACAACCGTTTGCAGACTCATGACGCATTTAAACATCGTCATTGCCTTAATGGCTCTTGCCGGTCAAACTTTGGCTAAACCATTTGCTCCCAGCAGCGCAATTTCTGCCAATCATCGTCGGCTTGCCTCTACGGACATCGCATCATCGAGCAGCCAGTCATACTGGCCACCGATGCAAGGCGACTCGGCAGCGCCCTCTTCTACTGGAACGGATCCTGATCCTAATCCTTTTGTAGAATTGGCTCCGACTACTTCTTGTAACGAAGTCGTAACCGGTCGTCAAAGTTACTGGCCGCCGAGTCCAAGGACTTTGTCGTCGACTTCTGCTCACGAAGCAACAACCACAGCGGCAGCACCTGCAGCAGTAGCGCCAGAAGTCAATTCTCCGGCAACATTCCCAGGTAAATTATACATGCTCTTGGGCCACTCACTTTCGATTTTTCTTCAGATAAATACTCAATACGCTGAATCACAATTTGAAAAAGGTGAGTCAGCAAGCTCGGTGTCCGTTGCAGCACCCAAGGGCTTTGCGCCTACAGGCAAGTCTTATACTCCTTGGGACAATGCACCGCCAACAACTCGCCGTCCAGGCGCGCTCAATGCTGGCGTACAATCTGGAGCATCGGTGGTTGAACAGTCTTTGCCTCCTGTACCGCCTACGATGGGTGCATCTCCGGGAAAGTCCTACACGCCATGGGGCAGCGGCAGCGCGACCAAAGCACCGCGAACGTCAGTGAAGCTCTACGCTTCGCCGCGGTCCTACACGCCATGGGACAGCGGGCCTACGCCAGGGCGTCGTGAGCCGTCGACACCAATACAGGTCCCTCCTGCTTCAACTTCTGGCTCGACCTCTGCATCAGTGCCTCCACCGTCAGCGCCTTCACCGGCAGTGGCGGCTCCTGTCGCTTCAGCCACGGGCGCATCTGGTTCGAAATCTTACTGGCCTCCGAGCCCAGGCAGGCCTTCTTCGTCACCGCGAACCGCTGCCATGCCACCACCGACGTCATCAGCGCCATCCACACCAACACCCGCGGAATCGGTGCCACTGCCTCAAACTCTAGCAACTTCTGCCGGGGGTGCATCCAAAGGCAAATCTTACACCCCCTGGGACAATGCACGTCCTTCAACTCGCGCACAAAGTCCTCAGAATGTTTCGCCCAGCCCCGAATCAACTCCTGCACAGAACTCAGGTTTATCAACCCCAGCTCCTTCTCCTGCTCCTGTTCCATCTACCCAGTCCTATGCATCGCCACCGGGCTCGAAGTCATACTGGCCTCCCTTGTTGGGAGCGAGGAAGTAAACTGCATGGTGCATGAGGTGACGTAAATCCACATCCACACTTGCGCTTACGGCACGTGAAGGGCATTTGAAGAGCGCCTTGTCGTTGCTGCCATATTTTTCTTATAAATTGTGCATACTACCCAACTCTACCCCACCCCCAAAAGCATACAGTAGTTCATAGTTAAGTCTAAATTCAGGAAGACATTCTCTATCACCCATTTCCTATTGATAGTGCTGAGTTCTGTTGTTCTGGATCGTGTAAAAATGCGAACTAGATGCTGAGTGTTGAGGTTGGGCTTCGTAAAATATTCTTCGTTAGTTAATGGTTACTGCGGAAAAATAATTTGGATAATTCGCGTCGTTCTTTTGCTCATATCCTACTTTTCGGTGCATTGTTGAAGACTTTCCAATCTTCTTTCATGCCCGTTCAAAAATCGCCGTGGCCCAAACCCGCTTCGGCTGAAAAAATACACACAAATATTAAGAGATTAAGTGGGGTTGTAAACGAAGCGTACGAACATTGTATCCTGAAAGTGGACGCCTTTCATTGAAAGTGCTCAGCCAAGGCATTTTCTCTAACCGCCGCACACACAAACAAACAAACAAGGGGGAGATCGAAGAAGCAAATACCCACTATACACTATACATGTAGTAGTTCCATTTTTATACCCGCTGCCATCCTTCGAGCCAAGTGCTCCAGCTCGTTGGCTTGAGTCTGCGCTTGCGCGGCGGTGGTAGCCGCTTCCGCCGCCGCGGCTTCGCCCGTGGTGCGGCCTTTGCCCTCGAGCCGGGCCGCGGTGAGGGCCCGCACCAGGTCCCGGCGGGAGTCCCGGCTCACTTTTTCGCTCACCAGAGGGGACCCGTACGCCTGCGACGCGCTCACTTCCTTGATGCTGGCCGCGAAATTGCCGAAGAGCTCCGGCGGCTTGAGCACGCCCCGGCCGACTTGGTCACAGGCCACCTGTAAAAAATAAACACAGACGTAAAGGAGGAGCCAGTTGAAATGGAATTGACAAAATGAAACGAAGAACATAACATGCACAACGATGAGATGCAATCTGGCGTGAATGAGGTGACACAGAACGAAGAGCAATGGTATTTTTATGCGCGAAGTATGCTCATACGTGATCACAGGTAGAAGAATCACACGGCAAATGCCTTCTTTCATAATCTGCACCTTTTATCTTACCATCAGATCGTGCGCCACCGTGTCGCCCACCACCGAATCCCCCTTGTAGTCGGGGTGGGTCGCCACGAAGTTGCGCATCCAGTCCGCACAGGTGCCCACGTCGCCCCGCGCGCGCGCGGTCAAAAATGCCAAGTAGGCGTCGACCCGCGCAAACGTTTCGGAATCGCAGCCAATGTGCTCGAGATACGCGTAGCACAGCGGGATCAAGCCGGGAAAGTAGTCGCCCTTGCCCTGCAGCACTTGAATCATGGTCATCTCTTCCAGATCCGATGGGTCGCAGTGCTGCCCCGCAAAAGCCTCTGCCGGTGTAGTCGAGGAGGATGTTGATGCCGCTGCCGCTTCTGCTGCAGCTTGTTTGGGGCAGCCGGGGCATTGTTGGGCTCCGGCGTCCGAGGGTCGGCGCCCCGCTAAAGCACCGGGAGTAATGTCCCGACGGAACCACCACGACTGGGTCTTCACGGGTTGGCGGCAGTGGGCACGCGCCATGTTTTCGTCGATCTTGCTCAGCGGCATGAGCAAGTCGAGGTCGAACACCAGCACGGCCCGGGTCAAGAGCACGATGAAGACCGTGCAGGCCGCGTTCTCGAAGTCCGTAAGTTGGACTTCCATGGACCGAAATTCCGTGCGCCACCCGATGTGGGGCTTCTGCGGCTGGTCCGGGTCCCGAGGGGGCGGAGGCTTCCAGCGCATGGTTTGCCAGTTAGTGGACTGCAGCGACTCCCAGTGGTCGGTGCGCGAGCCGTCGTCTGGCAACTCTTTAATGCGGCCGTGGAACATGACCAGCGGGTCGCGCGTAAACAGGTGCCCCACGTGGCGGGCCAAGGGCGGGTCCAGGCCTGCTTCCAACAGGGCCGCTCGGGTGGGCTCGTCCACTTCGCAGGGCATGTCGTTGTAGCACTCCGGAGTGCCCTTGCACAGAAACACCGACACCGAGTCGTAGCGCGACTTGCTGAGGCGCCGCAGGCCTTCGCCGGCCATCGTAGGGTCGGGTTTTTGTGTAGGGTCGCCGTCAGCGGCGGCGGAGGCAGCAGCCCCCCGTTCAGCGGGGGTGCGGTCGTCGGTGGACTGCGAAATGGCCGTCCATCGCACGTCCGAGTCAACGAGTCGGCCTTTGAAGATGGGGGTCGCCGCGGTGAGGGCTAACATGAGAGGCGCCATGCCGGCTAATTGGTCATACCTGATGAAAGTATCAACAGTTTAAGAGAAGAAAAATTGAGGTGAGGATAAAGGCGCGAAGCCAACTGCACAACAGTACACGTAAGCCATCAGAATAGTATAATGTGGAAATAAAGGCAATGCAAATGGAACTAAGTAAAGCTTATGAGAACATGGCTTCGCACGCACTGCTATCAACAGACGTTCTTACATGAAGCGCGACTCGTCAACGTCTCGGCTCTGAAACGTCACTTGCAGGCAGCAGCAGCCCATGCCAAACGCCATGCAGTCTCCACGCACCAGCGGCCAGCCCGAGGGCACGTGGGACAAGTGGAAAGGCAGAGGCTCTTCTCCAACACCGTGGCACACGCCTTCACCCACGCCAGCGGCCTTCAGTTCCGCAGACGCAGCAGCGCCCGTGGCGCGCTCGGCTTCCCATGCCGCGGCTTTCGCCTCGACAGCAGCGGCCATGGCGGCTGCGGCGGCTGCCGCACAACCACCACCACCGCCATCGCCGCCTCCTTCACTTGCAGAGGTCTTTGCCTCTTGCGTAGGAGGCTGCGGCGGCGGTGCAGTTGCGGCCGCAGCCGCTACGGCGGCTACGGTAGGGAAAGCGAATTCGGGCGTGTGGGCGTCTCGAAACAAGGGCATCCGAATGTCGACTTTGCTGCCACGGCGCGCGCGAATGTTGTGCGTCAAGGTTCCGAAGCGGGGGTGTGGGTTGATGCAGTCGTCTGGCACCAGGCTTGACGCCGAGTGCGGGCCGCCAGGCTGCAGGGTGGGAGGCTCCGTGAAGCCCGGCACGCCCAGCAGCGGAAAGTTGGTGGTGGTAGGGGCGATTTGGCCAGGCAGGAGGGATTTGAGGAGGCGGGCTCGCCGGGAGCGCATGTTGGTTTCAACTTCCACTAAGTCCCTCGCAAACCCGCTCAACGGTAGCGTGGGGGTGCCCTCGATCATCCAACTGCCGTATTCCTGGTGCCAGGCGCAGCCATTCAGCGAAGGGTTGTGCTGCTTGCCTTCGCGCTGTGTGAGCGCTTGCATGTGCGCTACTCCAGCGCCCACAGCTACTTTCACTGAGCGGTTTGGAGATAAAGCTCCCGTTGATCCATTCGAAACCTCGTCGCTGTCACCCTTCTCTTTTCCCGAGGTGCCTGGATAAGTTTGCAACACCGAATACTCCACCTCATCACCCCAGAAGAGGTCGTCATTGGCCACATCCTTAACTTGGTTGTAGAGGGCGATAAACTGCAACACACCATGCTCGCGCACGTAAGCCAAAAATTCCTTGCTTTCCTGTGAATTGAAATGGTGTCTGAAGTTGAGCGTGCATTTTTTAAGTTCGTACGTAACGAAATATGCTGGTATTTGTACAGATTCGATTTGATTGGAAGTAAAGCGGAGCCTACAGATATTTCGATAACTAAACTCCCACTCTACGCAGAGGTGTATGGAAAGAGCATCTTACCTCCCATTTCAGTGGATCCCCTGCTTCCAGAAACCCCATCTTTGAGAGAACCAACTCTTGGCAATAATCACTGAAGGAGTCTACAGTCGAAGTACGAGGGTGAGAGCAACATTCGTACTTCTTCCCGTCCCTCGCATCCTCAATAATTTTCCTTGCCGGCGGCAACTTTTCTTCAAGAATGTCGACAAGAACCAAGACGAACCAGTTTCTCCGTTTCTCATGACCTGTCGTCGTCATATTTTATCGTTCATGACAACTGGAACCGTTAGCTTCTTATCATTACATCATTACTGTACTTTACTCTGTAGTCTACATTACACATACTAAGGAGCTCGGGCATCAGGAATCAATCAGAGCCATCATGATAAGAGTGTGCTTGTCCCTATGCGTGATTCTTGGCACTATAGAATCAACATGTTCTTGGACGCCTAAAGTTTCGAGCGTTCGAGCGCGCCCTGTTTTGGGCCGATCTCAGTCTCCGCTTCTTACATCCACGACAGCCGGATCCTTTGAGAAAAATTGTCTCAGCTCAATGAATACTAACAAGGACCTGGTCATCGACCGAAGAAAATCATCAAAGAATTCCAAGAATAAAAGCGGCGGCACGTTAATGAAGGTGTCCATTAAATGTAAGCATTACATTGCCGTTATTGTATATAATCCACTTGTCATGCCACAAGACTCATTTTTCATCTTTCTCTCAAACATAGGGATAATCAAGACTTTGAAAATGCTACTTGCTATTACACTATGGGCGCCGAGGCACATACTGAAACCTCTTTTTGGGGGAAAGAAATCCTCGAAATCACGCCCCAAGCAGCGTGCTGCCGACGCTGCCCCAACGGAAGCCCCGACCTCCGATCCGGTCTTAAAGCAGGAAGTTCTAGATGAGATTGCTCTGGTAGACAAGGCGGCTAAGTACCAAGCTATCAAAGATACGATCAGCACAGGGAACCTCATTTTGGAACGGGTGAATGGCACTCCGCTCTCATCGGCCTCCGCATCTGATGAGATCCGAGTTGCGCCGATGCCCTCACCAGTGGAGGTACGGATACCGACGCCAAAAATTCCTGACGCTGACCTCTCTAGTGAAGTTGTTGCTGCGGTGCCCTCACCTGCACTTTCTTCCCCGTCGAAGCCACCGGCGGTACCAATGCCTCAACCTACTGGTACAAGTATTGTGACTTCCACCTCCAGTGCGCCCGCGGCTTCGCCAGAAAAAGCTGGGGTGGTATCGGCAGCCGCGCCCATACCAGAGCCTACTACTGTAATGGCCACGGCTGAATCTAACACGATTCCCGCAATGGCACCCCTCTCTCCAAGCCCCTTTCCAGCGGTGGTCGAACCTACTAGTAGTACGGCCCTCGTAACCACCCAGAAAGACGAAATCGATTACACTGTCCTGTCTCTCGGGGTTCAGCTGAACGTGCTCGTCCTCGCGGTTGTCGGCGTTGCTGTCTCCTGCGCTGCTTTCACCTTTCTTTAGATAATTCTCAAGAGCAGCCTCTAGTCATCTGTAAACAAATGTATTTGTACTTATCCTGATTTTTCATTTGAAAACCTGGATATGTTTAACGTAGACCGTAGACCGATAGTTGTGGTGCGCTTCAGATTTCAGGCTAGTAAATATTGATAAAATTGAAGACCAAAAGGACATCTAGAGTACACGAATTGCGCGAAGTGAAATCTAGGAATTGCACTAAGGCCGAATGTATCTTTTAATTGAAGACAACGCGAATGATATGCAGTATAGTTCGCATAGTGATGGATGGTGGAATCGAAGCAAAACCAAAACCAGTCTCCAACTCCAACTCCAACATCCGGCCATGCGCCGCTCGACTTCGACTACACACCACACCGAACCTACTCACTATGACTAGTCAAGCGGTGTTCGAAGCAAGAGCACATCTAGCTGTGAACCAAAAAAATCTTGAAGCAGTGCGAACCGCATTGAATACTAGCCGCTTTAAAAAATTGTGCTATTTACTGTGCATGAGACATAACAGAAGGGAATTGGAATTCGCCTGACAGGGCTAAGGCCTTGTTTTGGACTCTCATTACATTGCTTGTTATAGTTATAGTTCTAGGCCACAGCCACAGTCACAGTTGTAGTCCGTAGTAAATCGATTCAAAGTTTAGAGGCGCAATACGCGTGGGTGATGGCAGGGTGATGGATCGTTATGATCGTTGATTTAATTCTCTGTAGTAAGCCCCAAAATACAAAATTTAGATCCCTCGTTTAGCCTGGTGTAGTGGACGGTGACATAAATTTGAACTCTCGCTGCCGCTGCCTGCAGCTATGTTGCCGCTTGCTTCCACCGGCTGTTGCTGCCTCTTGAGAGCTTGAAGAAGCTTGGTTGCCTCATTTTTTTCGTCGCCTGCCACTTTTAGCAGATTGGGAGCCGCCTTTCTGTGTCATAGAAACCTCTGAAGTTTCTTTCTGGTGTTGAGGTGCTCGGTCGGCTTTGGCGGTGCAGTGCTGCTTATGAGTAGCTTTCCAATGAGCCTTCTGGCAGTCTCTGCTGCAGTACTCCACAAGACCACACCGAGCACAAGCCAACAGCTCGGGAGCACAAGCACTCCCTTCACGTGCAGAACAGTTGCCACAAACCCTGCCGTGGAAGTTTGAATTCTTCTTCTCTTTCTTTTTAGCTGGCCTTGCGAAAAGTAAAAGTCTCAAGAACTGGGCTTCACCGCACTTGCCCTGGTCGTCAAGCAAACTCGCCAAGTTGCCGATTGTGCTGGCTACATTCGGATGGTCTGACTCATGAGTCGCCTGCACAATCTTAAGGGCGCGGCGTAAGAGTGACTCGGCTTCGTCGTACTTGCTCTGTTTCTGGAGCGACCTGGCCAACTTGTTAAGCATCGTAACCAAATTTGGGTGGTTTGGCCCATTCAACTCCTCTTTAATCGTGAGGGCATAGCGACAGAGTGTCTCAACTTCGCCGTACTTAGACTGATCGAAAAGTAATTTCGTCAAGCTGTTGAGCATGATGGCATCCTCTGGATGATTTGAATCATGAACTGCCTCCATAATCGCGAGGGCGCGGCGATAGAGCGGCTCGGCTTCATCATACTTGCCTTGAATCTGGAGCAAACTTGCCAAGTTGTTAAGCGTATTGGCCACATTCGGGTGGTCTGGCCCATGAGCCTCCTCTTTGATAGCGAGTGCGCGGCGATAGAGCGGCTCGGCTTCATCGCGCTTGGACTGGTTGTCGAGTAAAACTGCCAAATTATTGAGCATGCCAGCGACGTCTGGGTGCTCTGGCCCATGTGCCGCCTCCATAATCGTGAGGGCGCGGCGATAGAGTGGCTCAGCTTCATCGCACTCGCCGCGCTTCTCTAGTAAACTCGCCAAGCTGTTGAGCGTGTTATCAACTTCCGGGTGGTCTGGCCCATGAAGTGCCTCCTTAATCTTGAGGGCACGGCGATATATTGGTTCGGCTTCGTCGTACTTGCGCTGGATCATGAGTATGTTTGCCAAATTATTGAGTGTGCCGGCCACTTCCGTGTGGTCTTGCCTATGAGCCGCCTCTATAATCACAAGGACACGGCGAAAGAGTGATTCGGCTTCACTGTACTTTCCCTGATTCTGGAGCAAACCTACCAAGTTGTTGAGAGCGATGGCCACTTTCGTGCTGTCTGGCCCACTAACGGTCTCCATAATCGCGAGGGCGCGGCGATAGAGTGGCTCAGCTTCGTCATATTTGGACTGGGATTGGAGCAAACTTGCCAAATTATTGCGCGCGCTGGCCACTTTCGTGTGGTCTGGCCCGTGAGCCGCCTCCTCAATCTCGAGGGCGCGGCGACAGAGTGGCTCGGCTTCGTTGTATCGAGCAAGGTTGCGGAAGAGGTTCGCTACCGACATATGGAGGTCAGCGTCTTGGCTTTCTGTAGCAAACTTAGCTCCAGACTGGGCCATCCATGCCCGCATCGCACCACTTACAATGTCGTCGAGCTTTTTGAACCCCTTGACACCGAGGTCGCGTAATATCCACTCAAAGATCATCACGCGATCTTCTTCGTGTGTTGCCTGAGCATTTTTGCTCTTGATAGAGGAAAACATAGTCACAATGCTGTCGAAGTCGTTTAATAAAAGTGTTTTCAGTCTCTCTTTATCTAATTTGCTAAGGCCCACAAGCATTTTTTTCTATGATTGATGGTTGCCATGATCTCATACAAGCACCATGCGTGCGCCATCGCCGAGGGTTGAGTAAGTGGAGAGGCATAAAAGACAGTACGATTGCAGTCGTGGCGGATAACTTCATCAATCTTCTTAACATCAATCTCATTTGGGTTCGTCCCATCGGGCCGGATACTGCGGTGCTGAGCACACACTAGGATGTCAAGAAATAGCGCGCAGTCCACCTGGAGAATGAGAAAAAGCTGTGATAAAGGAGAGAAGAATTTGTCATTTTGCATTACATGTGGCATCGTACCCCGATCCCATCAGCGGTGAGCGCATCTTCAACAGACGCAACAAGGGCACACAAGGAGGCGTTTTCCCCACGCCATGTGTAGCTCACAAAAGTGTCAATGTTTGAGAAATATTCTTCACCCGTATTTGGGTCATTGATCATTCCCGCGCTTATCATAGTCTCCACAAAACTTAAGCCGGTGTGGAGACAGCACGCCTTCCCTGAGTACTCATCGAGATCGCGATTGAATTCTTTCCAGTCAGTGGCCGAGTCCTTAGTGTGTATACCGTTCAGAAATTGGCCGCTATTGATATCACCACGCTCAAGCTCCTTCAAGTCAGAAAGCAAATTTCTTAACATCACGAGCCGTACCCCACGTTGTCGCATGGGTAAGCGTTCATCTTCAGGAGGCGCAACGACAGCAATAGTGCCACTGTTGCTCCCAGAATGATTTCGACGGCCAATTTCTGCAAGCTTTTTGAGGATTAAAGACATTTTCCGGTAGTTTATTTTAATGAGTAGTGCAAGAGATGTATAAGGTGATGGGAAACCACGGGCTGCGCAGCTAAGAAAGCACTGTGCAGTTCTTACGTCGTACTGTACACGTCGTCGGAAAAAGTCCAT
>Ga0307979_1003208_pt1 | contig 11085 bp, 12 predicted proteins | sample OrgLakmetage1058_FD_201833 | JGI IMG/M metagenome (GOLD analysis project Ga0307979, IMG submission 201833) | Saline water microbial communities from Organic Lake, Antarctica - #1058 | ecosystem: Environmental > Aquatic > Non-marine Saline and Alkaline > Saline | place: Antarctica: Organic Lake...
TCGACTCACGACTGCGCCACTGGCAGCGTCGTAGAGGGTGAGTTTAGTGGTGTGCTCGCCTTGCACAGCAATCAACGCCCGTGGGCCACTGCTCTCTGTTGTGGTACTGATGTCATTACCCGACGGGTAAACGAGCCAGCGGGGGCGGGTGATAGCCTTGAGAGGCTTGCTAGTGATGGGGGCGTGGCCACGATATTCGCGCAGTGCGTGGGACTTGCTGCTGCTGCTATTGGCAGCGTTCGTTGAAGAGGTATACCGGAGGTCCCACAGGCGCAGCACCGGTGCATCGAGGCCCGCACTCAAGAGCTCGTACCTGAAGTGCAGACACGAGCGCCCAGAAGCAAAGGGAGTGAGAGGTCGTGGGAGGGAGAGTGATAGACGAGGTAGAACGAGGATGTATGAGAAGGGCAACATGACTTGGTATTCAAATGAGACCATGCTATTACCCGCATCCGCCGGGGCGCCATTCCACAGCCACACAGGCAGCATCTCCGTGTGCACCACCACTCACCATCTGCCCTTGCCCAGATCTCGGATCCCTCGAGTCCAGAACAACTATACTGCCATCCCCACACCCACACGCAATCACGCCATTGCTGCTGGTGCTATCACTAGCCATTGCACCGTCTATGTTACCAAAAAGCTGGTGCATAGAATGATTCTCGCTAGAAAGCGAGGAGCACGAGGAAACTCCATCAGTGCGCACGTGCACACTTTTCACGGGGCCGCGGTCTAGGTCGACGCCTGACGTATGGAGCTGCTCTAATCCGTGAGGTCCAATTCGCCCAAGACCAACACTACCGTCCTTGCTGCCTGTCGCCACCAGTGCCTCGTTTGCGTGCATCGCCCAGATGCCGCCCCGATGCCACTGTTGCTTGGCATGTACAGGGCGGGGTGCCGCTGATGTTCGTGAGGAGGTGGCCGTAGTCTTCGTCAAGTCCCAGAGGGCAACGCAGCCGTCATTCGCTGACGTAAGCAGCCGAGCTGCGCGCGCTGAGGAGCCTCCTCCACCCATACCCCCATCAGTGCCCCCACAGAACACCACGTCACTAACCCAAGTGCTTCCGTGCGGCTTGAAGGAAAGCAAAGGAGGGTTGTCGGAACCTCCACCCAAGTAACCACTCCCTTTCGCGCCATTGAATGAAGAATCTCGGAAGCGAAAGAGGGACACTTTGCCACCCTGCCCGCCAGCTACGAGAAGACCGCTCCTAGGATCCGAGTCGATGGAATAGTAGCGCCCCTTTGTGCCACCACTGAGCGGAGTGAGCTCAGGCAACGCCTTGAAACAAGTGACACGACGTCGATCTGAGGTTGCACAGGTATCAGGATGACTGCCCGCAAAAGAAAAGCGAGAGAGGTCAATACCATCGCCGCCCTTGTCCTTCGGTGCACCATTTGTCGCAGCCAAAGAAGCATCCTTCGGAGAAGTTGCACTGGTTGTAGAGTTGCTTTCGTGGTCAAAGCATAGGTAAGACAATACGGTAGAGTCTTCAAACTCCTCTTCGGAGCCTTCATCTTCCTCAAAATGCTTCGCCGCTCCGCTTCTGGAAGCAGTCAGTGAGGCAGGATCACCAGGTAACTTCCCAAGAGCAGTGGCCTCAGTCATCCCGTCAGGGAAAGGTGTGAAGGGTGCAGGGGCTTGCCCAGCGCCAGATCGAGATGATCGCCTCACGCCACTTTCACGCAAAGCCACGGTTTTCTTCGAACCTAGTTTCGGTGCCTGGCGGCGGCGCTGGGCAGTAGGTGCCACTATGGCCGTCTTGGATTTTTTCTGAGGCTTCAATTCATCGAGCCCGAGGGACTCCATGAACGCAGCGTTGCGCTGGATGCGCTCCAGGCGCAAGAGCTCATACTCCGACAGCTTCTCGCCAGCGTCCTCCTCTTCGCTGGCATCGCCGCCCACGCTACCAACAATGTCGCAACCGCCATCAGCAGATTTGCCTAGTGTTCCCGTCTCATTCTCTACCGAAGCTAATGCGTTAGAACTTTCCATAAATTCTTCGACTGAAATAGCGACAGGTTCCGATTCTTTGAGGGCCAGAGGGGCATCATCTGGAACTGCGAGCTCGGGAGCAGGAGCCTCAGCAACTTCCGGTAAAGCAGTGCCCTCGACAATAGAAGCTGCAGATGCAAAATCAGGTTCAGATAGATTCGCCGCAGTCTTTACTGTTGCTGTTCCAGTCACTTCAGGCGTTTTCATATTTGCGGTTGCGGCCATTTCGGTTGGAGCGCTCACGGCAGCCGCAGCGCCGTTCGGATCAGGTGCTGTGATAACGACGTGACCATTGCGGTCGGGGTAACGAGCTGATTCCGACGTTCCATCCTCGTAGTCAATGCGCAATTTTCCTCTTGCAAGAAGCGAACGCACAGTGCCAGCATACCATCGCGGCTTCTCGCTTGAGGCGAAGAGCACAAGCACTGGCGCCCCAACCCACGCTTGGAGCTTTTGCGAACGCACGGCCTCTGAGGGAGGCACTCGAACGAACGCTCCACCCGCTTCCTCATCATCACCTGAGTAATCGGAATCTGAAGCGCTATCATCTGAGTTCACAGCGAGTGCTCGCTTTTTCGAGGCTCCTCCTGAGGTATCATCCTCAGTTACAGCCGTGGGTGCAGGTGTGATCACTGCCTTCTTTGACTGATTGACCTTAAAAAAGCTCAGTAAAGTAGTTGACTGAATGGGCAACTTAGGAGGCATTGTGATTTCTCAGGTTATTCAAAATACACTTCAACGGCGTATTTGGGATAGATAGATATCGATTACCTAGCTAGCTCATTTAGCTAGGATAGCTCGATGGCGCCATTTTTCGAATAAACGACAGACGACAGAACAACCGAACACGGGACACGGGATGATGATTATGTATGTCGGTGTGCTGATTCCGCTGTACTTGCGACAGAACAAACGACAGCATTAAGCAGAGCTTTAGAGCTTTGGATGATCAAAGCTATGAGCTTGGGCTTGCATTGACTACTGATTTGATTGAGTAAAAGCATAGCGAGAGGTCCATTAAATATTTTGCGTCTCTTCCTTCTTGGTTGTTCTGTTCAAACATTTCCATTGCTAGAGACTTGAAAACCGCGAAGAAGCGCTACTCGAGAGTACATTGACAAGACTGTAGCGCTTCCGAAGTCGCGTTCGATTCAACTACACCTTCCTTTCCTGAGTGGAAGCATGGCAAGGTTTTCCCTTTTGCTCACTGTACTCCTTGGAATGCCTATGAGCTACATTGCTTGGATTATAAAGCTACCAACAAAGGTATGCATTGCGCGACGCATGCATACAAATTCACTGCTTGCTAAAAGCAAATGGCTTCAAAATTTTGAAGAGATGCAAGAGTTGAGACGCCATAAGGAGGAAGATGCTCAAGATCCGCTCCCTAAAGCAAAGTCTCGATATGTACCGCCAGAGCAGTGGAATCACACACTGGACATGAGCGAAGAAGAGAAGATTCGATTTGACGCTCTCCGCCACGGGAACCAGTGGCAACAGAATGAAATTTTAAGAAAGAATTTGGGGTCCTAACTTAGCTGCTGCAGCTCTTGAATTTACATCCACAATGCAGCACTGGGCTTGTATTTCGAACTGTCCAGCGATGCGCGGAGCATTGACCATAAGTGATAAGTGAGCCAACACCAAAGAGACCTTGCGACAAGACCCTTAGCTGACACGACAGAGTTCTCGTTGAGGAATTTTCTCTATGCTAAATTTAACGCTTCTATACCGCCACTTCCGCTGCAAATATTTCAATTAGAGGCAAAAGTCGGTGCTAATCTGCCATCCGGAATTCTCTTTTATGTACCGAACAGGCCCATCGCCCATTGCCCAATCGCCCATTTGATTTAGAGTAAAATTCATAGAATAGGAATCATTTGAAAGGCATTAAGTACCTGGTTCCATGCGCCCCCATTAGAGGCACGAAGTAACCTGGAACAATGGCGTTAATTCCTGAGTTAGCTAGCCATTTGCCATCAGAGCCACCATGTAAGTTCTAATATCCGGCGCTGACACTAGAATTTGTTTATTTTAGAGGTAATATTTGTTTATATTAGAGGTATTATCAGTGGAGTGCTCATGTAAAATGGGGTTTCAGAATTATAACTCCTCCCAATCGCTTTTTGTACTTTCCACAGCCGCCATAAGCCTCACTTCTGGGCCATGGCAAGCCCGCGAGCTGCTTCACGCATCAGCACTCCATCGATGTCAAGCTCAGACTGCGTTGTCGCTGTTGCAGTAGGTTCGAGGGCCGATGCAAACGAAGCAGCAGCGCTGGCCTTGTTTCCACTGGCCAGCAACGCGAGACCTTCGTAGTAACGGTTTCGTCGACTCGACGGCGCACATGCAACCGCCTCCTGCGCTGCAGCGAGTGCTTTGGAAGGGCTGCGCACCGGAAAAGGCGCGGCCAAGTAGAAAGCTGCCGTAAATATGTGCGCCAAACCATTGTTGTAATTGGCGTGCTTGGCCTTGAGTCTGTTCACGCTGCGGAGAAAGACCACGGCGTCGCCTGAGACGGCTGCTATTGCAATGCCCTTGGCACCACTTACGCTCGAGAAGCATTCGATGAAGTTGCACAAGTCCTGCGAAGATAAGATTGAACACCCATTTATCCAATCAAGTCAATAGGAGGATTTAAAAAACTTTGTGGAGTTGTGTGCAAAGCAAAACTTACTTCAGGCTCGAAGTTCCCTCGATCGTCGAACAAAAAGGACTGGTAAAGCTCGACAGCTCTGGGAGCGTGCGCGCGCCACAAAGATCGAAACTCGGGTGTATCACCAGGGCCGTCGACAGTGACCGTGTTCCCATTAGTCTTCAATCGAAGCCATCCACATAAGGCATCTGCGCATCGTCGCTGCAGTGCTACATCGAAGGGCTTTTCTGCTATTTCAGCCTCAGCTGACTGATATTCTTTCCAAAGGTTCTCAACATTGCGCTGAAGCGGGTCAGCGTTGGCATCTACTGTCTTAAAAGTATCAATCTCAACCAAACTCTCCGATGTAGTAGTGATAGAGTCAATTGAAGATTCAGAAGACTTATCTTTCGGCACTTGGCGGCGGAAAAGTCCTGCCAGGCGGTCACGCTTGCGTTGCGGAGCAGTTTCCTCGGAATTTCCGTCGTCACTGCTAGGTACAGCTAGCCTTTGAGGTGCCGAGAGACGCACGTCTGGCCTAGGAGTTGCAAAACCTTGAACAAGTTTGCAGCTGGGAACAAGTAAAAAATAGACCCACTTCATGACAACTGCCTCCGGTTGCGATACAATCAAAATTAATATCTATGGTAGATACAGAATAGATGCGAGTCTTTTAGAAGTTTACAACTCACAGCATTCCTTGGCAAGCAGAGTAGCTACACTGAGATAAAGTAGCCCTTCTCAAAATTTTCGAACAAGGTTGACAACTAGCGCTGTAGACTAGTAAAAGAGTAGACTCAGAGCTGGACTTTTCTCGGGCTTCAGGCTTGAGGCTATCCTTGAAAGATACAGTACTGGCAAGGGTTTGTAGATACCCTTGGTACTGGACTGGCTGGACGGACGGACTGGTGTCATGTCGATGACTGATGACGAGAAATTGCTGTGAAAATTATTTCCCGAGACACGTGGACAGAATTGAAAGTTCAAACCACACAAACGTTGTGTGGAACAACAACAAAACGGCTCGTGCAATAAGCGAAGCAGCAAGCAGCGAAGGTGTGGGCGTGCTCTAGATGTCATCTTTGAACGCATGTCCTTGCTCACGAATTCTTTCGATTATTGTGCATCATTTGTTGTGTTTCAGCGCACCGACTTGGGTTTCTTAATAAGATGCTTAGATCATAAATCATACCCCTCGTAAAGTCTGTGCTCTGACTTTCAACAGCATTCTACCAAATTTAAGCTGAACAGCTCAATCATTTTCGCGATACTTCGGTGAATATCATTTCGAAATATCATCATTCGCTCCTTAACACTTTGACCTTTGTTGATAGGGTTAATCATGGAGAAGCGCAAAGCTGATGAAGTGACTGCTGCAGCTTCAGATGAGAAGCGCGCACGAGGATCAGGCATTGGAGCCAGTTGGCTTCGCGACATCTTCTTTGGTGATGAGACTAGCACTTGGGCTACTCTAGCCCGTGATAAGGGAGCCGAGGACCAGGCAACGATGGCGGGGCACGTGAAGGCTGCAGGCTTGCGAGCGTCTTTGGTCGCGAACCCGAGGGACGGCGTGTGCATTTACACGCACAGCGACAAGGCGGCCACGGTGGCAGGTTCGCGTCAGTGCTTGAAGCTCTTCACATCTTGGCTTTGTCCTTGCGGTTCATATGAGATTTATGAATGAATTAACTTTGTATGTTTGGCACGGAATTATTTCACGCTTTCACCCGGTTGTTACCTTACTGTAATTGTTCGATGGTCACGCGTTGCTCTTCAGATCGGCCGGCGATGGAGCAGATGGTGTGGGCAATGTTTGGCCTTCACCCAGACAACTTCAGCCTGGAAGAAACTTTCCAGGAATTGCGGAGCCGGTATGCTACTGACACTTAGCGCGTTGAGTTTGCTGGGAATTCATTCTATTCATTACTTTTCAGTTTGATTACATGAGACGCTTTCATTGAAGCTTCTTCACGGGCCCCAGAAATCTCTTTTGAGGTTGTCTCGCGAAGTGTTTTATGTTGTTCCTCCTCTGTGCCTCCTCTAGCTACGTGGCCCTTCGCCTCGCTCGCCGCTTTGCGTCCATCGACCTCGTGCAGCGCCAGCCGTCTGCTCTGGCCGCTGCTCAAGCGCTGGAAACCGCCGCCCTAGACTTCACCATTGATGCAAGTGGAGGAGGCAAAGCATCGTCGTCGTCGTCGGCGTGGGACGCTAAAGTGGACCAGGAGCTGTTGCCAGCGCTCGCAGCCGTGGGTTTAGGGTCACGCGCCATTTCCAACGAAGTCGCTGCTGTGCACTTCCGAAACGACACCCTCCCCAACGCTCTCTTAGGGCGGTACCTCGAGGTAAGGAAGGATGATGTGGGCTATAAAAGATATTTTCTTGATTCGTTTCGGTTTTTCTTCTTCTTCTTCCTTTGGCCTATTTTTCTTTCGATTACTGATTTCTATTCTATGTCTCGCACAGGCCAGCGGGGTGCGTGTGCACGACATCACGGTGAACGTGCCAGCGGACATGAAGTTTCGCCGTTTGAACGTGTCGTTCTACGACCCGAGCGACTACCGCCCACCGGCGCCTTTCCTCTTCAAGCCTGCCCTAGCCTTCATCCTTGACACGTCAAGCGACTCAGCAACGTCTCAACCAGCCGAGAGTGGCGTTGGGCGGCTGTTGAAAGCTTTCACCGAATCGTTTTGGAAGGAACTCTCAGCGGGCGGGTGAGAGATGAAAATGGACGAGGAGAACATATCATTCGCAGGGTCATCATTATTTCTTGGGTTTGTTTACCACCTCGTCTTACTCATTAGAGACCAATCCACAATTTGTGTGACACTCTCCTTCTCTCACTGCTTTCCCTCATCTATGGATGGTTGATGTTGCACTCTCTTATATTTTATTACATTAGGTACATCCCCCCGCAAGAGCTTGTGGATGCTTCTTCCTTGCCGCTCAAGAAATGGGCGTCCTCGGGCATTACCCTCCCGAGCGGCACTGTGGTAATATCAGGGATCGTGTAGCACGCCTTTATGCTCGTACGGACGATACCCACTGCACAATGAAGCCTTTACTCACTTTCGTATTCTTGTATCTGTACTACATTAGATCCCATTGGCCGCGACCTTCGAGCCGAGAGAGCCGTTAAGCTTGTGGCTGCATGGGGCGCCTGGGGCAGGTAACCTTGAGTCGAATGATGTAGCAGCAGCGTTTTCAATGCTTTCGCACTGAAGTATGCATGCCCTCAATTTTCTTCGTGCTGTTTTGGATATTGATTGTGTCAACAGGCAAGTCAAGCTTCGTGCGGCATCTCGTTCCAGCCCTCAATCTGGCAGTCAACAAATATCTCGACCCACAAATGGAGGTACACTCAAAAACTTGGGTGAAATGTTAGTGCATCTAACGTCAATATCATCACCTTTCCCTCTTGTCACTAAGCCTCCCTAATATTATAACCACGACCTCCAAACAGGTGCGTTTCGTGAAGCACAACTTGAACAAGCCTCTCAAGGAGCTCAAGCACGAGCTGCAGTTGCGGCCCAACAACAACGACCTGAGCGTGATGAGCATCATTCAGGGCCGCCGCATGACTTTTTCCCAGGTACATTATATACTTACTGAGAGAGAATAGCAAGCTTCAGTAGTGTTGCGATGACATCCTCTGAGAGTAAAACACACAGTATCTCAGAGACTAGAAAACAGGGGCAATGCTGTCTCCTCCTTCACTTATTGTGACGCTTCTGTTTGCCTCTAATTTGATTTCAGCCTCATCACAACCATTCTTTGGTGCCATTTACCTCCCAACAATAGACCAAACGCGGTCTCGTCGTGATTGGCTTAGAAGAAGTGCCGTGCGCTGCAGAAGACGCAGTCGCAGTGGCCGCCTCGGCATTACAGGGTAGTAGTGATAAAACAAGCACCACGGAGAAGGGTGATGGTGGAGATGATGATGACGAGTACGAAGACGATAACGATGAGCAAATGGAGCAGTTTTTAACGCTGGAGCACTTGTGTGAACGGTTCAAAGGCATCGACAACGACGCGACTCTGGTACGTGTGGGTGTGAACTTCATTGCTTCGTTGAATCCTTTGAATCTATTGTTATGCGTGTTCCTCTTGTGACGCATACTGGACAAAGTTGAGTCTTCAAAGGTTTCTGTATCGGGAAAATTCAGCCAGCATCTGATTTTATTTTCCGTCTTCTTTTCCTTCAATCACAGGTGCCGGTGTTTACCTCCAACTATCACTTGCGCGCACCTGGCAATGGCGTGATGAAAGCTCTCAAAATGTTCAAAGATACCATTGTGGTGGAGCTGAGGTATAATATGGGTCTACAACCCTCCTTTCGTAAACTTCAACCGTTGCACCGTGGAGATTTCTTCTTGCCACTCTTTTATAGTTCAATCAGCTTATCTGTGTGTGCGCCTGTCGTCTCTTTTCCTCTTTCTCTGCCGTACATGACAACGTCGTTCCTCAAACAGCGGCGTCACGGGCACTGCGAGGTCTGGTCTCGCAGGCCGGCTTCTAACGGATCTCTTGACCGCGCAAACCTCTCGTTTACTAGCCGTTGGATCAGAAGTGACGCCACCATCGGCGCTGCAGTGGGCAGCTCCAGTGCTGGAGGACTCGTTTGAGCTTGGGGACGGCGACACACGCCCCCTCTTGCTCAAGCTTCGGGTAGTGGCTTTCTTTGCCACGAGGCTCGCCATGAGTGTAGCTCCTGCTTCACCCCCCCCCTCCGGCGGGGCCCTGTGCCTCAGCGTGGGCCAATCCAAAGACGACAATCGCGTCACGCTTGCACTGCGCCACGCCGCCTCCTCTCTTGGAGTGACTCCTTCATCGTCGTCTCTTCCTCTGCTGGCGCCCCCGCTCTACCTGACCAACAGTGGGGGTGGGGCATGCCTGTTTCCTGACCCCAGTGCGTCGCTTGAAGTACAGGGGGGATTCAACGCCCACGCTCTCCTCGACATCCGGGCATCTGCGATCCACACTTCCCTCGGCGCCCTGCCAGAGACCGTAGAATCGCGCACCTTGCACGAGCTTGGGCAGGTGATACGAGAGAGGATAATCTTAGAGAAGATGATGCTCCATGCGAAAAAAAAGAAAGGATAGCTCGCAGTTTATGTCTTAAAAACGATATTATCATTGTTGTTGGTTCTTCGATTTCTCTTTATTTCCTTCCTATGATCCAGCCTCCTCTGTATTCATTTGCTCAAAAACATTGCATCTCACGGTGCTTGCCCCTCCTCCCCCCCCTTCACTCAAGGTGTGCGACTATTACTTCAAGGGTGCCCTCGCGCCCGCGGTGGTGGTGGTCTGTGGGAAGCCCGAGCTCGCAACCTCCCTTGTTGATCTTCTCGCAGGCTCGGCACAACCACCACAAGCATCAGCCACTGGTGTAGTGCCGTACTGCTGCGCCCTGAGGGACATCAATCCCGAGGTATCACACCACTAAGGGGGGGGGAGTGTTTGTGATCGATTGCACTTTCGTAGCCTGTTGTTCGAGGCGATTTACTTCTGTTGAATTTTGCTATTGCGGCACCCTATTCACGTCCTAATATATTCACTCTCACCTATTTTCACATCATATTTTGCCATGTGCTTCTTTTCCTCATTTTCTTCTCCTGCCACGGCTAACAGGAAGTGAAAATGGCCAAGTCCCTCTATGACGCGCACTCCACCAGGAACCTTCGCGATGAAATCATTAGTGCTTCCAAGCAACCGAACCACGATGGCCTGGTATCGACTATGATATAAGCAACTGAATGATGACTTTTTCTTTTCCTTCGCGAATGAAGACTGCATCGAAAGAGCTCAAAGTTATGGCTGCTGGACTGATACCACGTGACAGTCTACTTCTCTAATGTTATATCTCTACATCTCTTTGAACTGCAGGTGGCAATAGAGCTAGTGTGCAGCTCATTGGAGAGCCAACTGCTCATTCGGGAGCTGGTGGAAGACTCGCCCTCTTTGACTGCGTTTTCAACCAACAAATCGGCCCTCGAGAAGACTGGCCTCTTCTTTGTGGTGTCCCTCATTGACTGTGCGCTCACGCCTGAACTCGCGAGTCGGGCCTCGGTGGTGGTGCAGTAATAATAGTAAGTTCTCCCGCTGGAATAATGAGAGAAGGGCAGTGGGAAATGGTCTATGGCGTGGTAGGATTTGAGGCGGATACTAAGAGACCAGAAGAAGCGCCATAGAGATCAAAGTCCATGAGTCATAAGTTCATAAGTGCTTTCAATGCTCCGGCACTATGCAAACACCTCCATACTAATCTCCGCTGCCTTGCTTATAGGTAGCTTATAGCAACCGTATAAGTATTCTATTACCTAGGAGGTCTAGAGTAGGGGCGGTTCATAACGCTCTAATGTAGTTTTTTGATTTTTGGTTTATTTTATTTCCTCCGAACGATAACTTTTCGAGAGCCATCCAAGGGCACAGTTTTATTAGTTTTGAAATGGGGCGAAAT
>Ga0307979_1003210_pt1 | contig 11084 bp, 10 predicted proteins | sample OrgLakmetage1058_FD_201833 | JGI IMG/M metagenome (GOLD analysis project Ga0307979, IMG submission 201833) | Saline water microbial communities from Organic Lake, Antarctica - #1058 | ecosystem: Environmental > Aquatic > Non-marine Saline and Alkaline > Saline | place: Antarctica: Organic Lake...
GATCTGACAAGGTTCGAACCTTTGACCACTTCCTTCGGAGGGCATCTCATTGCTGCGTTTTAGATTGGGAACAATCGGTTTAAAGCGAGATGATTCAGGTATCTACTTGTCCTATCGGCACTTCAAGAAAACTCTTTTTAAACCGTTAGTTGTACGATTGAAGCCGATTCTGGGCACAATGCCGTCTGGTTTCAAATGTCCGAATTTGACCAAAATGATCGCTGCACTAAGCTCCAGTTCCATTAGCGTACTCACCAAGACCGCGGTAAGCAATACACTTAATTCTGTCTGGTTCACGCTGTCCAAAATCGGACAGTTTATGTGGTCTGATGATTAACGCGTTCACTAGCTTTCGTTAATTGTTGAAAAACTCCGGTCGTCAAAAAGTGCGAATCGTTAGATAAATATCTGCACAGCGATATAGGAATAACTTTTATCAACGATGGAGCGTAAACGTCTGGTAAACCCATCTTGAGCCCGACGCCGCAGACGTCAAAATAGTGTCCACTTATTTCTTAGTGGACACTTGTTATGAACAACCTAAGCGTAACCCGCTCGTACCGAAAACGCCGTCAATACACCCCAGAATTCAAAGGCCAGCTGGTCCCACGAAGTAGTGATCCCTAAGCGCCATAAGTTCGTTCAGCGCAGCGAACAACTGGATGCTGTTCAAGGTAACTTGCTGGATGAGCTTATCGATGGCGACCTTGCCGCCATCGAAGCCGAATTAGCACAGCTAGCGCCCGCCGAACACCGACGAAAGCTAAAAAACAGCCCAAGCGCGCGCCACTGGCGCCAGAGCTGCCACACACCCTGATTCACCACGAGCCTGAGAACACCCAGTGCCGCGCTGCGGCTGCCAGCTCAAACGTGTCGGTGAAGGCATCAGTGAAAAGCTGGATTACGTACCTGGCGAGTTCACGGTGGAACGCCACATCCGGGGCAAATGGGCCTGCGAACAATGCGAAGCCCTGATCCAGGCTCCCGTAACACCCCAGGTCATTGACAAAGGCATCCCTACCGCCGGATTGCTGGCCCAAGTGCTAGTGGCCAAGTACTCGGATCATCTAACTCTCTATCGCCAAGAACGCATCTTCGGTCGCACAGGCCTCACCATCCCACGTTACACCTTGGCTGCGTGGGTGGGAACCTGCGGCGTGCAGTTACAGCCCTTGGTGGATGCGCTGAGAAACATCCTTCTTCAACATACCGTGTTACACGCTGACGAAACACCGGTCAGCATGCTGGCCCCGGGCAAGAAGAAAACTCGCTAGGTAAATAATCTAGCTTTTCACTAATGTCCTCACCCACACGCTTGAGCCGGCAGCCACAATGGCATTGGGTGTTCTCTGTAGTGGTGACCAAATTCAGTTGACCACTACAATTTCCTTTTGGGTTTTTAGTTTATTCGAGCGAGCGTAGGGAAGTGCAAAAAACTTAATTTACGACATGCTCTTGACTGTCATATGTCTTATGTCCTATAAATGAGTTGTAGAAAAAGTAGGAAGCAAAAATTCGAATTGGTGGTTGTAAATTAACCGAAACAACAAGATTTCCGTGCAGGAGAGTGCGATGAGTATCGATTTCGTAGTGCACGACGCCGATGACAGTGTCGGTGTGGTCGTAGTAGAGGGCATTAAGGCGGGGCAGAAACTGACTGGGTGGGTTATGCATCAAGATCAGACTGTTATCTTTGAGGTTCGTGACTCAATCCCCATCGGCCACAAGCTGGCCATTCGTGATCTAGCCGAAGGCGATACCGTAATCAAGTACGGGGTCGACATCGGTAAAACAATTAAATCAATCAACCAGGGTGAGCATCTTCACGTCCACAACGTCAAAACAAAGAGGTGGTAAGTATGGAACTCAAGGGACGCAAGTTCATGGGCTATCGTCGCGATAATGGCCGTGTAGGAATTCGTAACCACGTTATCATATTACCAGTGGACGATATTTCCAATGCCGCCGCTGAAGCAGTGGCTAACAATATTAAGGGTACTATGGCTCTGGCTCATCCTTATGGGCGCCTACAGTTCGGCGCTGATCTGGATCTACATTTTCGTACATTGATTGGCACTGGCAGTAATCCCAACGTAGCGGCTGTAGTGGTTATTGGTATCGAGCCAGGTTGGACCGCCAAGGTTGTAGAAGGTATCAAGGCTACGGGCAAACCTGTGATCGGATTCTGGATTGAACAGAACGGTGACCATAACACCATATGTTCTGCTTCAAAAGCTGCCCGAGAATACGTCCAGTACGCCACTGAACTGCAACGTGAAGAGTGTGATGTTAGCGAGCTCTGGGTGTCAACCAAGTGTGGTGAATCTGATACGACATCAGGATGTGGGGCAAATCCTACCGTTGGTGATGCCTTTGACAAGCTGTACGACGTGGGTTGTACATTAGTGTTCGGTGAGACTACAGAGTTGACCGGCGGTGAACATTTGGTGGCTGCTCGCTGCGCCACCCCTGAGATTCGCGAAAAATTTCAGGCGATGTTCGATCGATACACTGAAGTGATTAATCGCCACAAAACTAGCGACCTCTCAGAATCCCAGCCGACTAAGGGAAACATCGAGGGTGGGCTGACCACTATCGAAGAAAAAGCGTTAGGCAACATCCAAAAGATCGGCCACCGTTGCCAAGTTGACGGTGTACTTGATAAGGCAGAGACGCCGGATAAACCTGGCTTATGGTTCATGGATTCCTCATCTGCAGCTGCGGAGATGGTAACTTTGTGTGCGGCATCGGGCTACGTGGCTCACTTTTTCCCCACAGGACAAGGTAACGTCATTGGGAATCCCATTCTTCCAGTTATCAAGATTTGCGCTAATCCGCGTACCTTGCGCACGATGGGTGAGCACGTTGACGTTGATGTTACAGGTATTTTAAAGCGAGAAATCAACATGCAAGAAGCGGGTGATGAGCTTCTTGAAATGATGTTTCGTACTGCGAACGGGCGTAATACAGCGGCCGAAGCTTTAGGGCACCGCGAATTTGTGCTAACCCGGCTGTTCGAGAGCGCCTGATAAAACCCATAAATTTTTGCAACAATGAATCGCGGCGTTGTGCTAAGAGCCTAATTAACAATCAGTTATGTTTTGCTTTTTGCGTCTATCGATTCACTTGGTTCAACAACACTTTTTTGGAAAACCGATAAATAACAATGATATAACAATCTGCATCGGAGACTATTATGTTTAGTTCAAAAATGTACAAAGCCCCTTTCTTAGCAACGTTCATCTCTATATCGATCTCTATAACCGCGTTTAGCGGCCAAGTTTCAGCTCAAGATGTAGATGATTTCCCTACCAGTAACGTGCAATACATTATTCCCTTTGGGCCCGGCGGTGAATCCGACATTAGTGCTCGGCTTCAACAACAGTACTTTGAAGAGATTACCGATCAGCAATTAATTGTTCAATACATGGCAGGCGGCGGTGGAGCCGTCGGCTGGTCGCAGCTTAACGAAATGGAGGCCGATGGTTATGCCATTATGGGTACTAACCTGCCTCATATCATTCTCAAGCCTATGGGCAAGGATCCGGGCTTCAAGACCAAGGATCTTAAGAACTTCTATTATTTTCACTATTCACCGGACGCTTTAATCGTTAACAACGATAGTCCTTATAAGACGTTAGAGGAATTCATTGCCGCTGCGAAGAAGTCGCCTGGAGCAATTACGTTGTCTGGCAGTGGCACCCAGTCGGCCAACGACATCGCTAATCGTAAACTCGAAATGCTAGCCGATATTAAGACCACTTATATTCCTTTTAAAGGCACCGGGGCGGCGGTAGCGGCATTACTGGGTAACCAAGTTCAAGCTGAATGGGGCTACACCACGGTGGCGTCTAATCATAGAGACAAAGCACGGATGCTGGCCGTCGCTTCAAAAGAGCGTCACCCGCAGTTCCCTGATGTCCCGACTTTTAAAGAGTTAGGTTATGAAATGTTTGGGGGCGCGTATCGTGGAATGGCGGTTCCAGAAGGTACTCCCGAAAATATAGTCAAAAAACTCTCCAATATTTTTGGACAGATTAATCAAAATGCCGAGTTCCGAGAGAAGATGCTGGAGTTAGGCTTCGTGCTGATTGACGTGCCCTATGAAGAAATGGAGGAGTTCATGGCTGAGCGACAAAAGGAATATGAAAAGATTGCGGAAAAAATGAACATCAATAAATGATTTGAAATTTATTTTAAAAATTGGCTTCTGAAAACTTTCAGGAGCCATCCGGCGCTGAGGTAGTAAATGGAAATCTTTTATTTCATGCTGGCCGCGTTTTCCCCTTTTAATCTGTTCCTCGCGGTACTAGGTGTGGCCGCAGGGATTTTTATCGGCGCTTTGCCAGGACTGTCCGCCACCATGGCGGTAGCGGTTCTTGTGCCGGTTACCTTTGGCATGCCAACGGAAGCAGCATTGATTATGCTTGGCGCCATTTACACCGGTGCCATTTATGGCGGTTCCTATGCCGCCATCTTGGTTAACACGCCGGGTACTCCGTCAGCAATCGCCACTACATTCGACGGGTACCCAATGGCGCGTCGTGGTGACGGGGATCTCGCGATCACTCTCTCCACGCTGTCCTCAGTGGTGGGCGGACTAGTGGGTGTGTTGGCGCTTTTGACGCTAGCGCCTTTGTTAGCTCAAATTGCCTTGAAGTTTGGGCCAGTAGAGTATTTCTGGTTGGCAATTTTCGGCTTAACACTAATATCTGCACTCTCACAAGGTTCTACGCTTAAGGGTTTCATCGGTGCTGGCATCGGTTTGCTACTTTCTACGGTGGGCGTGGCCGTAATAGGAGCGGATATCCGCTACACGTTCGGGTCACAGTTCTTGCTTGGAGGCGTAGAGATCATTTCGGCCTTAATAGGCTTGTACTGCATACCGGTATTGATTGATTTGGTCGCCACTCCAAGTGCCCATTTGCAGCCACCAAATGAAGGGCGTGGCATTCGCTTTCGTGAGAGTCTCGGTCTGATATGGCGTAGCAAATTTAACTCGCTGCGAAGCGCTGTGATCGGCACCATCATTGCTATATTGCCCGGTGCTGGTGGTTCGATTGCCAGCTTAGTGTCCTACTCCGAGGCGCGGCGTACATCATCACGTAAAGAGTATTTCGGTCAAGGCGAGCCGGATGGGGTGATCGCCACCGAGTCAGCAAACAACGCCACTGTCGGCGGCGGATTTATTCCAACTTTTGTGTTGGGCATTCCGGGTACACCGCCGGATGCGGTGATTCTTGGTGCTTTATTGGTGCAGGGCTTCCGAACTGGGCCTGAAATGTTCACTACCCATGCTAATGTTACTTATACCTTCATCGGTGGCTTGTTTATCGCTACTTTAGTTATGCTCCCCCTAGGATTGCTGATCGGGCGTTATGCTTTTAAATCGATTGTGGCAATTCCTAAGGCGCTACTAGTCCCGAGTATTGCCTTTATGACTGTGATAGGCACTTACGCTATTCGTAATAATCCCTTTGATGTTGTTGTTATGGTAGTGCTCGGAGTCATAGGTTGGGTACTTGCACGTTATGACATCAAGCCTTCGCCCATCGTGCTTGGTTTGATTCTGGGGCCCATTGCCGAACAAGGTTTTGTGCAGGGATATTTGATGGGCAATGCCTCAGGCTCCGTATTAATGGTTTTCTTTGGCCGTCCAATTTCATTAGCAATAATTATACTGGTAGTGATATCTGCCCTTTTTCCGCTTTGGCGTATGCGATCCAGTCGAAGAGCTAAACCATCACAAAAAAGGGAGGTTCAGCATGAGCACTGAAATAAGTCCTCTCCAAGTTAATGCGGAACGTACAGATCGTATCCTTGCATCAATCATGATCGTTATCGCCCTTGGCGCGCTGTGGTTTAGTCGCGACATATCGATTATGGCTAGCGTCTTTCCTCGTACCATAGCCATCCTATTGCTAATATTCAGTATTGTACTTTTAATACGCGCATTTTTATCTCAACCAAAAATATCAAAACCGGAGCCTGGTAGCGTTGTACGTAGATTAGGGCTCATCTGCGTGTTAGTTCTATGGAGTTTTTCTCTCAAATGGTTCGGGTTCATATTTGCCAGTGTTCTCGCTACAGTGTTACTAACATTGCTGGCTCATTATCATGGTTGGACGAGCAAGCGTGCGATTTTTTATGGCCTGGTATTAACTGGAATCATTACATTTTTCTATACTTTGTTTGCCATTCTTCTCAACGTACCACTACCGATAGGCCTGTTATGGCAGGGGCTTTAAAATGGAAAATACGATGAGTGATATTATAATTAGTGAGTTCATGGACGAGGCGGCCGTCGAGATCCTTAAGCTGGAATTTTCAGTAATTTTCGACCCGACACTTGTGGAAGATCCCGAACGACTGCTGGCTCTGGGCCAAGGAGTCCGAGGCCTAATCGTGCGGAATCGCACTCAAGTCAACGACGCATTGTTGGCCAACTTTCCTGATTTACAAGTTGTGGGTCGGCTTGGCGTTGGCCTCGATAATATTGATCTCAATGCTTGTGCGGCACGCGGAGTCGAGGTTAAACCGGCAATGGGGGGCAATGGCAGTTCGGTTGCCGAGTATGTCATCGGGGGTGCCCTGATGCTTCGCCGTAGTGCCTACTTTTCTAGCGCAACGATGTTGACTGGCAAGTGGCCACGGCAAGCACTGATCGGCAACGAAGTTTGCGGTAGCGTGCTTGGGCTAGTAGGGTTTGGTGTTATTGCACAAGAAATAGCGCACCGAGCGCTGGCTTTGGGCATGGAAGTGATTGCCTTCGACCCACACTTGGCTGGCGAGCATCATGCATGGAAAAATATAGGGCGCTGTGACAGCCTCGAATCATTGCTCGATGAAGCCGATGTAATTAGCCTGCATGTACCACTAACTGAAGAGACTTTTCATCTGATCGATACCGCATGTCTTAAGCGATTCAAGACCACGGCGGTTCTAATTAATGCCGCGCGAGGGGGAATCGTTGATGAAGTAGCGCTCGCAAACATCCTTCGCGAAGGGGGGTTAGCCGGAGCTATGCTGGACGTCTTCGAACAGGAACCACTGAGAGCAAAATCGGTTTTTGAAGGCATTCCTAATGTAATACTAACACCACATATCGCTGGAGTGACAAAGGAATCTAACGCTCGTATTAGCCAAATGACTGTTGATAATGTGTGTGCTGTGCTTGCTCGTCGACTGGGGGGTGCAGGAAAATGAACAAACAAGTTACTATAACTCTCGAGGCTGCGAGAAAGCTTGCGATGAAGGCGATGCGTGCTCATAATTTTGGAGCCTTTGAGGCTATGGCCACTACAGAAGCGCTGCTAAACGCAGAGCGTGATGGCTTGCCTTCTCATGGTCTGTCGCGGTTGCCATTTTATTTGGAGCAGGCAGCAACAGGCAAGGTTGATGCTAAGGCAATACCGAAGGTAGAGGTTGATGGCGCCGTAGTTCGAGTCGATGCTGGTCATGGATTGGCTTTTCCTGCAGTGACGGTAGGGGTTAAAGCTGGGATCGAGTCAGCCCGAAAGTATGGGCTGTCGGCGGTGTCTATTGCTCGTTCTCACCACTTCGGTGTTGCCGGTGCGCCGGTAGAGGTAGCAGCAAATCAAGGGCTGATGGCAATGGGTTTCAGCAATGCACCTTCAGCTATTGCGCCTTGGGGTGGAAGTCGACCGCTTTACGGCACGAATCCTATCGCTTTTGCTTGTCCGCGTCGGAATGCTGAACCCTTGTTGATCGACTTATCGTTGTCTAAAGTGGCGCGAGGAAAAGTGATGCTGGCCAAGAAAGCTGGAAAACTGATTCCTGATGGCTGGGCATTAGATGTTGATGGGCGCCCCACCACTGATCCAGATGCAGCCATTGCCGGCAGCATGGTGCCGGCTGGGGATGCCAAGGGCGCTACACTCGCATTGATGGTCGAACTACTGACAGCAGGGTTAGCTGGCGGCCATTTTGGTTTTCAAGCTAGCTCCTTTTTCGAAGCCGAAGGAGACGCGCCGAACACTGCCCACTTGATTTTGTTATTTGACCCAGAACGCTTTTCCTCTAGCTTCTCAGTACATATTGAAACTTTATTTGAGGCGATGCTCGATCAGCCAGGTGTGCGCCTGCCAGGTGATCGCCGCTACCAACTAAGGCGTGAATTTGATGGCATCCTGCTGCTGCCTTCCGAGTTAGTGGCTAACTTGGAGCGGCATGCGGGTGTTGTCCAATGATTTATGAGATGGGCCGCAGAAAACCATAAAGCTACTAGTAAATTGCAAAATTCTTAGTGAAATTTAAAGAGTTAATTAAAGTTTTCATACACTAAGTTTAAATCGTTGATAATAAATTATTTTATAAATAAAGATTTGTCGAAGGTTAGTAGATTTCTTTTCAGCAACTGGCATATCAATCTGGCGACGTCTCAAAGTATAGAGCTCAAGTCAAAGGCGCTGAGATCGTGATTTTTTGAAGCTTCTTGTGGCACTAGGTTCAATTGATACTGTTGAGCATTAGTGAATGAGTAACTTGGCGTCATAACTATTTTGCGCTTAATAAAAAGCGCAGGAAGGAATGTTTTGCAGTGTTTCAATGCTGTAATAATGTGTAAGTTTGGTACTTTATAATAATTAAAAAGTTGTTTGAGCTGATGCGATGTTGATTTTAAATTTATTAATAAAAAATTCTAAATTTTCTCGTCAAACAAAATCAACTATAATATATTCATATATAAAGAGGGATTATAATGAATAGTCCAGTGACATTAACATTTGGCCCATTGTATCAGCAAATTAAAGCGGCGTTGTTAGGGCGTGTAGTGTCTGGGGAGTGGGCCCCAGGAACTTTTATACCGAGTGAGTCTGCTCTTGCAAAAGAGTATGCAGTGAGCGTGGGCACCTTGAGAAAAGCTTTGGATACGCTCGCGAGCGATCAAGTCGTAATTCGCCATCACGGTAAGGGTACGGTAGTAGCGACTCACGACACTGATCGATCGTTGTTTCAGTTCTTCCATTTGGTGCGTTTGGATGGAAAGCGTAGTCTTCCAGCATCACGGGTACTTCTCAGAAAGCAACGCGCAGCAACATCGGAGGAGGTTAAGATTTTAGCGTTGGAAGCTGGAGAGAAAGTCATTCATATAAAGCGGGTGCGTGATTTAGACGGTCATCCTACGCTACTTGAAGACGTAGTTGTCTCTGCACGTTTTTTTTCTGGACTCGAAATAGCGCCCTTGCCATTACCGAACACGCTTTATCAACTCTATGAAAAGCAGTTTGGCTGTAGCGTGGCTAACGCCGAAGAGCGGTTATCCGCTGTGGCAGCTAATGAAAAGGACGAGATTCACCTAGAAGTTAAGAAAGGGACGCCATTATTGGAGATTCGACGTATTGCTAAGGATCTTCAAGGAAAACCTGTGGAGTGGCGAGTTTCGCGTTGTGAAACGAGCCAGTATTGCTACTTTAATGAGCTTTAATTCGGCCTGCTGGTTTTAGATCGATAGTAGGGTAGTGTTAAAAATTATTGGGGCAAATAAATCTCATTTTATTGATACACGTTGTGATTCGTTATTGTCTGTCAGTTATATAGATTAAGAAAGTAGGGCTTTAGCTGCTAAAGAAATTAATCAAGCGCAGGCTGCTTTTTTTCATCGTGTTCAGAATTTCGACGCTCAGTACTAAGCGAGCTCTTTCTTCGCTAATATCCTTGTGCCAACCTAAGCATGAGCCAACGGATTTTATTGATAGATGCGAAGCGGTATTCATCATGCTTCGCCGAACAGCTGGATCAGTTTTGCGTTCAAGTGCCTGTTAATCGCTCTTGAGACCCATGCTGCGGCAGGCTGAATAGCTGTGATTTGTTTTCAATGGACCAGTAGATTCTCGGATTACTAAGGGCGCATCTAGCAGCAGCTGATGAGGGGACGTATTGCCATCAATTCGCGCGATTAATGCGTCGGCTACTCTATGTCCGATCTCGGCGGCGGGAACCGCGACGGTGGTGAGCGCTGGGGTCATGAAGCGTGCTTGGGGGAGATCGTCGAAGCCGGTGACTGAGAGCTCATGGGGTACGCTAACACCGGCACGTTGAGCGGCTAACATTACGCCGAAAGCGAGGGTGTCGTTGCCACAAAGTATTGCAGTTGGTGGGCGCTGGAGTCGCATTAGTGTCTCGAACGCCTGAAAACCTTCGGCAATACCGTAATCCACGATAACGATTTGCTCTGGTGTTATCGAACAGTCGGCCTGCGCAGCTGCCTGAAGAAAACCTTGCATCCGGGCACGGGCACGATCATTGCTCTCTACCGGTGCACTTACCACTGCTAGCCGACGATGCCCAAGTTGCAGCAGGTGTTCGGCCAGCGCGATTGCTGGGGTGGTATTGTCAAACCCGATACATGGCCATTCGACGTCGTCTATTCCATGCCAACAGGTCAAGAAGGGAAGCTTGCGCCGATTCAGGGTCGACAGCATGAGAGGTCGGTGATCATGGCCGATCAGTACCAGACCATCAACACCGTGCTGGATCAGGGTCTTCAAAGCTTCGAATTCATCATTTAGGTCGTAGCGGTAGGTGGCAATAAGCAGGCGGCAATCGTGATGTTTGAGACGCTGCTCCAAGCTGTTGATGCCAGTGCTGAAGATAGCGTTATCTAGGGTGGGGACAAGTACCCCAATCGCACCAATACGCCGCGAGGCAAGGGCGCGGGCGGTGCCATGCGGCACGTAGCCAAGCTTATCTATGGCGGCCTCTACACGCGCTCGTAATTGGTTGCTGACATGCGGGGCTTGATTTAGGACCCTTGATACTGAGGCCGTCGAAATGCCGGCCTCTCGCGCCACATCTGCCAGTAGAGCGTTTTTGAATTCACTGTTCATTAGAGATTTATTCCTATTTTCAAATCATTAGGTCCTTGTTCATCTGCGAGATCATAGCCGAGAAAAATTTTTCTGGACAACTCATCTATATGAGTCTAAGTTGAATAAAAGGTGATTTGCAACCCAGTTGTCCAAATAGCTGCACTTAAGCAGCCTGTTTATTGCGCTCAATTTCCTGCAGTTTTCCAGGGTTGAGGGACACGGCTCCGGTGACTTTCCAGTTTCGAGTATCAC
>Ga0307979_1003211_pt1 | contig 11082 bp, 8 predicted proteins | sample OrgLakmetage1058_FD_201833 | JGI IMG/M metagenome (GOLD analysis project Ga0307979, IMG submission 201833) | Saline water microbial communities from Organic Lake, Antarctica - #1058 | ecosystem: Environmental > Aquatic > Non-marine Saline and Alkaline > Saline | place: Antarctica: Organic Lake...
CTCGGGCCTCGTCCACTCGCAGACGGGCCAAGTGGCGCAAGCAGGCTAGCTGGCTCGCTGCCAATGCTCCCGGCGGCTTCTCTAACGCTGCACGCGTCCATTTCAGGGCTTCTTCTCGGTCCTGCGCACAAGTCATTTCACGTGCATTTTGAATGGTGAAAGAGTTAAGAGCGAACACTGTAGGCAATTGACAGAACGTACACGAATAAAATGTACTGGAATTAGATTACCAGAATTCTAGTCAGAGTCACTATGTAGCAACTACTCCAACAGCCTTCAAAAAGCAAATATTAGTTGGGAAACAATGCATTTCTCAATGCCAAGTCACAGGTGTGCTTGCCTCAATAAAATGGCTCCGAATTATTACTTTTTTATTCCACTACAAAACCATCGAAGACGAATTAAGGTCCTTCTTACCTATAAGTGTATCACAAACCTGTCGGATCCCCTCGAGCCCACCACACCAAAGGAGCAGCGCTAAGCGAGCTTGGGCCCGTGCGTGGTCTAAATCCGCTGCTTTGCGGTACATGGCAACGCTCAACGACGGGTCCGTCTTTTCGTTGTCGTTGCCCTCTACACACGTCGAGTCGGATTAAATAACAGAACGTCATGAGTGTGGTTGAATTCGCATGCGCCGTGCGAAAAAGACAGGGATTTTGTTCATGCCTGGTCCCAAGCATCATCGTTCAGGGCTCAAGAGTATACTAAGGCACAGCTCAAGAGTATATAGACGATACCCAGTAGATGTGAATTCCGACCCACACTTTGACCTAGCTCAATGCTGATAGGCATGGGTACTTACCTCTCCAGTAGTTGTTAGCTTTTTCCTTGAGGGCTTTAACATTCTTTTCACGCATTTCTCGGGCTGCTACCTTCTCCGGCTTCTCTTTGGCGACACCTCTAGCGTTGGATTTGATCATTATGAGTGAGATGACTTCGTATACTTGTTGGATACGTGAAGAAATATTACTACTGTAGTACTACAGAAGCTCTTCCAGTATGACAAGCAATTATTTGATTACTAGTATTTGTAATCTGTCATTTGCTTAGTCTGCGATGCGGTTAGCTGGCACTGTGAAAAGCAGTGTTCCACAGTTCCACGCGGTTCCACGGCTCCACGCTCGTTTTTTTTTTTTAAGTATCTACAGGGGGTGATTGTTGGCACCTCGTCGGCAACATGCTCGGGAAATTCGGAAAATAATTAATTCTGTCGTCGTTTGTTTCTTGAGGAGGAACATTTCAAATTATTATTATGTACTGTAATTAGCTTCTTGGAAATGCGCTTCGATCTCCGTGTAATACTCTTCGCGCTGACAGCTAGCCCAGTTCATGCCATCGAGCTCAACTCTTGGATTGCTATATCTGGAAGCGTGCGTGGTCCCTCAGGCGCCGCCCAGCCTCATGCCTCGCTTCAACTCTGTCCGATGACAAGACATCCTTTGCACATTGCTCCTAACCCTGGCGGCTGTCTCGAAGTCAACTCGGTAAATCTCAGGTAGACTAATACTCGTGGACATCATGAACTAAATTGATCTTAAGAAATTTAAATTGTCGCCTATTATCTGATTTACTGACTCTTGAGGTAGAATGGCCTCGTAATTATCGATCCCTGTGCTGTTGGTTGTTGACTACTGTACATGTATTTAGACATATCCGCGAGGTTACTTTTCCTTCAATGTACCAAACCGGCGCAGTGCTCAATACCTTCTTTTGATTTATTCGCCACCCGGGACGCCTTTTGCGACGTTGTGTCACTCCTTTCTTGTGGGTTCCATCCACTCGTCTGTGTGGCACCTTGGTTCATTGGATTTCCCCGATACTTCTATTCTTGACGGTGGCAATTCGATCCCTACGCGAATAAAAAATCAACAAATACTAAAAACTAGAAAGAAAAATCCTGAATGTGCATGCCAGTCGTGGACTTTAAACTCTGAAATTGAGATCTCGGCGAACAATTGCCTTCCCGGGCGCGAAGAGACTTCTGCACAACAACTAAGCAGCATCGAGTTTAAAACAGTGGACTACTGGTACTTGGCATCGACAAGTATTACCAATATATCGAATTTTACCACTTCACTTGTTAGACATATTTACAATTGTGCAGTGCATTTGACCTGGAAAGAAGAGTCTATTTTCACGCCAGCCATCGCCGTTTTCATAACAGTTGCAGCCTCGAGTGCACTCATCGTCTATGCGAAGCTGAAAGCGTTCTTAGCGGGGCAAAGACAAATCTGCAGTGGTCACTTATGGCACATCTATGATGATGGACGTGTACGCTGTGCTGCTTGGGCCGGACCAGTCGTAGGTCGATTGACTCCACTTAACTTTTATAGGAGGCTGAATAAAAGCAAGCAACGCAGTGAGCAACAGGCAGCTCAACGAACAGCTATTTTTGCATCGTTGGATGCGGAGCCAAAAATGCGTGCCATAGTCCTGACGCCATATGAGCATTGAGGCACGATTCATAGCTGTCGCTCGAGATAACCAATTACATCCATACGAACGAGTGCATACTCGAATGGGGGCATATTCGAGAAGCACTTTCTCAGGTCTCAGGGAAGGAGTACAAGTGAAAAGTGAAATTCTTGGGTGTGGCTGAGAAATTATGAGGATTATAGAATTTATCTATTTGGCATACTAGGCTCCGACGGGGCCGGCCGAAATTAATTAGAGGGCCAACAATTGAATAGTTTTAGTTTGAATTTGAGCTGGAGCTGCTTTACTTTTTATCTCTCTACCTGTTAGCCTTCAAATTCCGGCCACTTGGGGCCTGCGTCAAAAGAGAAAGATGCATATCATGTGGGTGCACATTTTTAATACAGGCCTCGAGGGGCCGGAATTAGAATACGTTAACCAGGAAGACAAAGCAAAGCAGCTTACACTAGGTGCAAGGAGAGGAGCCAGTAATAAGGCACACATGAACGGGTGGGCATGGAAGTGATGGCTGCGGTATTACGAAGAGAGTGAGAGTGGCAGGGGGTGGGCTCCTGAAGATTTTTTTTTCACAAAGGGCTTGAAGGGCCGGAATCAAAAGTTTAACAGGCAGAAATACAAAGGCCCCGAAGGGTCGGAATTGTTCCCGCCCGCGGAGAGTGCAACATTGCGTCTTCTCCTAGGCGACCCAGAAGAAGTGTCGCCCACCCCCGAGCTTTTGCATGACGCAAATACTGTGATGTACTGTAAAGAAGTACTATTTGATTGTACTCATCAATATGCATCTATATGCACGGCGCAGCACTCAAGCAATTGCGCGACTGTCTTATCGCGGCCAATTTGGCCACAGCTGGCGTCTTGAGAAGCGCTCGTCAATACCCCGAGGACGGACTTAGCTGGCGCACTGATATGATTGGAGCAGACCAACAAAAATTAAACGTTTCATGTTGATGCTGCGATTGCTCATGTGTGAATAGTAGGGTGTGCAGTCTACTTTAGGAACTGCAGAACTCTACAGGGAGGCAGCCGGCGGTATTATAAAGAAGACGGTAGAATACAACGTTGCGATTGTTTGTCTGTCTAGTCAGTCCAACTAGAATAGTTAGTCAGTCCGGTTTTTCGAGGCCGATCTCTAGCGGGCCTAGAAGCAGCTGAAAACAGAAAGAAACGACACCCTCATATTCAGCCCATTATGGCGCTCTTTTTATCCCTTTTGCTATGTCGGCGAATGGATCTCTTGGACCGGAAGCGTTGATTTATCTCACCGTGCTTTAAAAGAAGTCAGGTCACCGGTATCTTTAGTATGCCGATTTTCCGGAAGTAAATCGTCGCCCCGAGTGGGCGAAAATAGAAGGCCAACAGATAGAGATGAAAAGCATAGGAGCTCGAACTATGAAGCTACGTAATCAGGCACACATGCCGGAGTGGCCATGGAAGTGATAATAGCTGACCGAAGTCACACGCCCCTCCGTGCTCTGAGATTTCTGCTCAAAAGGGGAATTCCCGCCCGCAGAGGAGGGGGCCATTACGAAGTCTCTCAGGCGACCACGACGAAGAGTCACCCATGAGCAATTGCTGAGTTTGGTTTTTCTGTAGTAGGCCCGCCGGGGCTTCACGAAAAACAGAGTGTCACTGTGTCACATGTCACATTGGTGTCACACGTCTTCTTACTTTCTTCATAAAACGATCTTTTGTCTTTTGGTCTTTTGGTACTGTATCTTGTTGGTAACTTCTGGGGCTTCGGCATCTGCCATCTAGAGCAGCATTTCTGTCCGCACGTTAGCCTCGTTGCAGCCAAAGTTATGTCGTTTACCACAGATATTTGCCCCTGTTCACTCTTGTCGGAAAGTGACGCCGAACGCAAGCGGTGCGCCTACAGTCTCTGCTGCACCTCGTGTGCTGTTGGTGACCTCGCTCAGGCGAATGACGAAGAAACATTTTGCTGTGCTGGAAATTACAACGGCGCTTGCTTCCTTCATGGAACTCTGAGTGCATTGCCGTGTCTCGGGCTTGCAGTTGTTCTCGGCCCGTTTTCTTTGATATTTTGCTGCCCTTTAGGAGGTCTTTTGAAGTGGCCTTACTCCTGCTGCATTCGTCGTGGCATTCGCCAGAAGCACAAGATTCGAGGAAATTGTTGCCACGACTTCTTGTGCGCGTATTTTTGCGACGGATGCGCTGTCGCTCAAGAACTTCGTGAAACAGACATTCGCGCTCAACCGCTTGCCGATGCTGTTGCTGTCGTACAGCAACCTCTTCCTAAGTAGCTCGAAACCGCGTGCAACACCAAGCCTCACGTCGACAAGACTACGATGTCGACATCTCAGATTTAAGTAAAGTACAAGTGAAATTTTCCAATAGTATTATCACACGAACAATGTGTCCTCTATGCGATCGTTTTCGTTCTGCACAGGCCTTGAAGGACCGGGAGAAACTATTAGATGACAAGGATACCAATACTAACAAGAAATAGTGCACATCCAACGCAGGGATTCCAGCAACCAGGAAAGAGATAGAGCAATCCTACAGCCAATATGTGAATCATATCTTTAGTAATTTATTCGCAGAGAATTCGATGTATAAATATCTCTGAGCTAGTATGGAAAGATTGGTAAGGCGCTTTCCTTAAACTTTAGCCGCCAGAAATTATACCGCCAAGAATCAAGAAATATAAATGAAATCGCTCACCATCACGGAACTCTGAAATTAGTAATTAATAAGCCCTGGAGAAGCTTTACTGCAACAATTATCTTAGAGGCAGTTCATTGGGCTTGATCGTGCAAACACGAGCCCCGACTTGGAAACTCTTTTTAGGTTTCGTGCATTGTGTTGTGGTGTGGTGTTGTGTGATGCGCAATTGGCACAGGGAATTACCTCGCTATGCGTTATCTCAAGGGCGATTAGAATAGATTGGGCTACGGGCTATACTCCCCAATTGCAAAGAAACGCCATTAAACAGTTGTATGTAAGTAACAATAAGAAACATGTGCCATAATCGGCAACTCGAGCTACGGTGCCTACTCTTCGACACTGAGTGGAGTCTAAGGAGTTTCAATCCCTATGGATTTTACCGCAGGAACATCCCCTTCATTACCATCAACAAATTTCTCCGATTTAGTCGATATTGCTTTTGCAGCCGCGGCGGCCCGCGTTATGCTACCGTGTACAGGTGTGAGAGCTGCCGCCGAGTGAAGCAACGTGGTGTTGGATCTAGAAGTGGCCATTTTTACGGCCGCACGGCTTTGCATCTCAGTAGCATAGGCTTCCAATGCTAAGGGCAAGGAGCATTGAGACCTTTTTAATCCCTGGCCGCTGTGATTTTTTATCGACAGCACCATTTGCGCCGAAGTCGGAACCGATGCTGCTGCCGCCGCCGATGCTTGCATGGAAGCATCAACTCCTGCAACATGTTCAACGCTCGCTTGGCTTCGAGGTAAAGGTAACGCTTGGTCGCCGAGAGTAGAGTCATACAACACGCGCGCGAGGCTTATAGCGTCGAGCAAAGCCTAAATGACGAGATAGGCAGGCGCGCAATAAGAATCATTGTAAAGAAGACATTTTTCAGAATAATGGGCTAGATGTCAAACGGCACAAGATCGATATCAATGTAAGTACAGCACTAACCGCAGTCAACTCGACCGAACAAGAACCACGACGCATATTTACTAGCTACCTGATTAGCGCCTTGCCCCTTAAATGGAGCCATGGGATGTGCTGCATCTCCAAGCAACGTGGAACACTCTAAAAGCTGGCGTGCTGATGGTGAAAGATTAACCAATGAGGCCCCTGCAGCAGCTGCTGTTCTTTCCAGCGCTGCACCGGCTGTCACTTCCTTTGCTGGCACCGCTTCATTTGCGGCATTGAAGGATACCGGGGTTTTAGCGGCATCGGGATTTGGTCCAAGGAGAGAATTTGGTTGCCATGGCACTGGGCGATCATAGAGTGGGTAGCCAGTGACATTATTGGCACAGCAAGCTCCCAAGAGAGCAGGCAATGGCGCATGCCAACCACTACATCTATCCAATTTGCGGATTTCAAGCGTGAAAATTATTGAATAAGTTGGGCAAGGGCTGACAGAGTTCTGTATTTGTAAATGTCATTTATATATGGTGAGCTCATTATAGCAAGCACGAAAAGTACTTTATGGACAGAAGTCAAGAGGAGCAGTGGCACAAGGAAAAAAAGACGGGGGTTTTGTAAGCCAAATAGTAGGAATATACCGCCGCCTCGCCTCTGCCAATAAAGCCTCTGACCCACGAGTAACCCATGATCGAGCAACTTGTTCGTTGGGCTCAGGCCAAGAAAGCTGCCACATGTCACGGTCACCACCTGTAGCAGGCAACAGCAAGTCAAGAGGAAAGAAAGCACTTCGAAAACGCAAAGATGTCATTCAACACCATCCCTCTTGTGTCATTCTCCCATCACAATTTTTCGCTTTGTAACATTTGCTTACTTACCGTTATGGGCGCCTCTCGAAAAAGGCATCCGATACAACCGCGTCACGCCATCTACTGTCTCCGATATTTCCACGTTACTGACACTAACTGCCACCTCGTCTATATCCCCTGTTGATTGTTGTTTTACTGCAGCTGAAATCGCCTCGTTTAAACCTTCTGCTGTGGTGTTTGTAGCAGAACCTACCTCCTGGGAGACCTCAGCAGTATGTTTTGGTTGCATAGGAAGATAATCAGAAGTGGCCACGATCCCGAGCACGCAGACAACACCAAGATATACCAGTCCTGATTCGCTGTTACCATCCACGGAAAAGAAACGGCCACTGTTACTGGAAGAGCGGTGAACACTGCGAGCATTGCCGTCTCCCGGGGGCATTAGTGGCTGGTTTCTAGACGCTTGAGCAGTATACGGCTGCGAGTTCGTACCAGCCTGGTCGGGATCGGGGGTCACAACAGAACTAGTAAGGTCTGGCCTAATGGCAGTATCTGGACTGGCAGTCGCGAGAGCACTATTGGTGCAACCGATATTTTGCCCGGTAGAAATACCATCTAACAAAGCACGCACGCTAGACCGTATACCGTCAGCACCGACCAGCACCGCCACTTTGTGAGGCAGCAATATTGGTGCCATTGCATCCGCTTCTCGCCCTCTATTCGTGTCTCCCGCTGCATTGATAGGAGTAGATCCACAGCCTTCAACTTCAGTACTCACAGCTTCCTTTCTCTTGCTGCTAGTAGATTCTGGTGTCATCGATTTGACTTCACGCACCCACAACCGAAAGTTCTCTTTGGATATTGCACCACAGTTGACGACATCAGGTTTTTCGGGTGCAGGTTGAACTATCACTGCAGTGAGGGTGCAGCCCCATCGAACAGTCCCGGGGTTCAGGCGAGAAAGCAAGAGACCCCGTAATGCTTGCCGAGACAAGAGCAAGTTTTGCTTTTGTGACGCTGATCCACTGTTGGAGCTGTGATTTCCGTTCCCCGGGCCACCACCATTGCTCTTGTTAGTACTGCCGCTAGAGCTGCCAACGTGGGCATTCAAGCAGTTGCTAGCACTGCCGTCGGCTGCGGGTTGACCAACTACATCGCGAGAACTTGTGCTGCTTTGCCCCGCCTCCGTAGGAATGTCTGAAACTTGATTGCTCAAACCACCACTCACTGTTTCACTGCTTCTACCACCGCTGCTCTTTGCGTGGCCTCGAGCTCGACCACCGTGCTGGCCAAGCAACTTCCCATCCCATTGAAAGCTGCAGTGAGAAAAGCCACGCCCATTGCTGGTGGTGACTCCTGCTTCACGGCATGCCTCCAGGAGGCCTAGACTGTTCGCTGCTGTGGCGCCCTGTTAATTGATGCGTAGAAAGACAGCGTTAAACGCTGTGATAAGAAATGTCGAGAAAGTCTCTAAAAACTTACTTGCTGGAGTGTGAGGCCGTAACCTTGAGCTCGGGCATCCATGTGGGCTGTTTCAATCAAGTACAAAAAGCAAGTGAAGTACCAGCAATACATGCGAGCATAAAAAATATCAATAAGCCTGTGCAATAGCATTACACGCCCGTCGAAGGCGAAAGCATAGTTCAATGCGTAGAAACTTACCATCGCGTTCCAAAACCACGCAGGGAACCCCGCGATGCTGCAGTGCTAACGCTAGGGCAAGGCCACCAAGGCCACCTCCTACAATAGCTACGCAAGCTTCACTGGGGCAGGAGTTTCCTTGAGGTGCTTTTCCTTGCGATGATTTATCACTTGGTAATGCACCTATCGTTGTATCAACATTTAGGCCGCTAGAGGTTGAGCTTGTAGCTTGACTAACAGCTGGTACTAAACCACAACCACCGCATACAGAGCAAGCTTTACGTGGCTGTGCTTGTAAAGGATGGCGTTTGTCGTAACTTGACATCGGTGCTACTATTTTCATTGTCTCATGTATTTGTGTTGCCTCATCTTTGGTTTTGGTGCCGATATTCCTACTCGAATTAATTTGACCATCTTGCTTGACCCGTCTACACTTTCGTTTCGCCCCGAATGAACCGGCGCCCTCACAGTATGAGCACACAGTCAAACATTCTGCCATCTGTACTGTAGAGATATAGCTGGAAGTTCGCTAGGCTTGCTTAATTATCAACCTTTGAGTGGGCGTACAGTATGCACAACATTATACTAGCTAATCTGCTAATCTGTACTGTATCTTCATCAGACGACAACAGCGACTGCATTTTTTTATGTTCAGCGACACAACATGGAATCACAGAACATGGAACGTTTTGAAAAATAACGATCGAAGGAATTTTCGAATGCTTCGTACATCATACGTACAGTCGGACGCATCGGAGCACCGCCGCTTAGCTCCAAATGCTCCTATGCTGCTGCGCAAGCCAGGGTATCTTTTACAATTTACGTTCTCATTACGGAGTGTTCCTTTTGGATGTATGAATCAGCCAGCTACTAGGCTATTCTCCACACCAGCAATGATCGAAGCGGAAAGTGAAACTAGACAGTACTGGCTTGTGAAAGGCGAGCCTGATGTTGCGATGAAAGGTGGTTTAGACTTGGTAAGATGTGTTTCAAAGACTTCGACTAAGAATTCAGTCTTTAGGTTTTGTCGCGAAGTGTTCCGCCCTTGATCTCCTGTTTCCTAGCTCCACATGGACTCGTTTTTCCACCTCCTTATGTGCTCATGATGTACGTGCCCTCGTCATACCCATCATGGGATAGGGTTCTTGGCCGTATTCTAGAATTGAAACCGATGGCAGTGCGGCCTACGATGGCGTTCGCAACCACCAGGTACACCGTTGTTGAGTGCTTTCTTGTGCCTGATACTTGGCTAAACCCTTTCAATGAATCTGCTCCCTGCCAGGCACGCAATTTCCTGCAGCAAATGAAGCTAGGTGATGGCGTGCTATACTACCACTCGTCCTGCAAGAAACCTGGCGTTTATGGCATCTGTGAGGTGCGTGCTTGCGATTGGCTACAAATATCGAGTCCTGTAGCATCGCTTACGTGAACACTTTTACAAGCACAATATTGAACTTCTCTTTCTAAGTATTTTACTTCTGCACGCCCCCCTCAATGCAGGTCGCACGAGCAGCGTATCCAGATCCCACGGCTTCAGATGCTGAGCACCCTTTATATGACGCCAAACAGCACGTAGAAACAGCCAAAGCTAAGTCCAAAGCCAAGGCTACAGCTAAAGTTGAAGTTACGAGCGGTGTAGAAGCCAAGGACAAAGCAGCGGGAGGCAATGCGGCCAGCGCAGCAGGCATTGTAGCCCGCTGGTGGGCTATCGACTTGGAAGCGGTGCGTGAACTACCTTCCCCAGTGTTGCTGCCCGCTTTAAAAGCAAGGCCTGAGCTTGGAGAAATGGCTCTCCTGAAGCAGCCTCGCTTGAGCGTGCAGCCAGTAGCTGCTGCTGAGTGGGCCACCATTTTATCCATGGCTGAGGAAGTAGGAAGCGGAAATAGAGATGCCTTGAATGGCGCTGTAAACAAAGCCAAGGAAGGCTTAAATGAGGACAAAGGAAGAAGTACGAAGAAGCGCACACGCAGCGGAGTAAGGAAAGAAAATTGATTTCAAAAAGGCCTCTCCAGTCAGAACGATTTCTATCATCAGCTTCGTACTTCGGTATTCACGCACCTATTCATTTTCACCTATTTAGGTCATCTGAATCTGAATGACGCATCTTTGTTGGGCATCTTCAAGAGCTTCAAGACGAAGGTTGCTCAAGTTGTTTCTACATACAAAGTAAAGTGTACAGTACAATACTATACTGCACAGATCTGTAGCTAGCCTCTAGTGCTTTCGGCCTGTCTTCGCTTTCACATTAGTAGTACCCCAGGCGACTTGAGACGTCTCGAATGTGTGATTGCCGTGAAGTGTGTTGCTTTATTCTTAGCGGCGCTCAGGCTAGCCAGCTACTATAGTAGAATATTAATACAAAATAATCTGAAGTCTGAATCTAGTTGTATCATAATTTATATCCGCCTCGTTGCAGCCTGCTACCAGCTATTGATATGTCTTACTCCCTGGATTTGCTTTAATTTAAATTTATTTATCTCGGTTTGTTTCTAAATAAAATGGGTTTGCCTGCAATTTTTTTGTTGAGCGGGTTAATAGCCGAATGAACGCGCAATTGGGTTTAGTTTGCGCTTTTCTGCAGCTCACTCTGGACATATTCCCGGGCGCGGTCGCGAACCGCTGC
>Ga0307979_1003217_pt1 | contig 11079 bp, 8 predicted proteins | sample OrgLakmetage1058_FD_201833 | JGI IMG/M metagenome (GOLD analysis project Ga0307979, IMG submission 201833) | Saline water microbial communities from Organic Lake, Antarctica - #1058 | ecosystem: Environmental > Aquatic > Non-marine Saline and Alkaline > Saline | place: Antarctica: Organic Lake...
GCTGCTCAACGTATTGAGGAATTAGAAAAAGCTAACACTCAACTTCAAATGCAACGCGAACAAAATTTCCTGCAACATGGTAATCCTTTTTTGCCGATGCCTGATTTAAGTTAAATTACTAAAAAATAGCACGTATTGTAATGCAAAAGCATATATTTGTACACTAACGAAACCTCGCGATAACAGGTCAATCGCTTTATAAAAATTATGGAACAATTTAAAATAGGAGAACTTTTCGACCCAGAGTTTAGAAAACTAACTCCACAAGAAGCGCAAAAAGAATTTGGCATACAAATAATAACACATTTTTAATAGAACATTATGGAAAGAGAAACTTATAGAAAAGCATCGGTTATTTTAAATAAAATAGCTTCTTTAAAAAATGAAATTGCCATATTAAATGAAAATTTACAAATAGCAAATAATTATACTATTAAAGAAGGGTCTTTTGCACATAACATTGCAAATATGGGAGGTGTAAACCAAAGAACAATAAAATATCTTCCTTCAAAAGAAAGCGTAATTAAAGATTTAAATCACGTTTTGTACGTTAAAAAAAATCTAGTAAAAAAGCTTGAATTAGAATTTAAAAATTTAAACTAATCCATTTAACAATGTTGTAAATCAGATACACTATATTTGCAGTTCAAAGGCTGGACACCTCAAAAAATATTAGTCAAGTAACCCTCTTTTAATCGGCAGTCCAGCCCTGATTTTTAGGGGGTTTCTTACTTTAAACAATAGTAACTATAAAGACTATCGAAATGAGATTTAACACAAGCATAAACAACGTGAAAGCAAAAGAATGGGGTTTAAATCTACCTTTATCTTATTTGTTCGCATGGTTTTATGAGCTACCTTCATGGGCCAATAAGGTAGTTATAGAAAATGAGATATATTATTTTGCATCTAAGAATAAAGCAGTTCAGGAATTGCCTTTACTGACAGAAAAAAAAGACACCATGTATCGTTATTACAAACAAATTGAAAAACTTGGACTTATAAAAATTAAAAAGGTAGACGATAAAGATTATATATGTCTAACAAAAAAGGCAATGGGTTGGAATTATTCATCCGACAACTCGGAATTAAATCCGACCCCTCGGAAACAAATCCGAACAACCTCGGAATTAAATCCGACCCCTCGGAAACAAATCCGAACAACCTCGGATTTAAATCCGACCCCCCTCGGAAACAAATCCGACCCCCCCTCGGATTTAAATCCGACATATAATAATACTAATACTAATAATAATACTAAAGATAATAGTAAAACTATAATTAAAAGTAAAAATGAAAAAGAAAAAGAAGTTTTTACAGAAAAAGATTTTCCTAAAATTTTAATCGAATTGGGCGCAGATGAAACTCATGTCAAAGATTGGATGAAATCAAGAAAAAATAAAAAAGCAACAAATAGCCAAACGGCTTTAAAAAGATTTATAAAAGAATGTAGCAATCATCAATATCCAATTGCGGATGCGGTAAAAGATTGTGCAGAAAATAGTTGGTCAGGTTTTAAATTCGAATGGTTAAATAATCAAAAAAATGGAAACAGGAGTAATAATAACGGAAACACAAGTGAAACAAATCTCGGTAAAATCTACGCAGACATTGATGAAATGTATGGCAACGAATGATTACTATGATTTTATTTCTTTAGAAAGCGAAATGACAGTAAATTTAGCAATGAAAGGCGTTCACCTTCGTAATCTAAAAAATCACGTTAGTAAAAAAAACGTAGTCAAATCACTTTCTTTTTTAATTAAGAATTTTAATGATAATTTTAATTCCAAAGGAAAATTAAACGTAAACCAAATAATATTATTAGCTTCTGATTTGTTTGATAGGTTTAGTTACGAATCCCTAGAAGACGTAATGCTGATGTTTAAATACGCTCGTCAGGGTAAAATTGGAGACGGAAAAGATTTTAAGCTAGATAGCCAAACTGTATTTCACAAATGGGTGCCTGAATATTTAGAATTAAAATCTATTGAGCGAGAGAAGAAGCATACTGAAACAAAAGGCAGAGACCATGGCTTAGTAAACTTTAATTGGAGTAAAGAAGATTTAAAGCACATAGATATTCCTGAAGAAAGCAAAAAAGTAGCTGGAGAAACATTTGGAACAAGAGTCAAAGGAATTTTTAACACGAATCATTTGCAAAAGCCAATGGGAGTAGTTAATCAAAACTACTATAAAAACGCAAAGATTGACGTTAAAAACCATAGCACAGAAAAGCTTAACATTTTTGTAAAAGCTGCTGAAAAAGAAAACATTGCTGATGAAGTGCTTTTAAGAATTGTAAAAGATGAATTATTGAATCGTAAAAACTAGAATTATGAATGCAAAAGAGCAATTAATTTTATCTGGTGTTATTATGCCGACTGGTAAGGAGGGAACGGTTATACCTGATTTAGTAGGACTATGCCCTTCGTGTCGCGAGGAAATTAGTAGAAATGGAGTATTTAACAATAATAACTGTAAAAAGGTATAACTGCATTATAACAACGTTTAGTATAAGAAGCGTTGAGAGGTACGAACAATGATTTTTATATATTGTTACCTATTGGTGCGGATTTTTAAACTAAAATATTATTATGAAAGACTTAACGACTAAAGAATTTTTTGAAGCACCAAGTAGAGTGCAATACATATACACAATGGGAATGATGAAACAGCCCATTGGTTCAAGTTTGTATAATGAAGCAATTGAAGAACACCCTGAATACTTCTCTGACGTAATTGAACATAGAAAAAAATGGGCGGTAATACCTCAAAAAACTCACGATGATTATTGGGAAGAATATTGGGCACTCGATAAAGAGATTATGAAAGATGTACCTGACAGCAAAGGCATAGTTTATTGGGCAAGTAACCCAAGTGACTACGTAGAATGGAATAAGAAATATACTAAAGCAAAAGAACAAGGAAAGCCTTTGTACCAAGAACTACATAAAAAATTCTATTCTAAATATGGTATTGAATGGAATGGATGGTAGCACTTGTAGGTAACGGATAGTAATATGAAAAGTTGCTGATTAAGCACGAAATTTAATAGGAATACCTAAAAATAAAACCCTTTTTTGGTGTTGGGGATTAAACACCGAGTTAATTAAATATATAGTAAAATGAGCGATTCAAAAGAGTTGGAAAACGAACGAAACCAACAAGTAAGAATGCAATGCATTGATTATGCAACAAGGATTATAGGTAAACCATCCTATGTAACTGAAAAAAGTGGTGAGATTAAAAAACACCAAGATGATGTGATTGAAGTTGCAAGCCAGATACACAAGTTTGTAACTGGTTAAAAAAAAGGGTTTTATTTTTCTTTGAGTTAAGCACTAACTTTAATTAAAATACCCGAACCAAGCAATTTTTTATATTACGTGTTATGTACTGGTTGCCTAACACGTAATGCTTGGTTTTTGAAAGGGCAACTTGTACATAACGGTTTGGGTATGGTTAGATTTTTAACGGATAAATAAACAGAAATAAAGCTCGAAACTACCATTAACTATAAATAAAGATTAAGCTATGCTAAAACAAGCCTTACTTGAAAAATTAGAAAACTCAAACAACAAACACGTTAGCTTGCTCGACGTGTTTAGTATGTTTGAGGAAGAATCTTACATAGTGTTTTGTGATAAACTGAAAGTAAAAATAGAGTACTTTTTTAATCTGCCCGACATTACAGATAAAAGTAGAATTGAAGATTTAGTTGCTGCAAGGTCAGCGTTCTACTACATAGCAAAAAAACACGGAATAAAAGAATCTGTGTCAAGCGCGTATCTAAAGTTTGGACGAGCATCAGCATACAACCTAATCGAAAAGTTTCCTTCCTATTGTAAATACTACCCATTGCAAAAAACTAAAATACAACTTATTTTGAATTGGTATTTTGAAGAATACATTTGTACAAGTTAGTTTTTATTTTGAACTCAGCTTGTCTTTTAATTTTTGGTATTCAGTTAAAGTTTCTTTATCTAAAACCCCTAAATCCTCCATTTGCTTAACGCTTTCAAGGTTTTCATCATCAAACAAATCACCGTAATATTGGACCATTTTTAAGGCCCTAGCTTCTTTGTCTGTTTCAAAAGCAAGACCTATAACAAATCTATCTAAGTTGCCGTACTTAGCCATGCTTTTAATCTTGCTTTCAACCTTTTTATATTCTTTTGGGGAATAATCTTTCATTTTATCCAAAAAGTCCGGTACACTTAATTTATCATTAAAAAAATCTTTTGCAACCTTCTCTACATCTACTTCACGATAATCATTTTTAGTCTTTATTTCTTTTAATTCAGCTTCTATTGGGCGCTGATTATTTACTATTTTATTAAAGTTGCTTGTTTTGCCTTTATACCTACCCTGTACCGATGATTTTACGTCTTTGTACATATCCTTAGCTATTTTATCCATGTCTTTGTCTTCTGCTACCGATGCATCTAAACCACCGTATAAAACACCTACAAGGTAGTTCGTGTTAGGTGTTGTTATAAGGCTTTCGACTGATCCTTTTAAATTAGCAGGTGTCAATCTAAATTCTCTAGCAAATTTTTTATAAAAATCTTCAATATTTGAGTCTTTTGCTCCTGCCATTACGTTATTATCTAAGTTTTGGTCAAAAGTTAATGGTTGATCTCTGTAGAAATCATATCCCGTTGTATAGGTTAAAGCTGCCTTTGCTGCTGGGTTTTTAGTTAAGTTACCTGTTATCGGTGAGGTTATATCTATTGGAATAATATTGTTTTGTATTGTGGTCCAGGCTTCGTTATATATAACTTTAGAATCTTTTGCTTTTCTACCTACCATTTTTCTTAAATATTGCTGATATACGTTATCAAATAAATTTAAAAAAGGAGCTAATTGTTGATTTTTAGCTATTTTAGTATAATTGTAATTTCCTTCTTCATCTTTTGTTCCGTCAAAAACAATACTGTATTGTTGTTTTTGATACTGAGAAACCCCTTCGTATGCGTCTAAATATATTTCAGCGGAATTTCTTTCCTCGTCTTCGTCTTTATTTAATCTAAATTTAAGAAGAGAATATCCTATTGCTATTGCACCTACTGCAGCACTAGATTGCAGTATTTTAGAAATTACTTTTACTGGGTTTTTTTTAGTAGCATCAGCACCAACGCGAGTTCCTTGTACCGCTGTATTTATGTAAGGAATAAAAGCTTCTAAATCTTTTGTTATTGCACCACCTTGATTAAAATCTAATAAACTACGAGCTTCGGCTACACCTCTTCGATACAAAGCATCTGTTCTTTGTTTTTTAGTTTCAATAACTTCTCCTGTGCTTTCATCTAATAAATCATTGACTTCATTTATATCTTTATAGCCTAGTTTTTTTAACTCGTTATACACAGTTCTCTCAAATAAAGCTACTCTAAACATTAATTCAGAATACGTGTTTATACTTTTTAATGTTGCTGAATTAAAAATTTTTTTCGCAATATTTTTAGTTCTTTCACCTCCACGACCGCTAAACATATTTTGTAATCCTTGGCCTAGCATACTTTCTTTTTTTAACATGCCTTGCGTGCTAAGCCAAGCCATGTCTCCCCCGTAATAAATATACTTTTCTAAAGAATTACCATCCCTAGAGATATTACCTGTGGATTTTCTTATAGCATTTATTGCTTTAAATGTATCAGAAGCTACTTGAATAGATGCTACTAAATGAACACTACTGTACTGATCGCTAAAAACTGTCATAAAAGCAAAGTCTCTAGGTGTATTTACAATTGAAAAACTTGCATTTATACCTGTGGCGATTGCTTTTAATAAGTAAGATCCAGATGCAAGTCCAAAAATTTCTTTTGTTTGTGGGTTTAAAAATCCTGTAACGTTATCAAACCAACTTTCATGTAATTTTTTCTCTAAAAAAAACTCTTGTTTTACTCCGTTTACATAATAAAACGCTTTGTCAAAGTTTGCAGGAACTTCCGAGAACTTACGTTTATATGTAATTTCAGGTTCCATGCCTTCAATTACTAGTTGCTTACTGTTTTTTTGTTCAGAAATAATAGGGTTATCGATTACTTTCTTGTTTAATTCAGAAAAGTATTCGTAAAAACGCTTATCTTCTTTGCTCCAATTTTTTTTGTTTTTAATGTTTGCTTTAAGGTTCTTAAATCTTTTTTGGGCAGCAGGAAACTCTTTGGTCATAAAAATACTGTTTACTGTATTCATAGCCATAGCCTTTTCTCTTGAAGCTATTGTGGTTGCTAAAAGCCATTGAGAATCTCTTATTATAGCATCAGTACTTCCTTCTTTTATCTCTTTTATTTGATTTCCAGATAAACCACCTTTATCACTATTTTGATTAGAAGCAGCCCCTAAAGAAACATTTCCTTCAAAATCTGTAACGTGCTGAAGGAATAGTCTTGGCTGGTAATTTAGCCCATTCATAGAATCATAAGCTTTTTCAGATATAAGACCATTTTCTTTCATTTCAAAAAGAACTTTTTTGAAAACATCAAAATATGTTTTAGTCCTAACCTCTAGTTCTTTATATCTTTTTTTCCCTATTTTTTCCTTTAGATGATTTAGGTATTTTTGTGCTGCAACACCATTAGTATCTCCTGGATGCTTTATCGCAGGTAGATTTTTTTCTTCTCTATTTTTATCTATTGCAATAATTCTTTTAAGGACTATCATTTTATCTAAAAAAGACCTGTCTTGACTATTAATTGGCTGGTATCGAAATTTTATTTTACCATTTTCTTTAAAGCTAATTTTATCAGTATAAATATCTTGATAAGCTTTTTCGTAGATGCGTTTTGCTCTACCTGAAGAACCATGACTAGAGACCATAGCATCTTTAGTTTCTTGCGCCCCTGCTTCGTCAACTAATTTTTTAGCTATAAATTGTCTATCTGTTATTTTCTGTATTAACAATCTTTCAGCCCTTTGTTTTTTCTTTTTAAAAGACTCTTTGTTTTTAATTTTTTCGTCTTGATTTTTAAAGCTTTGTTCTAAATCTTGGAAGCTTTCTTTATCAGTTGATTCAGTTTGATTAAAAGCTTCCATGACCGTGCTAGAACCTATCTTTTTTTGCTCTTTTTTTGATAAAGATTTATACCAATCAGTATTTTTAATGTATTCAATAGCTTCTCTTATCACTATTACTCCCGATTTACCTGCTTTATAGGCTATTCTTACGGTTTGCACTACTCCTTGAGCAATTACAACAGGAAGATTTATACCAATGTTTTGTTTTCCAAAATCACCTAGTTTTTTGGCTGCTTCATTAAGGTAGTTTAAGATTTCATCGTCTGACTGCTCTTTGATTTGTTGTCCATCATCATTTTGACCAATAACCTCGTCTCCCTTGTTATCGGTTGTTGACTTGCCTTCATTTTCCTGTCCTTGAATTGTTGCTTCGTTTCCTTTTTCATAATTTTTAGCTTGTTCGTTATAATATTCTATTGCCTCTTTATCTGATAATTCTGATAAAAATTCATCTTCTGCTTTTATAGCTTCAAATTGAGCAAACTCTTGTGGTGTTAAGTTATTAATAAAAGCTGCTATCTGTTGTTCGTTTATTGATTGTCCTCCGGCATTTACTTCATCTATTTTACTTTGTATTTCTAGCACTTTTTCACGAACTTGCGTAACACTTGTGTTTTCTTGAAGTATATCTTGTAATCCGGAAATAACTTTGCTTTCTTCATATCCAGCTACGCCTTCTTTTTCTTGTTCTGCAGCAATATCCTCAGCAACCTGTTCTAAGGTTATTAGTTCACTATCAGGCTTAAATCCTGTAATCCATCTTACTTCCTTTGCGCTATACAACGTCATTTTCATAGCAGAAGCTAAAGACATATTACCACCTAAAGCAACATACTCTAAAGCTGCTTGATATTCATTTGTAGGAATAAAACTAGTAACCGCATCATTAATTTTTTTATTTTGCTCTTGTTTAATTTGGTTTGATGTTTTTTGACCGAGAGCTTCTTTTTCAATTCGAGAATAATTAGCGTTTACTCTGGGCTTAGTTTTTTTGCCTTTAACTTTACTAGGTTTAGTAAACTTAGAAACTTCTCTTCCGTCTTTAACGCTAGTAATTTTAACAACATACCCGTCTATATCTATTTCTACATCAAACTCACCTTTTACTCCTTTGGTTTTTATTCTTTTTACTTGGGCTGGCTCTGCTTCTTTAAATTCAGGTGCAACTTTTTCCACCTTTGGCTTCTTGGTTTCTTTGGTTGGCGTTTTTGCTTCATCTTTTTTAGTAGGAGTTTTTTGATTAGGGTTTCTAATCATTTTACCTTTCTGATTTGGGTCTGCTTTGAATCCTAGACTTTCGTATAGAGAAGTAAGTCCTTTTTTAGTAGTTGTGTTGCCTAATGGCTTAACGTCTAATTCTAAGGTCTTATTTTGCTTGTCAGCAACTTCAACGGCTTTCTGTAAGGCTTTTCTAGCATTACCCTTTCCTCGTTTACCTTTTGGAGTATTAACGCTCTCTATGACGATGTTATCGCCTTTGTCGTTTAGAATAATGTTACTATCGCCAACTGTTACCTGCAATGCTCCGGCTGATACTTCTGATAAATCTTCTTGGGTATCGCTTACTTCGTCTGCGAATTGTTGGGTTTGTTGGGAGATTGTTGGCTTTGGAGTTGATTCTGCTTTAGCTAATTTAGCTTTTCGTTCTGCTTTTGCTGAATCTAAATATTCTTGCTCACTTTGTCTAGGATTTTTATTCTTTCCTTTATCGGCAGCTTGTTTATTTTCTCTTGAAACGATTGCTTCGTCTGCGAGTTTTTCGGCTTCGGCTTGTTGTTCTGGCGTGGATTTATCATAATATTCTTTTAACTTAGTTTGATATACAATTTGGTCTGCTCTCCTTCCTCTAAAAGTCCTTTTTTCTCCTTTATTAGTTTCAAGACTTACAGTATATTCTCCTTTTTCGTTTTGAGAAATAGCACTATTAGGGTCGCTGTAATTATTAATATAGGTTTGTCCGTTGACTGTAACATTATTATTTTCGTCAATTGAAACCTCAACTTCGTTCTCTAAGTTTATTCCAAACTCACTTAACGGTTTGTCTAAGTTTTCGACATTATTTTCAATATCAATTACTTCATTTTCGGTTTCAAAGCTAATAACATCACCTTGCCTAACTAGCTTACCTCGTTTACCATCTTTGACATAAATAGCGTCTTCATCAACGGATTCGGCTAAAGTATTTTGTTGTCCTAAATCATCTTCTAATACTTCTTCTTGCTCGTCTTGCTGTACGATTTCTTCTTGGGTGCTGTTTTCTTGGTTGTTTTCTTCTTGGTTTTCATTTGTATCGGGTTTAGTGTCTGTGCTTTCAAATATTTGTATAGCACGTTCAGTAATCTCTTCTTCTGTAATTTTGTAGTCTTTTACGCCTTCCGCTTCCTTTTCAGACATCAACTCACGTTGAGCTTTGTCTTTTAAGGTTTGTAGTTCTTCTTCTGGAATTAAGTCTAAGAAATTCTCGTCTCTAAGTTTAGATAACTGCTCGTCAATTTGCTTTATTTCGTTTAGCTCCTTACTTACTAGGTTAGGGTCTTTGTCTTTTACTTTTTCTGTAAGTTGAGCTTTTTTCTTAATTAAATTAACTGCTTTTATTTTTTGTTTATCCGTAAGCTCAATTCCTTCAACTGCGTCTATTGCTTGCTTTGTTTTATCAAAAACCTGCATTGATTGTTCGGATTCTTCTTGTGTAATAAGTCCTGCATCAACTTCTTTTTTAAGTTCTTTTTGTAATATGTCTCTTGAATATGATTTACTTGCAATAGATATTTGCACATCATCTATTTCTTCTGAGTTTTCTAAACTAAAAGCTTGTTTAAGGTCTATGTATTTAGAAGAGGAAATCTCTTTATTTAGGTTTCTTTTTTTAATTGTATTTTGAACAACTTCTTTTGCTTGAATTATTGTCATTGGTGCTCCGTACATAACTCCACCTCCAATACCTTGTAAAAAAGATTCTCCTACATTTTCATTAGGGTCTTTTCCCATAATCATGTTTTGAGTAACAGTTGTAGCCATTTCTTCTATTCCTTCCCCAACAGCAGATATTGGTGCTCCAATTTTTTTAAATGCAGTTTCATACATTTTAATTACACCTTGCTTAAATATAACAGCTCCTTTCTGAGCTCCTTCTTTCAGAATTACATCTTTATACACCTTTCCTAAAGTACCTGTGCCTACGGACATGAAAGCAGTTTCAGCAGCAGCCATTCCAAAAGCTTTAGCTGTAATTTCAGATTCAGCCATTTCTAAAAAAGCTTGGGGGTCTTCTTCTTTTAATTGCTTAACGTTTCCTTCTATAAATGCAGGTGTAGCAGCAGCAGTAAGCTTTAAAGCACTCATTCCTGCTCCCCCTGCCATTAAAGCTAAACTTGTAGCAGTAGATTCGGCTATACCTCCACCTAGTAATTCAAATCCTTGCGCGTATTCACCTTCTTCAAAAAAAGAATCCCACGCACTTCTTTTTGTATTGCCTTGTTTGTCGGTGCCAAACTTACGTCTATAATAATCATCTGTTTTTTCTGAAAGTTTTTCTGTTTCTTTACTATAGTAATCTAAAACAGGGTTTTCTATATCAAATGTTTGTTTGAATTTTTCAGGCGAAGCTTTTAATCCTTTTATATCAAAAAAATCTGCAATTAAGTTTTGAGGTATGGCCCCAAGTCTATAAATAGCTTCTGGATATGAAGCAATAGATTCTCCTAATCTTGTGCTTCCTGTTTTTAACTCACGCCATTTGTTTCCCCAAAATCCTTGTTTATTGTCTTCTTGGGGTAATTTATCTACGCTGTCTATTATTTGTGTCTCTTCGGTCTTTTCTGGTACTGCATCAACTTCTGAACCATCCAAAGAACCATTTTGCGGAGTTGGTTCTTGGGTTTCCAACCCCAATTCCGAAGCAGTTCTTGTTGCAATACCAGGAGTAGGCTCTTCTTTTTTTTTTACAGGAGTGCTAAACTCTGGAAATTTAGACATTAATTCCTGCTCGGTTTTGTATTTACCGCTATTGGAAGTTGCTACAAAGTCTTTTAAAACATTGGTGTCGTAGTCTTGTAG
>Ga0307979_1003229_pt1 | contig 11054 bp, 9 predicted proteins | sample OrgLakmetage1058_FD_201833 | JGI IMG/M metagenome (GOLD analysis project Ga0307979, IMG submission 201833) | Saline water microbial communities from Organic Lake, Antarctica - #1058 | ecosystem: Environmental > Aquatic > Non-marine Saline and Alkaline > Saline | place: Antarctica: Organic Lake...
ACTTTCGTCCATTACCTCTCGTTTCATTCGCTCGCTCCTGTGAATACCTGCTCCTAGGAAAATACCATGTGCCCAACGCCCAGCCCTACCCTCTGCACGACGACTACCTGAAGAAATCCGTCGAATACACCGACGAGCTGTTGCGCATTTACCCCGATGACGATGTGGAGGTACGGGTGGGCGGTGGAGACAAGGAACAGCTTCATTGTCGCGTACTGATATGTGTCATGTGCGTTCTACTTTTCAAAATTCAAATCCTTATCAACATCGATGTTGTAGCTTACAGAGTTCCTCTCCCCGTTCACTGTCCCTTCTGTTTCATTATCTTCCCATTCTGCCATCTTCTTTCCCCTCCTAACGATCAGCGCTTCGAGCCCTCTTCCTTGACGCCAAGCCAAATTGCTACTCGCGCTCTTGAAGTAGTACGCGTAAATGAAGCTGCGAATGAAACCAACGACGACGGCAATGCTCCTGCTCATCATGACGCATCAACAGCAGCGGCTGCAACCTCATTGCAAGAAGCATGGCGCGAGGGCATGCGTCGAAGCATGGATGAGTTAGTGGTGGGCAATGGCGACGATGACGAAGGCCCCCTCTGGCGCCTCAAACTCTACACCACTTCGACATCAGGCAGTTCTAGCTCAACCAGTACCAGCGGTGGTGCTAGTAGTACCACTAGTAGTACCACCACCAGTAGCACTCGCGGTGGCAACAGTGACAGCAGCAGCAGTGACCGCAGCAGTGGCAGCAGCACCAGAGATAACGAAGATGACGACACCCCCCCAACCTTTGCCCTAGGCTGGGCCGCGAACCATGCCGGCACCGACCAGCTGTCTTTCCACATTGTCTTGAGCCAGCTGCTAAAGCAAATCGCGTTGCGAAGGAAAGAAGCATCGGTCGGTAGCGGTGTTGCTGCAGATCATTCGGCACCACCGCAGCCAACACCGCTGCCGCTGCCGCCCTCGGTCGAAGGTGCCCTCCTAGGCCCCGAGCAACGTCAAGGCGACGAGGTTTGTGCCTGCACGTGGTTTTCCTTGTCTATAGAACAAGTCGTGTGTCCTCGGAGAACTCTGTTCCAACGTGATCTTGTGATTTGTTTTCCTTTTTGAATGCGTGTCACAATACATTTTGGGGGGTGAAGACTTAACCTCCGATTTGTTTTCTGTCTCTTTTCTTTCTCGTTTCTTTCGTTAGATTAAAACGCGCTTGGAATTGATTCTGGGGTCGTTTGAGAGTGGCAACTTCAAGTTGCCTCATTGGGTGCCAGGGCGACTTACCTTGAGCACAATACAGTACGCGATCTGGCAAATGGCCAATTCTAAAGCTCAGGTACTGCTTCAACTTACTGTAGGTTATTGAAGTGTAGCATGTGTGTGCTATAACGGCTTTTTGTGACAAGCATGCAGTACGTCTCTATCCTCTGTTTGCTCTCATCATCGCCCGTAACATCTTTCTGCCCTTTTCACTCTTTTGGAAGCCTCGTAAAACTTCTTTCTGTTTTTCTTTGCCGTGTTCATCCACAGCTGTTGCCCAAGTGGGTTCCCTCGCCTGAAAAAATAGAAGCCGACCCATGTGCCGAAGCCAACTGGGGCCATCAGGTTAGTGTGCGCGTGCACTGATATAATATGGCACACCGACTGATGTTTGGGCGTTGCTTCATGTGTGCTTGGCGATATGAGGAGGTTTTGAACGAATGAGATGGCCGCGGAAACGATTTGCCCAAAAATGGCCATTCGTTCATGAGCAACTTGTGCTCTGGCCGTATCAGTTCCATTCTTCTGTCCTCATTCTTTTGCTGATACATTTTTGTTGATTTTTGTTTTGAAACAGGCGCGGCGCACCTCCAATGAGTTTCGTATCATAGATGCGGACAAAACCAGCGCCTTGCTCTCTGCGTGCCGCAAACGTAAAGTTACGATTTCGTCGGTTCTCTGCGCCGCCGCCGCCCTGGGAGCCAGTGACGTCATGGGTGATGGCAGTACACCTGCGACGACTCAGCGCTACAAAGTTGGCTTTATTCTTCTTCCTGTTTTGTTTTCTCCATTTCTTGATACGTTGTTCTGAATTTGCATCGCCTTCTCCTTTTTTTACTGAGTCTCTTTTTTTTCCTTCTCCTTCTTCTTCTCGTTGTCTTTTTCGCCTTAATTAGATTTTACAAGCGCTCGATATGCGGCCATTTCCAACCGCTAAGTGTTCCAGCAACAGCAACAGCAACAACAACAATTGCAGTGGCAGTGGTGGCAGTAAAACGAGTGAAGCAAAGATATCTCCTCGTACAGATTGGTCCCAGGGGACGGTAGTAGCAGGCACAGGCTCTCTTGATCTGCTCGTAGATTTACCGCCTCAGGTACGTAAAGAAGAAGAGGGACAAGCAAGAGAGCAGGAGTAAGGAACATACACACGTGTGTAAGTCTGGGGTCTATTCAGTTGTGTGCATTGCGTGTGTGTCTATTTCTTGAAGGTGTGAAGAAGGAGGGCAAGAAACGTTTTTGAAACGCACACCTTTCACTGAATCATCATCATCTGAAGTCTTATGATAACAATGCGTGCTCAATTCTCTCCAATACTCTCGCATTTTCTACACTAATAATAAAATCACACAGGCTGGCGAAAGTTGTCGTGCCCATCCAGGCGATCTGGATACGTTTTGGTCCTGCGCACGAGAATGTCGTCGGCAAACAGTGGCATGGGTGCAGAAGGGGTGGCCGCGCGAGTCGCTGTTGCTGTTTTCGAGCGGCTGGGAGTTCATGAACATGAATCGCGTGGTGGAGTTGGGGTCTCAGGTGAGAAACGACATTCGCTGTCATGATATCTTAGACTCACGTGCAAGGCGAGACAGGCTTGAAAGTTGCCCACATTTGCAACATAACGTTCGATTTGTGGCCAATTCAAGCATGCCTCCCACCCTACTCGCACCACTGACAGAATCCGCGTGCTATGTCCATCTGTACTTTCCATTCAGCCCCTTCTTTTCACTTCTATTTTTTTTGGCTCTGGTGTGAACAGGACCGAGCCACTCTGGGTCGTGCCTATTCGGCAGGAATTTCGAATGTTGGGGTATTCGGGCATCCGACCAGCTACGGCGACTTAAGCTTGCGCGAAGTATTCTTCGGCATTTCTCAAACGGTATCGGCGCCTGCCGTGTCGGTGTCTGCCGCTACTGTGGGCGGTAAATTATGCTTGGCAGTGCACACGGCGACGCCATTGTGGCCGCAGTCAGAAGCCGCGGCTTATGCGGATAAGTTCGTGCGTACTCTAGAGCTCGCCGCTGCTGAAGAGGGAACGGCTTCCGAGTAACAACCGGGCTCCAAATATAAGCTTTTGAGGTGTTCTGATAAATTGAAGTCGTAAAAAGGACTTCTAAGATTGCGCGTTTAAGTTTGTAGCTAGGAACCGCAATAGCAATAGTAAAAATTTGACACAAGAGCTAAGAGGCTAAAAGGTAGTTGTGCAATTGTGCATTATTTCACCGATTTATCGGTTTTCTAGTTGGGTCGGTCATTGAGGTAATTCGTTGACTGCACCGTCTCCTCCAATCAGAGAGTTCAAAAAGGAACGCTGATGACTGAAAACACCGTCGTCCTCAAATCCTTGAAAGCTCGTTGCTCTCGGAGGCCAATGGCAAGTTGTTATCCGCAACGAAGCACGCAGTCACGTTGACTTCAGCCCTACAATAAGATTTTTCCTAATCTACTTGAGGCTATTCGAGGTCCATGCACCCTCCCTGAAGTCATCCTATCGTACTCGGGGGCATTTATCGCAGCACAGCTCCCCCCCCCCTCACGCCTTCGTGCGTTAGGCCTTCCCACTAAAAATTAGCCATGTCAGAGGGCATCGACCTTAGCTCACTAGAGACAACCTCGTTGAGCCAAAGCGACCAAGCGAATGCAAACCGCGTCGCTCACCGCTTCGAATTCAAGGCCGACCAGGTGACTATTATCATGGTTGCCGCCGGCTTTTTTCATTCTTCCAACGTTCAGTCCCAATGAGTTTTGCGCACACACTAGGGAATCTTGGATAGCGCTCTTGTTATTCTAGTTCACTATGAAATCAATTATGGGACTCTTTCTGCTGAATTATCTGTGTTGGTGTATCCTAATTCTGTTTGTGGCCTGTCTAGAGCGTTATCGATAAGAATGTGACCAGCGCGACGAAGAGCAAACCTCCATCTTCCTCTTTGGCTGGCCTCGTATCTCCCATGAGGAAACCCCCACAAGGGTCAGCGTCGCCTTCTAAGCCATTGCACGCATTCCCGCGCAGTAGCTTGTCGTCGTCGTCATCTTCGACTGCTGCTTCAGCTAAGCGATCCTCTGCCTCTCAACTACCACCACCCCCAAAGGCGTCAGAAGCAGGAGCACGCCCCCTAGCAACCTTTGCCGACGCCAAAGATGCCCTCTGGCTTCGTAAAGCAAACTTCGATCCCACGGTGCCCATGTCGAAGTTGGTGGAATCGCGAGCCAAGCTCAAGAACGAAAACTTCGCGGAATCTAGGGTAGCACCGCAACTCTCTCTGCTAGAGTCTATTCCAGGCGACGGCAATTTAGAAGACCGGGTTTCTGCTCAGGTACGCATTATAGAGAAGCACCGAGGATAGCGCAGTGCTCTCAAATAGTGCAGGGTGTGATCGGAATTTGCCGTATTAAGCGGTGGCACTTTTGTGAACACCGTAGTGATCAGGCAAGCTCAGTTTCTGTATGTGCGTGCATGTGCGCGTGTATGTGATTTGGGCTTCTTTTTTTTTGTCTCTTTCGGCACTCTTGTTGTGACATCAGGTAGCGGCTCGGGAAGCAGAGCGCCTAGAACAGAAAGCTGTGCTCAAGCAGCTGCACCGCGACATGCTCAAGTCGCAGCAAGAATTCCGCGATCTCAACATCAGGAACGGAAGGAGAGTCTCCAAAAATGGCGAGAACGATAACGAAGATGGAGGCGAAAACAGCGACGACAATGGAAGCGAGTACGACGACGATGGGCGATTGTTTGTCTTTTCCGGCAATTCCTCTGTGGCGGGCTCTCTGACCGGGTCAGAAATATCGGCCCGGCTCGAAGACATGTCAAAGCCTCGGCCGCCGATCGCCCCACTGTCGGGAGAAGAGTACCGCAATCAGGTAATGCGCGTCTCTCTTCTTTAAGCTTTTTTTGCCCTATTTTTGTATTTATCTTTGAAAGGGCGGACCATCTAAATTTTATGCATTGCTTAACTCAGGAAGAATGTAATTGATTTACGATTTTCTCGATTATGTTGCTTCGTGTTAAATGAAGCTTTCGTTCTCAAGGCCTTCCATTCTTGTCTAAATATGCCCACTCTCAAAGACGCTAATCTTATTGAAGACTTCATTATTTCTCATCATTTTCCACCTGGTGGTCTCAGTATATGACGCCCTACGACACCTACTCCACGCTGAAGCTACAGGGAGGGAAATTCAGCTCGGCCAACCCTAAGAGTGACGTAGAGTGGATGATGTAAGCGCCTCTCTCGCAGATGTCTATATCGCACTTTCTTCCTGCTAGACTTCAATGATAACGATGGAGAGAAAGGGTTAGCAACCTGCCTCTTTTAATGCTATTTCTTCGCCTCCGCTTTTCTGGTTAACTTGGCTTTTCTTACATTCCTCACTAGACATGCATTGTGTATCGTAATCAAAATGTCAGGTACACGGCCAGCCAAATTCCTGGCCCAGGAGAGTATGCCATTCCTAGCCCTAGTAGATCTACTGGCAGTTTCTCCACCGCGCATCCCAAGTCTGCGCTCGATGTGCTGATGGACCAGGTGAATGGTGGGTGCTGGGTGGGTGGGTGGGCTATTCGTGGTGGGTGCTGGGTGGGTGGTGATGTATTGTACTTTTATAGTACAGATCTGTAGCACTGTGTAGCGATGTGCTTCGACAAGTGGTATCATTCATGACAACATCTTGAAGTACAATCAATATCTACATTCTAAATCTCCACCCATCCTCTCACTCATTAAAAACGTCCAACACTTTTGACATGTTTTGTGGTTGTCTGTATGCACTTCTAGGCGCGTGCTTCTCCAGGGCCCGGTGCTTATACCTTAAATTTACGCGAGCGCCGCGGGGGCGGGAAGTTCAACTCGAGTCGCCCTAAAAGCGACTTGGAGTGGGCCATCGCCCGAGCCAAAATGCAGCCGGGCCCTGGCGAATACAAAGTCACCAGCGCACGCCCGGCTACCGGTGAGGAGGATAATTGAATGAGCGAACGAGCATACAAAGTTTTCGAAGAGGCCCTTCATTAACTGAAACATTCCAAATGTGGTTTGCAGGAGATTTTTCATCTTTTGGTGATTTGAATTTGTGTGTGCTTTATTTCTAACCTTCTGCAGGCGCATTTTCTACGGCAAACCCTCTGTCACCCCTCGATATTGCCATAAAAACTGCGAAAGCACAGCCAGGTACGCCATTTCTCGAACCTTCCTTAACGAATTTCTATCAATTTGCCTCTTTGACTCGTTTTTTCGTTTTTTATTTCTGGGATCTCTTCAACATTGAATTTTACCTCAAATCACCTCCTCCACCGCACGTGCCAGGGCCTGGTCAATACCACACTTCTGACGCCACTTTTTCACCGAGCGGGGGGAAGTTCAATGCCAGCAAGGCCAAGAGCGACTTAGAGTGGCAAATCTTTTATGCCAAATCACTTCCGGGCCCAGGCACTTATGATTCTCCGAAAGAAAAGCACGAGGGCGGGACGTTTTCGACGGCCGTGCCGAAGTCTGCTTTGGATTGGGCCATCGACAACGCCAAGAAAACGCCCGGGCCAGGTATAATACATGAAGAAGCTTACACATGATTGTGCGCGCGTTTGAGTGAGTGCATGAATAGAATTGTGACGACAGAAAAAGTCGGCCGAGTTTCTAGCAATGGAGCCTAGAGAGAGCGTGTGCATGAAAGTGCAGCCTTCCATCACTGTGCTTTGACCAATTTCCTATGCAACTGCAACAACAGGGGACTACGCAGTGAATGGTGGAGCAACCCATGCCCTAGGGGGCGGGAAGTTCAGTACTGCAAACCCAAAGGTAAACGATGAGAAGGTTTCGTCTTCTTTTCATGCAGTGGCCTCTACAGCTGATGCATGCTTTTCAATGCTTAAAAACGTGTATTTTGAGCATTGACAAAAATGGCATTGAGTGATTTCAAAATCGCTCGCTTCATTGGATTCATTTTTAGTAGTTGTGTGTTTGTATCGTGTTTTTCTGTCAGTCGGACGTGGAATGGAAAATGTACGCAGCCGCTCAATCGCCCGGTCCGGGGGAGTATGTATTGCCCCAAGGCAACCGCCAGGACACGGGTAGATTTTCCACGGCCAACCCCAAATCGAGCCTGGACTGGGACATTTACCGTGCAGCTCGGACGCCTGGGCCAGGAGCTTACCACGTCTCGGACGGGAGGAGCAGTGCTAGTGGCAGCCGAGGAGGTGCTGCTTCTTACAAAGGTGGAGGTGGCAAATTTTCCGAAGCAGTCCCTAAGAGCGACTTGGATTGGAAAATCTTAGAAGCTGCACGCACGCCGGGGCCGGGCAGTTACAAGATCCCAAACTTGTCTGAACCGCCGCCCTTTGCGGGGCGCATTCCCTTTGGGATGCCGTCATCGTACCTGGATGCGCCGCTTCGTACCGCTGCCACGATTCCAGGCCCTGGTCAATACTACAAGTCAGAGGAAACGTTGTCGCCGAGTGGGGGGAAGTTTAACTTGAGCAAACCCAAGAGTGAGCTGGACTGGCAAATCTTCAATGCCGCGCAGACACCCGGGCCAGGCGCTTACGAGACCCAGGGCTCGGCCATCAAGACAGCCAAACGAGCTCTCAGTCCGAAGGAAACTTCCACGCAATACAGCACAACCACATGACAAAAAAAAACAAATGATTTTACCTGATGTCGAAGTATATAATTGCCACTTAAAGTGCAAGTGGTTGAGCACATACGGCACATATCCCTTGAAGGAAGGGAGGAAGTGGGACTTTAAGAGGAGCCGGGAATTCCCGATTTCACCATGCTAGGTTAGATATCAGAGCAAGCCACGTGCGTCGGACGTCTGGTAACACACTAGGATACTGGAATTGGATAATATTGATTGTCGATGTCCCAATTTAAGAAAACCGGCTCTAATGCCAATGCGCAGCAGCAGGGATTGTGCATAGCCACGAGGCCCCTCTGCCGTAATTGATCTTTGGCCGTGTTGCGTGTTACGAGAACCAAAAGGCCGCGTATTGACGCAACTCCACCTCGAGGGCCACACGCATTGGCGACATCAGAAATCCGATAACTTGAATATAGCTATTAATTTATGCGGATTACTTTTATTCGGTAGCAAACATTGTAAAAATTAATTCGTTTGATTTCTGGCGTTGTAATTTGCTCGATGGGGAGTTGTTGGGGGAGTTGAAGTTAATCAAGAGTCAGGGTGTTGAAATTAGTCATCAGTATAACTATGAATATGCATGTTCAAACATTCATCAATTTTTTTATGAATGTGCGCGGCTTTCCATCAGCGCGTGTAATCATTTCGCGAGATTTTGCTCAATAACTTTAAAGTTCACTTTGATACGTCATACTTATCGCATACATCGCACTACCGAGCGCAGCGTACCATCTTTCGGCACCGTCGACGTAGTCATCATCATAGGACCTCATTTTCTCCATGTTTCTTTTCAAGTGACACAGAGCTTCCCTCATCTCAGTCCGCGCTTCCAATGCTTCGAGTGCTGCCAAGGAATACTTTCGTCGGTTCACTGCGCCCGTCTCTTCGTCAAAGTTCAGCGACATAAACGTGTCCATCGAGTCTTTATACGCATCGACTGCAGAATTGGTTTGGACAATCAGTTCATTGAGCAACTCAGTGTAAGTTGCGTCGTTCACTTTCTTTATCGATGCCATCGTTTGATTCAAGTACTCATCTACGTACGGCGTGTAATACTCATAAAGATCCGTAAGACGTTGCACCTTTTGTAAGGAATCACGGAACAAGATGAATGAATGATAATGGTGAGAGAATATATGTAAGCTTGGAATTAGACTGCTTGACCACGTATCATTCTGGTGACACTCCTTGTTTTCTTCTTCGCCTCACCGTCTTTGAGTCAATGCTAAATTCGCCAGCAGGTTGATCCATACTGAACGAAAAGCTGTTACTGAAACTGAAACTGTAAGAGAAACTTAGACTAAAACTTTCTTGGGTGTGCTCGAGGCAAGATGCTGGATGCGCAACGAGGGATGCAAGAATCAAAGTTCGGAGAGTGCGCATCTTGAAGGCTTGTTTTAAGGCACGACAGAATCGTAGTGGTCGCTTCAATTTTCAATGTGTATGTGAAAGGGGTCAACTCTGCTGCTGCTGTCTGAAACGTCATTCACGATATATGTCAAATATTGACCCGCCGTTGTCACTCAGAGCCCCGACAATCTTGTAGTACTGCACAAACTTGCCATCGTCGAACTAGAATTCGATTTCAAAGCCAGTCTGTTAATCATTCAAATATGACTCTACTCAAATATATGTGGGATTCTGCATTACCATTAAGAAACAATCAAGTTTTCCACCTAATGTGATCCAAGTGTAATGATGATCTCGAATTACTTATTAAGAGAAACATGTGTAGACAATATCTCTGACAAGTAAGCTATTATTATAAAAGCCTACAAGTCACATCATCGTGTCCGGCTTGTCTTGTGTTATCATAGTAAGTCGCATGCCATCACTCGATTATTTGTATTTATCTCATCAGACCACCATAATAAACGTCCAGCCACATCAAAAACTCATAACAACATCAAAAGTACGATGAGAATATTTCGGTAGCCACCGCCTGTCGTAAGTACTAGTATGACATATCATAACAACATCAAAAGTACGATGAGAATATTTCGGTAGCCACCGCCTGTCGTATGACGATATATTTTTCAAACACCATGCCAATCAACGAAGTCATTCATCTGGTGTCAACTTCTTGATGACGAAAAATGATACAGCTCTGATTTATCATTCATTACGCGCGCTATGATTCATTTTCCTATCTACTATGAACAGAATAGAGCCAAATGTTACATGGCAGCGGCAGATTCATGCTATATGTGGTTGTCTTACAACACTACGTCAAGGCATGGATTGTTTATTACTTCTTTACATTCTTTCATGATAAGCATCATTGTGGTCAGGATTTTCACATCATCTTCCGTACTGAGAATATTTTACTGCTGCATACCCTGAAAGTTGAAGACCTGCAGAAGAAGTCATCCATTCACGTAGTGGTTGTTGAAGTTTCATCAAAGTTATAAAAGTAGCTCAACGTTCGACATGTTTGTATTTTGTGTGCGTGTATGGGATTATTTCTTATCATAAGGGCATACAAATTTGTGGATTTTTGAGGATTTGAGTCATAATGTGTCGGCATTATGCCCGCTCTGTTTCTTAGAAGTTCCGCCATGCTATTCACATTTGTTTGTTGTTGATATGCTTGCGTAATTAGTGTTCTTTGTGACAACGGATATGTCTCACCAACTACAAGTAGTCCACCACGGTAATGGCCGATTGAATTCGAAACCATCACGTCATCTGTTTTGCTGTTGTGCCGTTCCCCTGTCGTTCCATTATAGACTTACCACGCTAATCCATATCGAAGCACACAGCTCAGTTGCACCTACTAAATATACTATAGTACACAGATGCGACAAGAAGGGTATGATGGCGATTTTTTTGTAGAATAGACGAATAGACGACTAGAGATTATATATCCGTATTCGATTGCCCTCATCACCAACTTATTATAAAACAAGTGCAGGTGCCCGTGCCATGCACGGTTTCGGGGCAGAAGTATGCGTTGAGGAAGTTCAATGATATGATATGATAATATGCCCTACAGGAGGATCATTTTTAGCATTAGCAATTTTTGACGCGTTGATAATCAAGATGTGGATTTGAAACTCACTTCGTAATTGAGAAGCAATTTCAATAGTTACCAAAACAAATGCAGCCTGGTGACGTAGCCAAGATGCCTATTTCTTGTTGTTCCAGTGTTCTGGTTGTCGCCCCTTCGATTTCGTTGTTAGA
>Ga0307979_1003234_pt1 | contig 11041 bp, 21 predicted proteins | sample OrgLakmetage1058_FD_201833 | JGI IMG/M metagenome (GOLD analysis project Ga0307979, IMG submission 201833) | Saline water microbial communities from Organic Lake, Antarctica - #1058 | ecosystem: Environmental > Aquatic > Non-marine Saline and Alkaline > Saline | place: Antarctica: Organic Lake...
GTGCCGCATTTAGAAGCTCTCTACGAGAAAATGAAGTTAATTGAATTGATATCAAATCGTGCGAAACTAGCCATCATTGGGTTCGAGGTAGCGGTTGAATCTGAAGATATCAAGAAACAAGAAGAGCTTCGCACTGAAATCCACCAACTGATTGATGATCAACTAGATATTCAATTGGAAATTAAACGATTGAAAAATCAAAACGAAAAAGAAATCATGGATAGATTTCGCAACCCAAGAAGGGATAAATAGAGTTTGTCTCACCCTACCAGCTACACTATACTCTGAGTATAGTTAACAAAAAGGTTACCGACATGAATATTAACAGGCTACCGACTTCATACAAAGAAACTTCTCATTTGTTGGGTGCGTATGATGCTGAAAACAACCGCGTTGTTTGGGCTATTGATGGACAAGCATTTTACACATCCGATATGTTTATAGATGGGACTAACTGGTTCGTGGTTTGGAGAGTGGGTAATGTTATTCATTGTCAAGCTGCTCAATGGCACTCTCCTTCCGGTGACTTCTGTTTGTTCCTCACTGATGTAACTCCGGATCAAGCAGTAGCTACAGCTTCTCGGGCCGCGACAGCCGCATGGGATTATATGTGCGAAAATATAAAATTGTAGAAATCACAATGACAATGTTTGATCATCCACAAGCCCAAGGGCGTCAAATCATGTACTAAGCTGAAAAATGTCAAAACAAAGCCAACCAGCATTGGGAGATGGCAGGTCTCGCTAGGCAAGACGGGGATACTGCTGATGCAGATCGCCATACCAGAGATGCTCTTCTTTGGGATCAACGTGCAAAAGATGGAGGACACCCATGCGAGGTATATTAATTAATCCGTACATGCGGACCGTTACAGATGTTATCATTAAGAAAGGTAACATACAAACAGTTTACGATGCGATGACATGGCTGGCCCACGAGGTTAGCATCGTGCAGGTCGGTTTCATTCTGCCCAACGGTGACAACATGCTGGTAGATGAAGAAGGTGCTCTCAAACCTGGACGACCTGTCTGGAAGCTGAACGGAATGGCTTTTGTTGGAACAGGTTTGTTCCTCGGGTCAGATGGTGATGGTGAATGGAGTAGTGCGAAAATCCTGCTGGGTGACGTTCAGGCTTACGCTTCTTGGACGAACATTGTTTCAACTGGTGAAGATAGGATGCCTCATGAAGTGGAGTGATCATGAAATATGTAATGCTTGAAGATGAAATGGGTGGAAAGCATCCTGTGCTCTTCCATGAAAAGTTGATTCATAGTGTTGTTGCTCGCGGTATTTGCCGTGAGTATCGCAAACAAACTCCAGTTGGATTTTGGACCGTGATTAACGCTGGTTTCTACGACGCAAAACAGTTTACGGTCGTAGTGAAAGTCTTATGTTAGATTCAGCGCCGATAGATGCACATCGTATTGTTTTAGGTTCAGATGTGATTTACCTATCTGACGAGAAACTCTTGACATTGATCAAACTTGAAAAGGAAAAGTGATGGAGATCAAAGAATACTCAAAAGGCAAGTTCAAGGCTGATTGTACAAAGTTCTTGAACGATGCAATCGAGAATGATGACGGAGGCTGGGAGAAACACACAGAGTTTCATTGGTCTCGTATCGTCGCTGGTAAAAAGCTAGATTACTGGCCTTCTCGCAAGAAGTTTCAATATCTCGGCAAAGTTCGTCGTGGTAACGTACTAGCGTTTATCGAAAGGAAAAGTTGATGGAGAAAAATATAATCTGCGCGGCCTTGGCCTAAATAAGAGACGATAAATTCGTTTCCTCTGGGATATTAGAACCTGAAGACATTTTTCAACGCAGCGATCATTCACATTCATGAGTTAGATGTTAAAAGTGAAAAGCTGCGGCGCGAGCTCGAGGATCTGCGTATGCTTTGCACTGGCATGGTGCGCAAAATAAATGCCCAGTTAAACGGGGACAGCTCTTAGGACGCGCTGCTTACTGCGCCCTACCCTAACCAGAAAGGTCCTAAGATGGCCAAAATTGTGTTACCTCCACGTAAGCAAGCTTCGTTGCTCAATGCACAGGCTAAAACGCTTGCTCTGGCTCGTATTCTACAACAGGCTGCTTTTCTAGCTGAACGACGATTAGCTAAAACTGGTGATTTCAAACCGGCTCCGTTGTATATGACCCAAGCGGAGAACCTTCATAAAGATCAAATGTTGCGTGTGAAGTTGAAGGCGGTGCTGGATGCGTAATTTATTGTTCAGAAATCATGATGCTTCTAAGAGAGAGATGTGATGATTCGAGTGTGAATCGCATCTTGGAACTTTACGGATCACATCATCAAGGTGATCGGTACAATGTCAAACTAGACGGCGTACCTTTGAAGCTAGATTTCATGGGGGAAGAGAGTAGAGTAATGGACTCTCTTTCCTCAAGGTGATTATGTTGGGATACTACCCTAGCGCCTATGACGCTAAGATAGCAGAGTATGGAGTTTCCATTGTCGAGGAAAGATCTAACCCTTTAAGACCTGTTTCGAGGAGCAACTAAACGATCGAATATCTCTTCGTGTTTTCGGAACCGAGTGGTCTAATCTGCCTTCTTTAGTCATTTTGTATTTAACCCAAAGAGCCATCCAGTCAATATTCTCCACTTTCTCAAATGCGTGTTCGTTCATAACCTCTCCGGCGTACAAACTCTCCATATCTCGCACACTGAGCGCAGCTAAATCATCAAAAATATCAAGCGTCATTTCAGCATGTTGTTCGTTTGTGTTCTTGTGAATATCTTTCCATTGGTTTTCAAGTCTCCATATCCACATAGATAACATCCACTCTAGACCATACTGCAACTCTTCTTTGAATCTCCACAGATAACAAGCTGTTGCTTTATCGTTGTCTTTAGTGACACCTTTCAACCTTCTTGGGTTGTAGATAGTCGTTTGCAAAATAGTCCTCCCCATGTTACTTTTACTGACAGATGGGAAGTTTGTGAATAAGATGTCTCTTAATTCGGCGATTGATACGAAGTTAACGAAATCATTTCTGCACCAATGATAGAGTATCACCTGTGCGGTCATGTTATCTGGGTCATATAACCTGTATCTTGAGTGTGGATCATCGATATGTGTGCGGTAAGATAGAGTCTCTCCTTCACTGTTCACTTTGGGTCGTTCTGGTAGAAATCTGTTATATTCGTAAGCCATTGGATACTCCTTTGTATATAAGGTGAAGGATATATTATTCTGTTTACGTTGTAAAGGCACAATAAAACGGCGGGAGATAATTAATGTTTAGGCCCAAAGGTGGCTGGGTCCGGTTGTGGGGTAAAGTGGCTGTAGCTACGGTGGAGGGTAGGGGATAGTAGAGTATATAATATTATATTATTATTATTATAAATTAAAGAGTATATTACAATAACTTAGGGACTTTATCAGAGAAATAGACTGACTCCCCCTAAATAGAAAGTTGATGTCTGATGAATGGGTGGCTTGCGTTTCTTGGGTTTGGATGGTAATTATTTAGTGGGAGATCTCAACGATCTTGGCTCGCCTATACATGATGAGGACTAAGATGAACAACGATAACAACGATAACAACGAAGAAACAGACTACGCTCAGAAGTACGACGAGCAATTTGCGATGAGACGTCGCCCACGCTCGCTCGTCAGCCGAGGATCCAAGGTCGTCAAGTACGACGTTCAAGATGAAGTCACGGGAGAGTGGCGAACAGCGATCCGCATGTCCCGCACCAAGTTTGACGAGAAAGCGAAAGAAGTGTTCTTGTTAGAGTATGCGAAATGGGGACGGATGGGAGAGAGTGCAGCAGCCGCCGGAGTATCGACTCTCACAGTTCGCCGACATATGGAAGAAGACGAAGAATTCGCCGAAGCCTTCTACATGCAGGAAGAAGAATACAAAGACAAGCTGATCGGGCATCACCAGAACCTTCTTTTCAATGGTACAATTAAAGAGACTTATGACAGGAATGGTGGACTAGTCAACAAAGAGACGATCTACCCTATCCGTCTCATCGAACTGGAACTGAAGAAGCACGACAAGGCATACCGTGAAAAACAAGAAATCGCAGTGAACCATACTGGTGGAGTTCTAGTTGCTCCAGCTGAAACAGCGAGTATCGATGACTGGGAGACAAGATTTGGATCGGCGACGGACGTAACTCCTGCTCCTGATGAAGACAACGAAGATTAAATTTTCGCCGAGTGAGTCTGTCCGATTCTCTGTCTGCAGGAAGGTGTCCTCATCTTCCTCGATAATTCTCAATCGTCTTCCTCTTCATCCTCTTCCATAAGATCTTTGAGATCTCGTAGATCGTAGATGGACCCAGACACGACAAATAGAATTGGTCACACCTTACCACTTATTGCATAGTAAGGTGTAACCCAAACCGAAAGGCTACCAAATGAATTTCTTTGCATGGTACGACTCAAAGACGAACGACGTTATCTTGAAAGAGAAAGCTGATGCTGGAGACGGAGCTCCAGACTACGTCATTACCGTAGAAAATGGATACGTAGAAGTTCAGTCTATAAACGGTGAGAAAATCCAACTCAACGAACACATGCAGACCGTAGAAGAAGCAGTCATCCTCTTTACTACTTTGTTGGGCCTGAGAGAAGCTGCACGATAAAATTCAAATTTCGCCGAGTCGGTATATCCGATTCGGCGTCTCTCCGTGGACTTCTTCATCTTCATCATCCTCTTCCATAAGATCTTTGAGATCTCGTAGATCGTTCGTAAGCCCAGACAAAAAGAGTTAGTCCTAACCTTGGTTACATGCTACCTTAATTGTAGGCATTAACGCCATAAATAAAAAAGGCTACCTCACTATGTCAAATGTTTGTCAAATAAACTACAACGAAGATTCAGCTCAGCTTTTTGCCTTGCTTGCAATCAATATGCTAAATGAAGATCTTTGTGCTGGTCCACCACAGTTCAATCCAGCTTCTGGCGCTATCACGCAACTTTATGGTATGTGTCCAATGTCTTCAGGTAGCATCTGCACGTTTAGCCCAGTCGGTCCTCTTAGCTGGCATGTTAGCTACCAAGACGAAGAAGATTCTGCTATTCTCACCCTAAGCCAAATTCCCGGCTGGTTTACCGGCGATTACTGAAAATCACACAACTGTCCCCGCTGATTTCTCAGCGGGGATTTCGCCGAGTCCGTCAATCGGAATCTCTGTCTCTGTGAAGAAGTTATCCTGTTTGACGATGAAGAGGAAGAAGATTTTCGCCGAGTCCGTCCATCAGAATCTCTGTCTCTCTATTGGTCTATTCATTTTCTTCGCTATCTTCATGCCTCCCAATGCTGCATCGCAGCATCCCTTCTATGCTGCATCGCAGCACACGTAACATTGTTGCGTATTTGGTCCTAACAACGCAATAATGTTATGAGGTTTTTACTTGGCTTATGCGGGCGGCATATGTAAGGTATATGCAAGGCCAAGCAATAACGCAAACGGCCTAGGGCGCAAACGGCCCGCAAAACCTTAAAGGGGTTTACACAATGGCTACCACAAACAAAGCACCAAACAAAGCAACCAAAACTAAGCGCACCGCGCCATCCGCCACAGCCGCCACGGGCAGCGCCACAGTGGCCACCACTAAACAGGCAAAGGGTACTAAGGCAGCACAAGCCGCCGCGCCACAAGCGCCGCTTTTTGTAGCAGGCATTATGCCACCCGTGCGCGGCGGCACTCACCGCGCATATGCCCAAGACGTTGCACGTGCGCTTACAACGGCCAACCCCAAGGGCTTTACGTTAGCAGCTTACCGCGACGCGCTTGTAGCAGGCGCGGCAGCTAGTAGCATAGCGCCACCGCGCGGCGGCTGGGCAGCGCACAATATGCCTACATGGGCGAGCAACGTAGCACAGAGCTGGTTGGTAGCGCCAAGCAAGTAAGGCGACGGACAAGACACAAGGGGCAGGGCGCAAGCCTTGCCCTTACTGTTGTAATTATGCAACCCGCCCCCATCAACGGGCAGGGTGTTGCATTTTTGGCACAAGCACCCGCGTACCCAGAGCTAGACCACATCCTCCGTAATCCTCACTTATCGCGACACAAACCACTTGTCACCCTAACCCCGCCCCCTTACAATTATAAAGCGTGACCAAACAAACACTGATTAAAATACCAAAATAAAAGGATCCCAATTATATGAAACTAATAAAGATGCCCGAAGACATGACAGTTCTCATTATGTCGGTAGAGGTAGAACATGTTGATGATGTTTCAACTTCAGACGGAATTGTAGATCATTGAGGTCGACAAGCCATTTTCGGATTTTAGACCAAGGCCCACCCTCTTGGGTTCAATATTGAAAGGAATACCATGAGCGATAACGTAATATCAGGACCTGGATATAACACCCAGCCGAACGAAGTAGTCATCAGCTTTTTAGAAAAGATGCTAGAAGTGGAGAAATTCAAGGTATCGGATGTGCTCATGTGGACAAAAACATGGTCGCAGCCTACTCAGTCATTGGACTGGTGGGTGGATACTCTATGCTGGGTGCATCTCAATGTGTGGTTGCAGCGATTACCGAAGTAAACAGAGAAGCAGAGACATGATCAACGAACTAGAACGAGAAAACGGTCGCATGGTTTACTGCGATGAGAGTGTACTATGACAGAATCCAACTATCATAAAACAGCGATGAGAGCGGGAAGCCGCATGAAAGCTCGCGCTTGGGCTAATAAAGAATTCTTCTGTCCTTGTTGTGGGGCTAGAATGTACTTTCCAATTCATGAAGAAAAGATAAAAAGAAACAAAGATCCGGAGGGAAGAAAAGCCCAAGCGAAAAGAATGGCCAGTCTCGATCACATCTTGGAAAAATCTAAGGGAGGAACCAACGAGATACATAATCTGAGAATTATCTGTCAGGGATGTAACACAGATAGGTCTCGGTAAGTTTTAGGCTTGCTAGTGCGAACAAGAAATGCTAAGTTAAATTTTATCAGAACGAGGATAAAATGCCAATTATTTCTGTTACCAGTGGATCAGACGCCACGATGCAATTCTTGTTTCAGGATGAAGCTGAGGAGGCTATTCCGATCACGTCTCCGGTGATAATTGAAGCCTCTGGTGATCTAAGTGGAAAATGCACAACGGCGCTCGTAGACGGACCAAATGGATTAGCTTCCATAACGATTGAAGGTACTTCGATGGTAGCTGTTGGGAAGTATTATCTAAGATTGCAAGTAGAGCTTTCAAATGGCGACTCTTTAGCCAGTGATAGGGTTGAGGTGCATGTCAGATAAAACAATAATCGTAACTTCCCCAAACTCTGTTACTATTGTAATTTCTCAAGTAGGAGTAACTGCCGCGCCAAGGGAGGTCGTTTCGTTACCTACCGCGCCGAAACAGGTTGTCGTTTCGTTACCTGCCGCACCAAGGGCGGTCGTTTCGTTACCTGTCGCACCAAGAGTCGTTGTGAGTACTCAGGGGGGGCGTGGCACAGACGGTACAAACGGCACAGATGGTACAGACGGCATAGATGGCATAGACGGCATAGACGGTACATCTGTCACGATGGATACACGCATAAACATTCTAGGTGATACGTCTTACAATGGGGCAATGGCTTACGCGACAGATCACCACGCCATGTATCTATTTGTTGACGGCTGGCAGGAATCTTCCGCGTTAATGACACCACGTTCCGGCCCTGTCGACATGGGCGTAGAGCAGACCAGCAACCTTTCGGGCTACGGCGCGGACTACATCACAGACAAGCGTTTGAGCAACGTGTCTATCGGGTCCAATGTAAACGAACGTCTTGGCGGGGTTCGCGTGGTGTTCGCAGCGTCACTGGGCCGCAACCTTACTCAGGTCTATCTCGATGGCGCTTGGCAGACTGTTTTGACTGGCGTAAACATCCAGACGGACAGTGCGGAGGCCGTCCCCGACATAGAGTTCACCGACTTTTCGCCTTGGGTGCTTTCGCTCATTACGGGAAACAGCGATGCTAAAGACGCAAACGACGTTCCACTTGTGCAAAACATGAAAATTGACATGGGCGCTTATTCCGCGCCACTTGTTATTGATGGGGGTTCATTTTAATGGCGACTTTTTACCTTGGACCTTCGGGCGATGATGCTAATAATGGGTCGGCAGGTTCGCCGTGGCTTAATCTCAATTATGCACTGAGCAACAGCGGAACGACTGACACTATTGTCATTCAAGAAGGTACAATAAACCAAACTGCCGGAATTTCAAACGTTAGTATTGGTAACAGAATACTTGTTGGGGGCAGCTCCGATAGTTTAAAAAACATTCTTGATTTTAATGGCCTTGAAATAGAGAGAATAGGCGCAGCTTCCCTTTCGCGCATTGATGGGTTCACTATACAAAATGTCAGGATGTCTAGCGTTTCAAGGCCTATATTTCAAGGTTCGTTTGAGCCTCAGTCTTTTGACAGAATGGTTCTTAAGGATATTTGGCTGGCGGGGTATGGCAACGGGTCACTTCCGGCGGGTGGAGTTTTCCAAGATTGCGTTGCAGCAAACATCACGAACAGCCTTTTCATAAACATACGCGGCGTTGATGGATCGGGCGGGTCGTATTCGTTATTCTCTTACGACCGAGACCCCGGGACGATTACGCTTAAAAACTGTACGATATACAGCAACACTGCGGCTGTCACTGGTTCTGTGGAGATTGATCGTATTTTTGCAGTTCGTACAGATCCTGGAGAAACCGTAAATGTAAACTTGCAAAACACTATCATACTGTACGAAAATGATGGGTTTATTAGTGATTTCTTTTTGAAGTTGGGTGCAGGGACAATCAATGTCACAGTGTCATCATCCCTGTTTCATAACGTAGCTTACGACCAAGGAGGTTCCGGCGTTATCACGACCGACCCTCTATTCGTTGACGCGCTAAATGGTGACTTTCGTCTACGCCCTGCAAGCCCGTGCATCGGGACTGGTAGCCTCACATGAAGAGCTTAAATAACCATCCGGTTATCATCAGACCTAAAACGGGCCTGAAGGCGAACATAAACGCAACCGCGACAAAGGCACTTGCGACAGAGGGGGAGCTTCATTGGACAAGTGATACCGCAGAGTTGTTTTCGTTTAACGGAACTGAAAACGTCCGCGTTCCTTCCCTTGCGTCGGCTGCGTCTGCGCCGTGGTCCGGTACGTTCACAAATGGTGCCACTGTGACGGTCGAAAATGGCATAACTATTGGGGCTGCTCCGAGCGCACCAACCATTTCAAGTGATGCTAACAATGGCTTAACAACCGGAACAGATGGAGGTTTATTCGTGACAAATGCGTTAGACCTTGGCACTTTCAACTAACAAAACAAAGGAACGATAATATGCCTTCGATTCAACAAAAACGCGGCCTCTTTGCAAACCTCCCTTCATCGGCCCTCTTGCCTGGTCAGATATTCGTCACGACTGACCGTCAGACAGCGCACTTCCCGACAGACGCTACCACGATGGTTCCAGTCGTTCCGGCGATTGATGCTTTAAGCGCGATTGGTACGGTTGCAGGTGCAGCTGACTTGCTAATCATGCATGATGCCAGTGCAACGGGTCTGAAGGAAAAAAAGATCACGTTCGATGCGTTCAAAACTGCGCTAAATATCCCTGCGGGTTCAACAGACGAACTTGTTGCCGTCGTGGACGGCGGCACGGCAGGATTCATCTGGGGAACTGACGGCACTGACGGCATCTTTCGCATGAACACGTCAATGTCTTGGTCAAAAGATGCTGGTGACGGTTTCGTCACTTTGGCCGTTGGTGCGGTAGACTGCGGTACATTCTAAATGCCAGATGTTCAACACAAGAGAGGGACTCGCGCTGATCTTGACACACTAGCCGCAGCTGATGGCCTTCTCGTTGGGCAGATTTATGTCATCACAGACGAAGACCGTTTGGCCGTTGCAAAGACAATCGGAACGTATCAGACAATGGCAAAGGAGGGCGAGGGGTCCGCCGCTCCTTTCTCCTTCTGCCAAGTACGCAACACGGACACATCGACTAACATCAATGTAAGCACTGCCGCAAACATCCCGTTCGGCGGAACAAACGACGCAACAGACTCGGACTACACTTTGGCCAGTGACAGCATCACAGTCAACTTTGATGGGGTTGTAAGTGTACAGGCGCACATATCCCAAAGCGGGTCAGTAGCGCGATCAAACGTCGGTATCTGGATCACAAATAATAATACTAAGGTCAGTGGTGTGGGACAGTCGGGTTACATCCGCGCTGCAAGCGGCCATAATGAGTCATCTTCACATGTGAGTGCTACGTTCGCTGTGTCTGACGGAGATGTTATCCGCGTTCAGGGCAAACAGCGCGCGGCATCTGGCACCGTTAACCAAATAGCAGGCGAAAGCCAAGTCACGGTGTACCGTTGTGATGGTGTAGCAGGGCCAGCAGGGCCAGCAGGGCCAGCAGGTGGTTTGCTTGCGTCTAACAACCTGTCAGACGTTGCAAACGCGGGGACATCAAGAACAAACCTCGGCCTTGCGATTGGCACCGACGTGCAGGCATACGACGCGGACACGCTCAAGGCAGACACGACGGCAAACCTCACGGCAGCGTTCACAGCCGCAATTGATGACGACGGCACGATAACGACAGGAACCTACACGCCCACCACGGCGGCAGGGTCGCAATATAAAAAGATCATTGGTGGTGGCGCGTTTACATTGGCACCACCTGTTGTTGCGACCAACACAGCCACCACGCTTTCCCTGTTCATCATCAATAATTCCAGCGCGGGTGCAATCACCACGAGCGGGTTTGACAAGGTTGCGGGCGACGACTTCACAACCACAGACGCGCACAAGTTCTCTTGCCGCATTGAGGTCAACGACATCGGCGGGACTGAGTATTCGACCTTAGTCGTATTGGCAATGCAATGACTTTGATTTTACCAATGATCGGTGGGTGGTACATCGCTGCTGGCGGGGGTGGCACTCCTAACAGCACAATTTTATCTAGCTTTTCTTCACCATCAACCTCTCCAGCTGGCCTAACTCACGATGGAGCTAACTTGATTAGCTGTGATTTTAATTCTAGAACA
>Ga0307979_1003235_pt1 | contig 11036 bp, 9 predicted proteins | sample OrgLakmetage1058_FD_201833 | JGI IMG/M metagenome (GOLD analysis project Ga0307979, IMG submission 201833) | Saline water microbial communities from Organic Lake, Antarctica - #1058 | ecosystem: Environmental > Aquatic > Non-marine Saline and Alkaline > Saline | place: Antarctica: Organic Lake...
TTGTCGAACACCTACTTTTTTTTGTGCACACTGTCGTCAAGTTCTGAGCTAGCGCAAGGTACGAAGAACCTGTTGCTGAATGTAATGAATCAAGATGGAGATAGATATTGTAATGAACATGGACTTGTGAAAATCTGAGACAAATCTACCGACGAATAATCGAGATAGCGCCGATGTGCGTAGCGACACAAATGAGAGAAAATCCGCGTGTCTCGTGAGTCACTACCGTCGACCTAGTTGAGATTACATCGATGCGTGTGATGAAGGAAATTGTCGCACAATTTCAATCGATAGAATACCTTTACAACGCGCTACCGTAGATATTTCAGCTCTACGAAGGGCGCTCGCAATGGTGATAAACGTGATGACAACGCTGCAGAACACGCTGAGATCGGACCCAGTTTTACCAGCAAACTAGAAACTAGACAAGACATAGAACTAGGCCGTGAACGAGATGAATGTAATGAATCAAGATGGAGATAGATTTAGGCATGCTTTCGACGATGTGAAAGTTTGAAAGAATTCTACCGCGGCGTTCTCGAGCTATGACCCGCGCCGCAACACGGTCGGCAACTGAAACTAACCCCTGTACGTGGTGTACTACAGATGTAGTACAGTACCTGTACGAGAACGAAATACAGTATCTCTCTCTTCTTCTTTCTCTTCTTGTTTGTGAATCTTTTTGTTCCGTGATCAAAATGGCCATAGCTGGCACTGTGGAGGATATTCGATGGGTAAGCTGTCGTGGAGGCCCGTCAGGCTCGGGCAGTGAGGACGAAGCTGGTCTAACTTTCAAGGAGGCCGCACTTACCGGGTAGAGTTTATCTAGCAAGAGCATTCTATTCGTTTACATCGTAGAGTTCAGGACGTGATTGTGCGATGATCATGGATCATGGGTCGATTTGTCTTTATACTTGGCTGTAGATGGGCGGCCGACGGAGGAATGCTAATGCCTTCCTCGATTCCAACTACTAACGCAGCAGAGATGGAGGCTTGGCGAGCGCTGTCGTACCCAGATCTCTGCGTTGCTGTGTTGTCCAAGTAATACTCCATCCTTCGCTAGTTATCTAGGTATTAGGACCTAGCTAAGTAATTATCGGCTTTACATCACGATCGCAACAATCACATCGTCTAATTTAGCAGAAATTAAATTTTGTGCCTATTTACATGCCCTCGGCTGTATAGATGGATTCCTACTTCAGCCATTACGCTCGTTGAGCTTCGTGATCTAGTAGCCTCGGCATGTGCTCAATTTGGGCTACAACCCGAGGTAATGTAGGGCAACAAACAACAAACTCTTAAAACTTTGCGGTGGAGAATCGTGAATATATCGCACTTTGCATCATATGTGGACGGGAATATGTCTCGTCATAGGTATCAATCTTTCGTCCGTATATTACGAATACTGCATGTTTGTTTATGTTCTTATATGTGTGCTTGCTGGCATATTTTCGAATTTGAAGGTACTGAACTTGCATAGCCTACCCGGCACTACTTCAAGTGCTTTATTCAAGGAGACTAGTGCTGAGCTCTTTGTGCTAGAGCTCTTTCATGGGTAAGGCGACAGCGTTTCAGGATAGATATTGGTAGTATACGACTGTACTGAGCCTTTTGGTACAGTACTAGTAGAGATATCGAGCTACGCAGAGACAGGCTTGTTGTACTTCTGTGGATAATATCTTTTCTTTTTGGAACATAATGATGTGCTTATATGCTCTTGATCGCAGGTCAACGTTAGCATTCAAGGATTTGGGAATGTGTTTGCTGGTGGAAGTCCTCAATCATTTCTTAACCCAAGACCAGCAGCGCCTCTGCCTCGTGGTACGATTTCAAGGGAGCAGGAGCTGCTATGAGCGATACCCTTCATTTTTTCACGGTTTATGGACCCACTATTGGCTTGTAGAACATGCAGAGATGCGTCGGTACCTATCCTTACTACTTCACTGAGGAGAAGCTAACACACACGCAAACACCATCGCTTTTACAGGTGGGCACGTCGGGCGACACTGGCCCCTCCGCACTCGCTGCAGCAGCCAACAAACCGGACACACTGGACTGCATAGTGCTGTATCCTCTTGGACGCGTGAGCCCCGTGCAAGAAGGGCAAATGCTCCAACTCGGGGCCACCTTTCCAAACGCGCATGTGGTGAGGCAAAGGGCTGCTTGAGATGCTTGGCCATACGTGACTGACCTTACACCACTATGAAATGAACACGTGTGTGAGTGTAAGTCTCTTTTATTTGTGACGTTTCTCTTCGCTCACTTAATTCTACATCTTGCTTTTTTTTTTTTTTTTTCAATTCCAGATTGGCGTAGAAGGCACTTCAGACGACTTAGATGGCCCATGTGAAGCAGTTCTCAAAGACCTCAGCTTCAAAAGCAAGCACTGTCTCGGCACGGTATTTCCAAAGCCTCAAAGTCAGCCATGTTGTGTTCCAGCAGCAAAGTCAATAGTATGCTTACATCAAGGCATACGAGATACATGAATTGGATGCACTTTGTATAAATGACACTCATACGCTTGTTTTTCTTTCCATATTGCAACTGCAGGTGAATAGCGTGAACATTGTGCGGATGCTCGCCCAAACGGTGCACTACTTTTGGGCCTACTTTCGGCTCGCACACAACGATGCAGCAGACTCTCCTGCTAAGGTAAACTTGGAAGCAGTTGATTTGATGGGTGGTGCAATTGCCGAGTGATTTCGTCTCTCGTAGAATCAATTGAAATTTTGGCTAGCATCTCAAAAGAAATTCGACAACCCCAATGCAATAAGATGTCTGCTTTTGTGTCTTTTCAGGTGAGTTTTTGTGTTCCTTCGGGCGCTGCTGGCCATGTCACGGCTGGCCTCATTGCGCAAGCGATGGGTTTGCCAGTCTTCAAACTTGCGATGGCCACCAACGCTAACGCTGGTAAAGAAAAAAACAAAAACAATTATTTGTATTGGAAAGAAAGTGAGATGTTGAAGCATCCTTATTGTTTTGGCTTTGAAACTGTAGTCCCTGTACATACCATACCCATGGCATTTGCTCACAAATTTCAGGACTACATGCCATGGTGTCCAAGGGAATTCTCCAGCGTGCAAGCCAAGTCGAGAAGACAGCAAGCAATGCCATGGACATTCAAGTGTGTGAAACCAAATCATTCCTCCCCTTTTTCGAATCTTTTCATTTATCCTTCTCCAGGCCATATCCCTGTTTAGTGATTTTCATTTTGCCAGGATCTCTTTGCTTCATATTTGATAGTGATAATATTCGAGAGCCGTAAATTCTGAATAATGAGTGCTCTACATCGACAGGTGCCCTATAACTACGAGCGGCTTCTATACTTGGTAAGCAAAGGCGATTTTCAAGCTGTTCGAGAGTGGGTTGCAGCTGTAAGCCGAGGTGAAACTGTAAATTTACCGCAGCACATTGCGGTAGACGGCTTTCAAGCGTGGGGTTTAGTAAGCGCGGCAGTGGGCGCAGGCTGCACTCCTGACTCGGTGAACGAAGAGGTGGGAAGTTTATCTTACACATGCTTTGTGCTCTAGAGAACTACTGTTTTTTTAACGTATGCAAGGAGATTTTGAGAGTTTGGATCATTTGAAAGCACCATCATGATACCCAAGGTAATGAATGTTGTCCACATTTGTTTCAAATCTTATACTTTCATCTCTCTTACGTGCAAAATATTGCGCAGATCTTTGCAACGATTCGATCAACTTGGGAAGCTGATCGCTATCTCTTGGACCCCCATACTGCGGTCGGAGTTGCTGCAGCCAAGCAACTCTTTACAAATCGTCCCAAAGCTGCCTCAGGAGACAACTCGCCGGAAAGTACTGCTCCTGGTGCTGCCGAGGTCGGCATTGGTGTTGCAACCAAGCAAAGCTTGCATCGCGTTTGTGTCATGGGTTGCGCAGCACCAGCAAAGGTCAGTTTAAGAAGATGGCGTAGTGAAAGATTTTTACAACACATAAGTAATTTCATGTTTGAAGCATTACAAGCAGTACATCGCATCTTGTGCGTTTTCAGTTTCCCGAGAGCATTGCTACGGCTTTGGGGCTGGCGTCAGTAGAAGAGGCAGTAGCATTGCTGCGAGGTGATGGCGCAGGTTCTTGTCGGCATAGACACGCCAATGCAGCTTTGAACTTGCTGACAACTAAAGAGGCTTGTAATGGTAGCATTGACAAAGACATACAAGTGTCAGCAGTTGGTGAGACAGCGCGTTTCTCGCGCGAAGGTTCGAGCCAATGGGAAGCTAAACTTAGATCTATTATCGAGGAAATCACCGCGCGATATGACAGAAATAATTGAATGGTTTTGAGATAGAATAATTCTTAAGGATGGAATTGAATTACGCAGTGCCCTATACTAGAAAGATTTATCTCGTAATTTCCGGTCAAGCGCGCTCCTTAATCCAAATATTTCTATGTTTCTACTTTCATCTTTCATAAAAGTATGCAATATTTCTATTGTACTAAGAACCAGAAGTCGAAAGCAGAGACGCCATATGGGCTTTTTGCTCCAGCCGTTGCCATAAAAAATTCATGGTGCTTTCTTCTTGCTAATAAAGGAAAAAAGTAGGAAAAAAGTTGGTGCTAAGATCCACCGATGACAAAATCGTTATCGCTCTTGATCAGAGCTAGCATTTCCTCTGGGTCGCACGCAGGTCCATCAATAGACACGTCGTCGTTACCTGCGAAGTCTGATGCGTCATTCGCATCAGTGGCCCAGTATGTGACAAAGTTGTCGTTTTCCAAGAAGACGCTCTTTGGAAATGTATTTTTTTCCTTCCATTACGCTGGCGCCATCGTGTCATAACGTGCACAGAGCAGCGTGAGCATAGCCAGTGTGCGTTTTTCAATGAGCTCAGCAGAGTTATGCTTTGAGCTCTCAAGCGACCATTTTTGCAATTTTCTTCTCCTTTTGTGGATGCCACGAGTAAGAGTAATCCAATCTCCTTGACTTACATTTGAAATTTGAGAGTTTTCTTCGACCTTGTAGAGTGCGCGTCGATCGTCATCAGGCAAGCTCCAAAAAAGATTCATGGTTTCGTTGGCATCTGTTGAGATGTCGAATAAATAGGCCCCATATCTCGAGCTCGCAGCGGTGTGATTGTAGTCAATGGGAGAATTCTCACCACTGGGTTCAGTCCATCCCACATTCTCTTCGTTCCACAAAAGTTTGAACGTATAGTCGCCAGCTATTGACACTAAGCAACCAGCCACGTCTTTGATATCAGACGCTGCCACAACTGTGGACCCGCTCCCGCTGCTCACTACGCTTCCTACCAAGTAGTCCATCCCGCACTCGAGATCGGTGCGCGGTGCGAGGTCATCTCCAAAACTGCTGCCAGCGAGTCGGATAGCAGACCACTGGTCGACTCCATCGAAACTTCCGCTTAATGCTACAGCACTGTCGATGCTGCCTTGAAGCCCAAACGCGAGCGTGGGCAGCCAGTCGCTGACGTGTACGAGGGAGTTCAAAGTTGCGCCTCGAGCAGAGGTGGGCAGCAGCGGTGAGTTCACAAAGGCAGGGACGCGCACACCACCTTCAAACTGAGTGCGCTTTCCGCCCCTCAGCGGTAAATTATTGCCACCGTCTGCGGTTGAGCCACCATTATCCGAAGCCACCACAACTACACAGCGTCCATACAACCCTTCCGACTTCAGTGTGTCTAATATGAGTGCGAACGCATCGTCTGCGGCCTTTAGAGCACCCGCCAGCAGCGCTCGGTCTAGATTTCCAGTCATATTAATGTTCGCAGTAATATCTGCGTACTCATCAGTAGAGTTATAGCCATTGGGAATCGAGAGTGTGGTATGTACTGCATTCCAGGCAATATATAATAACAGCCCAGTATAGTTCAATTTCACTGATTTGGATAGAGCGCTTGACGTTTTTTTCTCAGCAAGAAGTCCACTTGCGTGGTCCCGAAGGATAGATACGGCACGCCGCGCGAAAACAAACGTAGAATAGCGGGAGTCAGCCGAATCCACCATCTCGCGCTGTAAATCATCCTCAACTCCATCAACACTACCCAAGAAGTCTGCTACTTTCACATTGCTTAAGCCGTCATGGAGATCTTCAAAACCCCCTAAATTCAAGTGATGGTGGTAGCTGGCATAACCGTGTAGCAATTGAGGTGTAGGGAGGAGTCGAACCCACGCTCAGTTGGCCACAGTGCCGGCGCATAGTGGCCTACGTCGTGTTCGGATTTCTAAACTTCCCGCCCTCAGCACATTCCAGCCATCTTTAGGATTAAATTGCGCGCATCGCATGCGCGTATTGGCTCCTGTGTCATTTGGATTTGTTATAGGTCGAATTCGTGTACTAAAAGAAAAATATGTGGGATCGAGCTGCGTGATAAGCTTGAGTTTTGCTGAAACGGAAGGGCGAGCTACCTTGAACCGGCATCATCACTACCATGGCCACTCGGGCATACATGTGTTTGCGAATAGCTCCTCTTCTAATGTAAGCTGAATTACGTTGTATTTTTGTCCATCGGCCCTCAAACTAAGTTTTGCTGGTTCGAGGCTAATGGCGAAGGAATCAATCGCCCAAGTCGATCCCAGCTATGGATCGTGGCGGGAAGTGCAGACCCGGCCCGCTCCTTCGCCGTTTTCCGGCAGAGACAGCAGGCGTCACATGTGCTGCGTAGATCGACCCGTTATATCTCGCAAAGCCGCTGGCACACGAGTTACCTTCCGGTACACTTAGTCTAACTTATTACCGCACTAAGTGCCAGGACAGCGCTCTGGTTGGCAAGTATGGTGCTGAGAAGGGGCAAAGTGCATTGGCATTTGAGCGCTGCCATTGTTATGTTTGTTCTACACACTAGCGCATTTGCAGCTCAAGTGCATTCTTTATGTGCCTCTGTGACTGCTGTGTACTTGTCTTTCTTTGTTTTTGGGAGAGTATTAACTAGACTAGACTAGACAGACAGCACACAGGCATAGGCCCCGAGGGGCCGAAGTTAGAGTGCCAATGCACAGAACACAGAAACAGGGCCAACACAAGGATTATACTTAGTTCAGTATCCGCTTATACTAGATCAACGTAGTTTGATGTTTTACGCGACCAGGACCAAAAAGTGCCTTTAAAAAAAAAAAGTGCCTTCGGGGCCTGTATCAAAAGTGCCTACCAAGGATTTTTGTCTGTCTGTCCGTCACATCACATTTTTATCTGGGTACATATGTTCTGACACGTTGCCACGTTACTGACATCAACCATGTTCTGACACGTTCTCACGACACTGACATCAACTACGTTGATCGTGGCGTGGCGGCGCGCGCGCCGCTGCAGTATTTGCTGCTGTAGTGGTGGTGTAAGAAAATTTTAGGTCTTTTGGAAATCAGGATTTTCGTCGAGCTACAGAAGCCCGCGTTTATGATCTTTTTTGTGTATCTCGGGGCCTGCTCTGTCAGAACCCCAAACCTCCAATAAATTCCAAGATATCTGTTATACGGGGAATTGCTCAGCGACCCCATAACGAATGGGCCAAACGACAAACGGACGAGATGCCAGTTGCATGTATCGTTATTCCAATCTCTGCCACCACCAAAACCGCAACGTCAGTTATACCTTTTATGCTTTTGTAATCTCATGACACCAGCCAATGAAAACAATAAATAGGAAAGTGGTTTATAAACACCTAGGCCCTGATAGTAATCCGATAGAACTCCCCGTTTCCAATTCGAGAAAGAGAAACGCGAATTGAGTGATGACTCTTCCATTGTTTCCACGGATACAGGTCGCATCTCAAATTCCTTTTACTAGTGCTATGATTCGCCATGGACATAGTCATTGAGAAAATTGTTGTCGCTCTTGATCAGAGCTAGCATTTCCTCTGGGTCGCACGCAGGTCCGTCAATCGACACGCCGTCGTTACCTGCGAAGTCAGATACGTCATTAACCTGTGTGGTCCAGTATGTAACAAAATTGTCATTTTCCCTGAAAATGCCTTTTGGGAATCCCAGTTTTTCTTTCCATTGCGCTGGCGCCATCGTATCATAACGTGCACAGAGCAGCGTGAGCAAAGCTAGTGTGCGTTTTTCAATGAGCTCAGCTGAGTTGTGCTCTGAGCTTTCAAGCGACCATTTTTGCAATTTTCTTCTCTTACTTCGGATGCCATGGGTAGGGCCATGCATATCTATAGAATCGTCTTCAAATGGTTCCAAAACCTGAGAGTTTTCTTCTACTTTGTCGAGTGCGCGTCGATCGTCATCAGGCAAGCCCCAGAGGAGATTCATGGTTTCATAGGGATCCGAGGAGATATCAAACAAGTAGGCCCCATATCTCGAGCTCGCAGCGGTGTGATTGTAGTCAATGGGAGAATTCTCACCACTGGGTTCAGTCCATCCCACATTCTCTTCGTTCCACAAAAGTTTGAACGTATAGTCGCCAGCTATTGACACTAAGCAACCAGCCACGTCTTTGATATCAGACGCTGCCACAACTGTGGACCCGCTCCCGCTGCTCACTACGCTTCCTACCAAGTAGTCCATCCCGCACTCGAGATCGGTGCGCGGTGCGAGGTCATCTCCAAAACTGCTGCCAGCGAGTCGGATAGCAGACCACTGGTCGACTCCATCGAAACTTCCGCTTAATGCTACAGCACTGTCGCTGCTGCCTTGAAGCCCAAACGCGAGCGTGGGCAGCCAGTCGCTCACGTGTACGAGGGAGTTCAAAGTTGCACCTCGAGCAGAGGTGGGCAGCAGCGGTGAGTGCACAAAGGCAGGGACGCGCACACCACCTTCAAACTGAGTGCGCTTTCCGCCCCTCAGCGGTAAATTATTGCCACCGTCTGCGGTTGAGCCACCATTATCCGAAACCACCACAACTACACAGCGTCCATACAACCCTTCCGACTTCAGTGTGTCTAATATGAGTGCGAACGCATCGTCTGCGGCCTTTAGAGCACCCGCCAGCAGCGCTCGGTCTGGATTTGCACTTGTATCCACGTTAGCAGTAATATCTGCGTACTCATCAGTAGAGTTATAGCCATTGGGAATCGAGAGTGTGGTATGTACCGCGTTCCAAGCAATGTATAATAACAGCCCCGGATAACTATGCATCTCCGATTTAGATTGAGTACTAGATGATGCAGTGGCGCGTCTTCGTCGAATCTGCTGCTCTGTGCTAATATCGAGCAGATTGTTCGCGTGTTCCTGAAGGATAGATACGGCACGCCGCGCGAAAACAAACGTGGAGTAGCGGGAGTCAGCCGAATCCACCATCTCGCGCTGTAAATCATCCTCAACTCCATCAACACTACCCAAGAAGTCTGCTACTTTCACATTGCTTAAGCCGTCATGGAGATCTTCAAAACCCCCTAAAGTAAGGTGATTGTGGTAGCTCATGTAGCCGTAGCAATTGAGGTGTAGGGAGGAGTCGAACCCACGCTCAGTTGGCCACAGTGCCGGCGCATAGTGGCCTACGTCCCATTTACCCACCATGGCCGTACTATACAGCGGCTGCTGTTGCTTAAGCACTTCAGGAAGTATTGTAAATGTAGACGGCACACCAAAAGGATCGCAAGTAGTAATGCAGTCGTGCTGCATGCCCACTGTGGAGGCGTACTGGCCCGTTAAGAGTGATGAGCGTGATGGCGTGCATTCAGCATAACTGTAGTACCGAGCTAGAGTAACCCCAACATTGGCCGCCGCTGTCATGGCCGGTGATGCAAGTGCAATATCACTGCTTTGGTATCCAACATCATTCCAGCCAAGGTCGTCCACGAGGAAAAAGACTATAGTTGGCGGGGCATCTGCAGCCTCGACTGCTGCGCGCCCACCCGAGTAGGCGTAGGCATCGTCGCTGTTAGCGCGCTCAAGTGCGAAGCCCGCATCCCATAAAAGCAGCACTAGCAAAGCCATACCAATAAACATAGCCAACGTGCCTGCTCTTCGAGCGTTTGCTGAGCGTGCAAGGTGCCGCTCGCGCTCGCCGCTTTCGCTCCAGCGCTCATACTCTGCAAACGGATCTAGCTTTGGAGATTTCAACGATGAATCGTTCTTGCCTCCAACCAGACCACCACTTCCGTGCTGCTTTCCTCCATAACATGACTGTGGGTCAGCAGACATGCTGCCACCATGGTCAAAGTCTCCAGGGGATGACGTGGACGCCTCAGAAATAGGTCGCGACAAGAGCGGTGCTGCTTCCTCTCCAAAGGCTGACATTTTTAGTCAAGCACCTCAATGCTAGCTAGCTCGGAAGTCTGCCTATTTTTCCTGCAAGATATGGCTGCTATTTTAGAGCCTCTTACGTTAATAATTTCATCAAGCTAGACATCGCCAAGCATGTCTTAGACACTTGCCACATCGCCACATCGCCACATCCCCCATTTTCAGGAAGCCTCTCATTTTTTCATTGATGATATCTTGCACGAATATAAGATAGACGAAATGTTTTGGATCTATCGTCGTTTTTGTCGCCTGGTGTACGGTTCCTTCGCATTGTTGGTTGTATTGCCGTTACCTTTTGCCGTCGCCTTGCATTGTCCAGCTGCTTTTCACCAACGAAAACTGCAACAGAAATTGTAGACTGCCATCTCCCATTTCCGATTATTTTGTATTTTGTATTTTACCGTAAACAAACCGCGCGCCAAACGCACTGCACGTCTGCGATGTGCTGCGGAATACTTCGCCTTCTTTAAATCGACACACGCGAGACCGCTAACGTACCAACGAAGATTACTGTTTTTTTTTTTCTAAGCCCTGGATGAGTAGCAGTCCGATTCTCCCCCCCCCCCCGGCCCTACCCCTCGACCCTCGGGGCCTGGATCAAAATCGATATCTCCATTTACGCCGCACGCCGCACATGTGCACATTGAATATAATTAGGGAGAGAAAAGGAAATAGGGGCACCCCCTTGCTGTGGGCTTGCTGCGTGGCCGGAGTCACAATCCATTAATTCGAACTCGAACTCGAACTAATACAAACCCAAATGGCACAGAAGCCAATGCTGCGGGCAGAAGTGGGAATGCGCGTGCGTTGCGCAAACAAAGCAAGTGCGGAATGATTCAGGAGAGAGAGGGGCATTGGCCAAATTCCTCG
>Ga0307979_1003237_pt1 | contig 11032 bp, 10 predicted proteins | sample OrgLakmetage1058_FD_201833 | JGI IMG/M metagenome (GOLD analysis project Ga0307979, IMG submission 201833) | Saline water microbial communities from Organic Lake, Antarctica - #1058 | ecosystem: Environmental > Aquatic > Non-marine Saline and Alkaline > Saline | place: Antarctica: Organic Lake...
AAGCTTTCTTATATATATCCCAGTGCCCTCTGGAGGTAATTATAGTAGTGCCGAGGAATTGGGAATATTCTCCTTTTATCTTTATGTAATAAAACTGTAAACTATCTTCAGTGCCAGTAGTCTAGTAGTTGGCGGAAGGCAGACGTGGATAGGAATTACAAATAAAATATACATCACAAACAATAAAGCAGCAGTTTTTTTAGCGGCTCTGCTTGAGTGCGCGTGTTGAGGTCGGCTTTTGGAACAAAGGCGGTCTCTCGAGTGATGTGCGATCCAATAATAAAAGTGCACGTGTGCTTGGCTGTTGTGTGCAGTGCAGGTGTAAGAAATACAAACGCAACGGACGGAAAACCCATATGAAATTGTTTTGCTCCCTAAAGGAGACTTTTTTCTTCTTCCTCTTCTTCTTCTTCTTCTACTTCCTCGCTTCTTCTCGTGTATGCAGTCGGTTCTGCATGAAAGCAGCGCAGCACGGCAGCCGCACCCAACCACCACCTGCCTTCACTCCATTCCGCCTCCACAGCCACGCACGATGCGAAGTGCCAGCCTTCAGAGAAAGGCGGAACAGTGGGAAAGAAAAATAGATAGAAAGAAAACAGTAGAAGATTTTGAAACTCTGTACTCAATGATATCCCTCGGCAGCTGGAGATGGCCCGCTGCTGTGGTTGCAGTTGCAGTTGTCTTAGTTCAGTCTACTAGCGCCGCCGTCGGAACCAGCATTAGGAGGAGGAAGAGGCGGCATACTAGGAGTGACACCGCCCGACTGCAGCAGCTGCTGCGGTGGTGGTTGCTCTTGGGATTGAGACGGTGCTTGGCCTTGTTGTTGGTTCCCGAGGAGCGCTGCTAGGAGCTTGGTTTGCCCAGCAATCAGCTCTTGCTGGGCGCGCAACTGCTCCTGCAGTTGCATGATTTGCTCGTACGACATGGCGGGCGCGCCGTTGTTCCCCAGAAGGTTGCCAGGGTTAACCCCTTCTACGGCCGCCAAGGCTGCCGCTGCCGAAGCATCAAGACTAACGCTGGCCGCTGTTGAAGCAGCAGCACCAGCATCACCCGAAGGGGATGTGCCCAAGACCACCGTAGCGCCGGTCCCGTCCGTGCGTTCGACGCTGCTACCCGCAGGTTTCCCTGCGACCGAAATGGGGCTCGGGTTGCGCGCCGCTTCCATTGACAGAGGTGCCCCTATATTACTCGTAGTATTGGAGCGCACTTGCTGCTCTTGTTGCCACTGTTCTTGTTCTTGTTGGCGATCTTGCCCACCGCTTAGGCCACTGAGGCCGCTGAGCGCTGAAACCAAATCAGACGCCGGAAGCACCGCGGAGGTAGAGGACAGAGCGCCGCTTTCCGACGACGACGACGAAGCGGACGAAGCGGACGACGAGGAGGAGGAGGGCGAGGAGGAATAAGGTGAAGACGATTCGCTGCGGTTTGACGAAGAAGAAGGTTGCAAAGGAGCAGTGGCCTGTGCCGTCGCAAGTGCTGTTTGCGCCTGCTGCAGCTGATACAGGGCGTAGTCTGAGCTGCCTTGCTGCTGTTGTTGAAAATAAGGAAGCATCATGGATTGCTGCTGCTGTTGCTGCAGGTGGTATTGTTGGTGATGGGGCGGCGCGAAGTGTGAGTTGGAGAGATGGCTAGGGTAATTCGCACGCTGCTGCTGTTGTTGCTGATGCTGATGTTGCTGTTGTTGCGACAGTTGTTGTTGCTGCGGTGGCAGCAGCCCTTGAGGTGAAAGCGCAAAAAGGCCCGGAGGTTGTGGCTGCTGCATGCCGTATGGAGGCATCACTTCTCCGCCCAGAAAACTGCCTCCTCCGTTCACACCACTGCCGCCGCCGTTGCTACCAATCGGACCACTATTACCAGCACCACCTATCGTGACCATGTCGCCGCGACCACCACCGTTACCGTTACCGTTACCGTTACCGTTACCGTTACCGTTACCGTTACCGTTACCGTTACCGTTACCGTTACCGTTGCCGCCGTCCTTCTTGTGCTGCACTTTGAGGCGTTTGTGGCCGATTTGGTAGCCGTTCATTTGCTTGATGGCGGCGTCGGCCGCGGGCCGAGCGTCAAAACTGACAAAGCCAAAACCCCGGGAGCGGCCTGTCTCGTTTTCCACCATGATGCGCGCCGAAATGACCTGTGGTGCGGGTGCGGGCAACAATGGGCAAGGCGCATGACGAATGTAATCATCGATTAGATAAGAGCATCAGCGATGGAAATAGTAATTGCGAAGTCGCTCGTGCAAAAATACGTTTGAAATCGCACCACACATCACGATAAGCTCAAACTGGAGATTTAATTAAAAAAAATGGATTTGTATGTTTGAATTCTGGTGCACGCACCGTGCCGAAGGGCACAAAAAGGGAGTACAAGTCCATGTTGGTCAAGTCGTTGGGGATGTGAAAGATGAACAAGTTGCAGCCCTCCGGCCCCTGCTGCATCGCTTTCGACGTTTGAATAGGCGGCCCCGGAAAATGGTGCACGTATTCCCCCGTGCCCGTGCCCGTGACGGCGCCCCCAGTGGCGGCGACCGCAGCGGCTAGCGCTGCTTGCTGTGCAGCGAGAGCCGCCGCAGCGTCACCGTTACCGCCACCACTACTGCTGCTGCTAGCACCAACACCACCAAGACTACCACCGCTGCTGCTGCTGTTGTTGCCGGCACCGGGGTTGTTACCGTTGACCATGAGGCCAATCCCGCCGAGGTGGCCTGGGTGGCTGCTTATGCCTCCACCGCCACCTCCGAACCCGAGAAAGCCAGGCAGCGTTGGGGGCGGCAGGTTTACACCATTGCCACCGCCACCGTTGCTGCTGCTGCTGCTGCTGCTGCTTCCGCACCCTCCTCCTACACTGCCACTGTTACTACCGTGGTTATTCGCTAAGTCACTGTAAAAGCCACTGCTGCCGTCATAGCCGTCGTAGCTCCCTTCGACGTAGCCTTGGCTGCTACTGCTGCTGTTGCTATTATATTGTTGGCCCTGTCCCCAGCGGCCGCCTCCACCTCCATTGCCGCCGCGGCCACCACCCTGGTGGTTTTGGTGGTGGTGGCTGGGGTCCGACCAACTGCTGAGGTGGCCGAGGCCCTCAAGGCCGCCGTTAACGTCGTCACCGGGTTCAGAGGAATTCAAGCCGCCAAAACTACTGCCGCTGCTGCCGTTGCGGTGGTGGCCGCTGCTGCTGCTGCTGCTGTTACCGAAGCTCCCAGCGCCGCCGTACTCCGAGGGAGGCCACGCCATGCAAAGGCGCCAGGTAAAGGGAAAGGTCACCCACCACAACCTTTAAAGGAGGCACACGTGAACATACGAGCACAGAATACCACAAAGAGCAAAGTCAGATAATTACATCTTTGAAAGATAGCCAAAGAGGCGCGCCTCGTGAGGAAATGAGCGTATGACACGAAGGAGTTACGTCATCAAAAATGGAGCTCATGGTCGTGTGAAGCTCTAATAAAGCAGCCTTACAGATACAGACATGCATGGTGCAGCTATCTGCAGGGGCAAGTTAGATAATTAAGTAATCCAGAAAGAGCTCCAGTCTTTGAACGACGTCACAGCATGCATTCATCAGTCAAAGTTTGAATCCCAACCAACTCACCTGCGGAGACTGTCGTACGAATCAAGCCACTGAGTTCAATATGGGCGGACAAAATGGCTATGGCTCCGTCTTCGACGCGTGCAACAACTCAGACCTGTCAATAACAGCATGCATAAAGTTCTTGGTGATTCACTATGTTCACTATCCACTCTGGGTCACCATGCACTACGACACAATATTTCGAATTATTGTCTGAAGTGGAGTAGCGATCGATCAAACTTTCCACGACGAATCGGACCTGAAATTAATAAGGCATGCCTATGGCTGATGAATTTTCAAGATAGTGGCTCAAAAGTTGGTCCAATATAGCTGGCTTAGCAGCGATAGTGAACGCACCGAATGAGGGAAGTAAATGTAAAAGCTACTGAATTATGAAACGTCAAGTAGTTTGAGCGATCGTCGCTAAGCTTGCTGGTTTTCTGGTTCTTTTTGCAAAAAAGAAAAGAAATACCTCTGCACACGCTTTTGTGGAAAATTCTCTATCCTTACCATGGCATGTCCTTTTCGGAGTCTCGGTAGTAGTGAAACTTGCGGCGTTAGTCGTAGGTTCCTCGCTCCTTGCTCGAGCTTCGTGGCCAATGAGGCACTTGCGAGTTGCAGAATGTACGTGTGTCCTGATTGATTGAAGTCTCGCGTCGTAGCGAAGGAATTGTTCTGACGTGGGACAATGGACCCGTGTCGAAGACTTAGTGACATGTGACCTACAAGACACCTCAGAAAAGTCACACAACTTGCGGCGTCCTAGGCTTTGAGACTTTGCGAGCAAAAATTTAAGGGCGAGTGCCCAATCTAGCATTGTTTGTTTTGAATGGACGAGTTTGCAGTCCCATCTTGGCAATACTGAGTTTGAGTTACAGTATCGTACTAGCCCACAGTGCGCAAACCATTATATTTAGCTAGTTTAGTCATCAAACCTCTGATCCATTATTTAGTTCTTCAAGGCGAGCTGCCTTCATGTTTTATTGCTCGTTCTGAGCTAGCCTCCCATCGAAGCTTCACTTTGCTCATGGATGTTCAATAATATGCGCACCTCACCCACAGAATTTGGTATTTGGTTACTCCCAAGGGATTCCGGGTTGTGGCTTCTGTGATTTAGATGTCGCGAATTCGTGCTGAGCTGTCGCATTGGCCATCGTTCCATAAGAGATCGGGGTGGTTGCGCATTGGCATTAGTTTCACAAACCTATGTCAATACAGCTGTGAAATATGATCAGGACCGCAGACCACAGACCAAAGTTCGCAGTTCTTCGGGATTGATATTAGACCAACTGGCAGCTAAAGGGGGGTCACTTCTGAAATATCACCTTTCTTGGCCATAGCATACGCAAATCGAGGCGGGATTCCCCCTAACCGAGCTCAAACGGTCTTACCACTGTGGCCCAATATTTTGACAATATCGAGGGGGAATTCCGATAACAAGAAGCACGATATTCTATTGAATTTGGGGGATAGTATGGGTCCATATCGCTCGAAATCCGCAGTGCAGCCGAGCTGCACTGGATGTTCTAGATGAGCACAAAAAAAGAAATAATTGTACCAAACGGACAAATTTTCCGTTGTTTTACGTCGCGGCCCTACCAGGTATACCAAATGCGGATGACAAATTAATCACGTCTATGAATCATAGTATGATGCGAAATATAGTATGATGCGAAATGGGCAATAAGACGCAAAGTTTCCGCTTTTGCGAAAAGTGACCCCCCTTTAGCTGCCAGTTAGACATTAACGTGGATACGTGGATGAAACCTTCTCAGTGTTATGCTGCTTCGTTTAATACGCCCATATTTATTCAGAAGCCCTATGTCTTAGAAATGGCTTATTTCGATTGGATTTAGGAAGAAAAACTTTTATTCAACCGGAGTGCATTTGATTGCAATGCAATTAAATCATTTCACAAAAAGAAATTCAAAACCAATGCCGTTGCCAATAAGAATCACAAAGCGGGCCCTAACATCGATTCAGCTTCTGCCGCAGAGAGGCGGAACTTTCGCCGAAGCTTGTCGAGCTTCCTTGCTCGTAAAGTATTTGGCGACGGTGGTATTGGCGGGTTGTCGAGCGGAGGGAGTTTGTTGCCACCGCTTTGGTCCTCATGGTTTGCAGCAGCTCTTTCGCGCTCGTCGGCTGCGTGGCCCATCTTTTTGAACTTCCCAACGGCCAGCAGGGAGCCCCCGGCCCCTGTGCTGAACCCCAACGAGCTTCCTCCGCCGTCCTTGTTGCCTGACTCAGCTGCTGCAGCAGCAGCTGCGGCGTCTTCCGCTTTCGCCACAGCAGCATCGTCAGCAGCCGCACGGGCAGTTGCTGCCGCCGAAGCACGGGCTTCGGAGGTGGGCGACAGCACTTGCGGCGGCCCATGCGCCAGTTGCAGCTTGTGGAGGCGCGTGGCGTACGACGACAAGTCGCCAATGGTTTTCAAGTCTTCGGGCGATTCTTTGGACGAGGTCATGACTCGGCGTTGCAGAGCGGCTGCTTCGGCAAACAATTGGTCGGCTTTGTCTTTGAGGTCGTGGTATGGCAACGCAGCCCACTGCAAAGGAGGCAACAGCTCCAAACCTGTGACATTGTCTTTGATCCCGTCCACCACGGCAGACAGGAACACTTTCCAAGACCTGCCCTCGGGCCCTGGCAGAGGCGTGGCGCTGCTCCCAGCGCCACTTTGATCGGATTGCCCCCCCTTTGCTGCTTCTGCCATGTCCATGGCTTTGAAGACGCGCTCGTATATCGCATGCCGCCCTGCTGCGTCTGGCAGCGCAAGAGAATCATTGCCAAGAACAGGAGCAGTAGGAGCGGTTGGAGACGAAGGAGCAGACGCAGAAGCAGAAGTACGGTTCGGAGAGGCCGCGTCAGTTTTATTGCCGCCTCGAGGCGATCCTGCTGCTGCTGCTCCAGTTGATGATGTGGGTGACCTGGGCGGAGATGCACTCGGAGATGCACCAGCAGCTGCGGCGGATGAGCCTTGGGGTAGATAGAAAGCACGCCCGAGCAAGGTTGTTTGCTCCAGGCATTTTGTGAGCTCCGGCCGTGGGAGCATTCCCGTCAAGGGCGGCAGTGCAGCAGGAGGAGGAGCGTCTGCACCTCCGTCAGGTTCCACAGCTCCAGAAGACGAATTGTCACGCTTGGCCTCGGCCAGCTTCTTTTCGGCATTTTCAAAGAAGCCTTTCAGGGTGTGCAATTCCCAAGGGCTCAACTGGGGCGCCGTCAAGTCTTGAGGTTCGAACCCCGTGGTGTTGCCGTTTTCCCCCACGCCTTTCTTCTTGATTGTCTTCAGTGGGTTGTTCTGCTGGTGGTCCAGCAGATTCTCGTTATTCTCGTCGTCAGGGTTAATTCCATCGTCGTCGTTTTTATTTTTAGTGGTGACACCGCCCATGGCCAAGCGCAAAGCTTCTTCTTCGGCGCGCAGCCGGTTCTGGTACGCGTGCACTTCCTTCTCCAGGAGCCGGGTCACCACGCTCTTGGCTGGCGCGTGCAGCTTCCATTCCACCGCCATGCGCCGCTCCAGGTCGTCCATGTCACGACCACCCGCCTGTGTATAGATATATATAAGGGGGGGGCAAGGAGGGGATCACAGGAGGGGCACTTGTAATTCATTCCCCCCTACCAAAAAGAAAAGTGACCTTGGCCACACGCAAAGAAGGTTGGCAGGCATCATGCAGCAAAAAGAATCGTCAACTTAGCTACTGATAGTTCGACAGCGTAGTATGAGTAGTAATCATTTACCTTGGGCTCCAAATCGTGGCACAGTTTGGCGTAATCGATAAACCGGTGGCCGCGCACGGCCTGCAATGAAAGAAAACCACAAGAAATGCACAAGAATGTGCGAAATAAAGAGAGAGCACTTACTGATCTCTCAGGAATCAACTGATAAAAACGAAGGCATGAAAACAACAAGCGCCGTGTAGTGCAGCTGTCCACTGAAAACCCAAACTGACGAGCCAAACTTGAATTCTCCTTCGCTGCGTGCAATTTCGCTACGTCTTCACACCTGAGGATCGCGGCCGAGAAGTTTGCAGCGCACCGGTGTGGGCGCAGCGTACCGGGCTAGCAGTGATTCCTGTGTTGATCGTGTTAGAGAGAGATTGAGAGATGCGCGCATGTTCACGGAGACTTCAGCTGATGCGTCGTGACCTCAGGCAAGACAGACATCTCAAGAACTCTCGACAGAGAATAAAATAATCTGCCTCCAGTTCTGGATTCCCTTCTATATTTGCATAGAAATAGCTTCAGATCAAAATAGGAAAAAAAAAAAAAGAAGAAGATGCTCCCATGTATCCTTTATTATAATGTACTACAGATCTGCACTACTAGGAAGGGCAGTGTCAGTAGCAGAACATCACCAGCATTTTTACCTGGTCCAGTGTAAGCTTTTCGTCTTCGCTGCCGCCTGCAGTTGGCCATTTTTCAGGTCCAGGAATTACTTTGCCGCCATTGGCGTCTTCGTCGTCGACCGCCGGCATCGGCCAAAGTTGGTGGGTGTGCAGCAATGTAACGGCCACATCGTCTCGCACCACCTACAGTACACAAACAAACGGGCGCACGTCACAGACGTTTGTATGAGTGAATGCGAGAGGCGATGTTATCGTTCTTATTATCACAAAAAGGACTAGAACGAAATAGAAATATATAACCTTGCAAGGGTAGACAATATCTGTAAGTTTTGTTGTGGGGTGCAATAAGAGAGGCACTTACCATTTCGTTTCGGGGGTCCAACGCTTGAAACAATGGCTTCAGGCACACGCGCTTGTCCGCTACATGCCGTCGCATCAGCACCAGCACGGCAGCGCCACGGCCTGCCTTGGTGGCTGATCCTGCTGCTGCTTCTGCTGTGCCCGTAGTACCACATGCCATAGCCGTAGCTGCAGCTGCAGCAGCGCCACTATCTGTAGCCCCCGCTGCAGCCGCGGTAGCGATCCCGGTACTACCTTCCAAGTTGGTTGTGGTTTCCGCCTTTGTGTCCGCGGTTATCACAGCTGCAGCGCTAGAACCTGCTGCTTGAGTCGCAGCAAATGTGCCCTGGTTTATCGCCGCAGTTCCCCCTCCTTCTCCTTCTGGAGTTCCACCTACGGCCGTTACTGCAGGAGCGGTACCCTCTTGCGCCTGCTGCTGCCCGCCGCCGTTGCTGCTGCCGCCCATGAGATCAATTTGAGCGCTCAAGGGTTTGATCTTAGCTGCAGCAGCGCGCTCCTCCGTAGTAATTTTGTGTTTGTCGAGCACTTCCAACCCTTTCAACTGCTGCAAAACATGCAAGCGGTAGTCTTTCTCTTCGGCAATGGGATTGCCAGACATGTCCAAAGTGCGTAAATGGTTTTGCCGCCGCAGTACCTGTCAGCAGCAGGGTTTTACAGTGGTGTATGGGAAGACAAAAAGATAAATGAAATAAGAAGCACAGGAAGCATCGGAAATGCGTTCATCAACGCGCAGCTTGTCGTGATGAGTTGCCAAGATTTGTCTTCACCTTAGAGGCGCAGAAAACTACCGACCAACCCTACACACTGATATAATCACTGAATGTACCTCGAGTGTGCCCATGAAATCTGAAAGCTGGTTGTCGGCTAAAGTTAGCGTGTTCAAAAATGTCATGCTCGAAATGGACGAGTTGCGCAAGGACGCGATTTTGTTGTTGTGAGCGTAAAGCACTTTGCACCGAAAGTTTGCGTCCAAGCCCTCGATTCGCGTCAGGCGATTGCTGTTGATCCATAGGACTTCGAGGCTCACGAATTGTTCGAAGTCGTTTTTTCGCTCCTCGGTCACGTCGTGCAAAGCAGTCAGGCCTTTGCCTCCCAAGTGAAGTTCTGTGCACTCCCCTGCATACTTGGCGTTTCTCACAGCCAGCTCGTTCATAGGTGCGGCGATCACCAAACCTTCCATGGTGGCGAACAAGGTACGTAATTCCTAGCCTACAGCACCGTTTCCTAATATTTGAATTTTGTGTGCACGACAGTGTCTCCGCGCTACTCTTGAAGCTATGGAGCCAACTCTAGAGAAAAGAGCGCATCAGCGCATTGTCTGATTGTCTGATGAAACAAACAACGAAACCCAACAACGAACAACGCGGCCTTCCCTAATATGTTTTGACTTGAATACGATGCTTGGATCTTTTGCTTTGAACGTTTTGCACCGACGCACCGACGCACGCACCGACGACGAGACCCGAAACCACCAACCATGTCGAGTGTTGATTGTTGATCTTTGACATCCTTGTTACTAAGAGCGGCCTGGTGAGAGCTTAACTTCACTGCAAGATCCTCGTAGCCTTCTACATTTCATTAGCTTACATGGCCGGAAGGAGTAGGGTTCGGAGCATTCGCTACGCTAGCTCGCTCTTCGCTTTCTTAGCAGCAGTGCCAGCGAGCGGGCTTGTCCACAATGTGCACCATAGGGCACTTTTGATACGCCCTCGCCACTTCATGGGGCGTGCAGCCTCTGAACTCTATGCCGTCACTGATGTTAGCGAGAAACCGCCGTCACAATCACTAAAGTCAGCGCCATCGAAACGTAAAACAGCAACGAAGGCTAGCCTAACCACACGCAAAACTGTGAAACCTCACCCAGCTAGCGGTGCGAAAGTTGCCAAGGCTAATAGCAAGGCTAAAACGGGAATAGCTTCTAAAGTACTGGCGCCAACAACAACAGCAGCCGCGGCCTCCGATCGTTCTGCTGCGGCATGGAGTAGCATGCTAGACCGCTACAAACAATCGAAAAGCAAGCGCAGCAGCAACGGGGGACACGAAGCTGCTCCAGAGCTTCATGCATGGGTGGATCGACAACGTTCAGCTGCAATCAAAGGCAAGGATACCTGCGCAATTAAATTTTAACCATCTTCACCCATACTATCGTTACCAATCCTCATCTTTTGCCTTCAAATTATTATTGATGTTATGTGTCTCTTTCTGTTTTGTTGATGATAGGGAAGCTAAGCAAATTCCGAACGCGGCAGCTAGATGCGGCTGGTTTTGACTGGGGGGTAGCTACAAAGACGGTTATTGCACCAACTGGAAGTGGTCTTAATAGCAAGAATTGCGCCTCCAATGCCGCAAATAGCGAGCTGATTGGGCAAACAAAGAGTAGCGGTAGCAAAGAGATCAAGAAGAAAGGTAAAGAAGTTGGCAATGTAACGACAGAAGTATCGTTTCTAACACAGCTAACTCCACCAAATGTAGTATTCAGATGCCGGTTGTCTCATCATTATCCTATCTCCATTGTCAGGTAAACTTTCCGGCGCAGAAGCACCACTCAGCGCGTCGGAACTGTTGTGGGAGCGCGGGTTTGAAGCATTGCTCGAGTGGAAAGCCACGCACGGTGGAGGCACTTCTTGCCGGGTACCGAATGGGTACGCTGCGCCTGTAGCAGCTCCTCCTAGCGCTGTTGCTGGCCTACGCAGCGATGGTGATAAGCCTGGCCTGCGTACATCGTCTAGCGACAGCAGCAGCAGCAGCAGCATCAGTAGTAG
>Ga0307979_1003243_pt1 | contig 11017 bp, 8 predicted proteins | sample OrgLakmetage1058_FD_201833 | JGI IMG/M metagenome (GOLD analysis project Ga0307979, IMG submission 201833) | Saline water microbial communities from Organic Lake, Antarctica - #1058 | ecosystem: Environmental > Aquatic > Non-marine Saline and Alkaline > Saline | place: Antarctica: Organic Lake...
TATGGTCATATCTGCTGAGGCGCCTTTCGCTGGATTGCCTCCTGTGAGTGAAGAACAGGTTGAAGCAATGATTGTGCCGCTGCATCTGAAGCGACGTGTGACTCCTGAGCAAGTGAGTGTTGAACAAATTACTGTAATGTTTTCATGTTTCCATGCGACCTCTCCTTTCTTTGCATTCCTCGCATCCTAGTTTATTCATGTTTTCCTAGACTCGTCTTACATCACATTTACTGAAGTACATCTCACGATAGTGCAGTTTCAGAATCCTCTCAATCTCTTATTAGAGATAGTTCCAGGGCTAACTCCCTTCATTTAATCGCGTCTCCTTTTTATTTATTGTTCATCTTTCAGGTGGATGCATTTCGAAGGTTGTTTCTGCATTTCGACAACAACTACAACAACTCCGGCAAACTCACAGTCAATGAAGTGTGCCAAGCGTTAGCAATGGTAGGCGAAGAAGGGACGCCAGCACGAGTTGCAGAGCTGTCGTCAAGTGCCATGGAGCTTTTGGGTTCAGATAACCAATCAGACGCTAGCAGCGACGTTGTTGACTTCGACGAATTCTGCGAGGTTTGGACTGGGATTCATTTTACACTTCAAACATTAGATCAATGTCGAAAGCTCTGCATTCATCGCGTGTTTCGTTTCCATGCCTATTTGAAAGCTACTACTATCAGTTAAGTTGCATACATGGTTAAAGCGCATTTTTCTTTTGCTTTGCAGATCTTTGCTCGAGCGCGCCTTGGAAAAGCCTATGGTCCTGATTCTCCGTGGGCTCAATTAGGCAACATGAACAGCACTGCTGCATCGCCAGCAGCTGTAGACAGGAGCCCTCTGGCCTCCGGAGCTTCTCGAGCTGGTAGTGGCAATAAGCGCAGTAGTATTGTTAATGTCTCAAGTCCTGGTGCCCAAACTTTCACACCAGGTGACAAAGTCAAGCTGCACGCGTCTCGAGGTTGCCTTCTGGCGAAGAAAGGCATGTTCTGGAGTGTCAAACTGGACAACGGCGAAGTAGTCGAAGGAGTTGTGCCGCAAAGCTTAAGCCATGACAACGGCAACAATGATAGTGAAAATGGCATCAGCTCAGGATCTGATCCTGCCTCTTCGTCTTCTCCTCGTGAACCATCGAGTGCCAAATCCACAGCGTCAACGTCACCAATTACTAGCAATGGCAACACCAACAACAAAAGTAGTAGCAGCAGCAAGGGGGGAGCGTCTGCTCAGGCACCACCACGTCCGTTAGAGCAAGGAGTCGGCGTGCCTGCCAAGAGTTCACCGATTGCGCGAGCCCGGAAGCTGCCTTCTACACCGGGAGGAAATTGGTCTCACCAACTCCCTGAGTCTACACCTTCCGGCCCTACTACATCGACTTCATCTCCAAGCAGCAGCCCCGATAAAATCAGTCAGAAGAGTGGCAGTCCAAACAATGGAAGCCCCAAAAGTGCCAGCTTAGCGAGTCGTTTGTTTCAGGGCGTTGCTGACCCCGCTTCTACTACAACGAAGACGTCACCAATCTCCACCGACACCTCAATAGCGACAGCTTCGAAAATTGCACCCTCTTCAAGTGTCCAACCAAGCTGCCAGGTGCAGCAGCAGCAGCAGCAGCAGGACAAAGCCTCGTCTCCGACGGGCCCGAGCCCGAAAGGCCACTTGCCGCCCAACCACACCCTTGCAAGGCGGATGACAATGCGCAGTGGTGGGGCTGGCGGCGTGGTGCTCCCAGGCAGCAAAGGCTCTTCCCTGAGCTCAGTCAATGCGTTGCAGACCCAAAATTACGCCTTTGCAGACTTGGCGTACTCCCCTCTAGCGACCCACGCTGATACTCGCCAAACCCAATCTTCTTCTTCGTCTCCCTACACAGGAACAAGTGCCGCGAAAGTCTTCAAAGCCGTTCCTGGCTGGGCGTCTGCTGCCGCGCGCACTTCGCACGATGAGGTTTTGGCGTCTCAATTGCCTCTGCCCGACCATCTCACGCCACTTTTCGCGCATGACGAAGGGACAATCGCGCTTTCGAAGTACCGGCAATTGTTTCTAACGCACGACGCCGATAACAGTGGTACCATAGACCGCGATGAACTCACTGCTGCGTTGATGGCATCTGGAGAGCAGCACGTCACGCCTGCCAAGCTGGACTCACTCATTGATGCAGTGATGCTCGACAGAAAGAGAAGTGACGCTGACGATGCTTTGAACTTTGGCGAGTTTTGCCAGGTGATGGCGGGCTTAGAAAAACCGAAATTGAAGAAGAAAACAACGCCTTTGTCACCGTTGTCGCAATCAGCTTCTGCACCTGACGCTGGCGATGCCGCTTTAGCTGCCCTTCAGAATCGTTTGAAAGGCCTCACGACCAACACGGCCAACCGTGCTCTTTCTTCGCCGTCATTGCCTATGGAGGCAGATGATGCTTCGTTGATCGACGACCTTTTGGTTCCGGGAGACTCCTTCATGGAGTTGAAAATTGCCGGCAAGAATCGGCGCTCAGGCAGTTTTAGCCATTCAGCGCAGGATTTCTTGAACAGCCCGCACCACCAGAAGTGGCTCGGCCAGGGCAAGAAGAAGAAAGACTTGCGGATTTACGGTTTACAGGCGGGCGTCAGCGACCAACGAGCAGCACTCAGTGCGTTGAGCGCCCGCGATTTGTCCCTCATTGCGCTCAAGCCCAGTGCTGCCATAGCCAACGAAGACTCGGACTCGGACCAAGAAGCAGGACACCAAGCCGTGCAATGGTGGAAACGAGCCAATTACAAGAATCTAGGGGTCGCAACGGGCGTAGCCTCTTATGGCGCTTCTACTCCCATGAAAGAAGGCTTTGTACCTGTCACTCCAGGTTTTTCTCCTCTCACACCTGAGACCAACAGCAGCAGCAGCAGTTTCAGCAGCAGTCAGCAGCGTTCTCAGCGCGTGTCTCCACCGCCCACCCATCCTGTCGATCCGCAAAACCCCAACCCTGACCTTGACACCAAGCGCTACCTTGCCTCCTTGTTTCCTGGCGCAACAATTCGCTGCTCGCCCAATGGCATGGTCGTGATCACCCCGTCGTCAGCGCACAGCTGGAGCCCCGGAGGTGAAGCCAGATCAAGCTCCCCGCACAGCGGCAGTGGCAACGAGCGGCACCGCAGCCCAAGCTCTACTTCCTCATCCAGAGGCAGGCACCGCAGCCGATCGAGGTCGAAGTCCCCGCTGAGTCCAGCGGTCGACGCCTGGGTGAGCTCGGGCCGGGTGTTGCCGAAAGCAGACTCCCTGCGTAAATTCATGGATTCTCTGGGGGCGTCGAATGCGGCGAATGCGAGTACTGCAAATGAAGAAATTTCTCGGCCAACAACGACAACCAACCCAACGACTGCAACAGGTGCAAGTAATGCAAAAGACAAGAGCACTGGTCTAGTTTCTCGAAATAGTGCCACAGCTGCTTCTTTCTCATCGCGCCTGTTCGACGATGGAAAGGGAAACAGTTCGTTCAACAGTGGCAGTGGCAGCATGATTCCGCCTGCGCCTCCTATACGCCCATGGGACTTGAGATCTCCGTCGTCTTTTTCTTCGCAGCCTACCGTGGCCGCACCCTCGGCTGCCGAAGCCATCTCTGCCGAAGCCAACAGTCCCGTCGTATCCCCCCTCTCAGTAGGGGACAACAACAAGCAACAGCGACGCCTCTCATGGGCAACCGAAGTGGTCTCATCTCGAGCCACTCCGCCGGCACAGAAGTCTAGAGGTAGTGGCAGCAGCTGCACGTCTTCAAGCAGTGACGATGATGACGATGACAATGACAATGAAGACGGTCACAACAACAACAACATGCATTCTAATATTGGAGGCGGACCTTGGGTGACCCACTTGACCCCGTCGCTGATGGCGTCGCCGATTTTCACCGACGCTGGGCGCGGCACTCCTCTGCAGACCGATGATACAGGGGAGAATGGCCCGTCATCTGAGCTGAAGCACCGCGTGGTGGCTAGCCGAGGCCAAAGCTTGATCAACACTCTGGTGCAACAGGAGCACAACGAAGAAGAAACATCCGCTGAACCAAATCCATTTCACAGCAACAGCAGTAACAGTGGCAAAAATCGCAATCAACCAAGCAGCCGCCCCTTAGCCCGTAAGCCCGGAAAATACCGACGACTTGCATCGTCTCTTCCTATTTCTCCTCAAGATGATGGAGGAGGAGGGGGGATTTTGCCGAAGCAGTCTGCCTTGGCACCTGCCGCCGCCCTAGCTAGAAATGGCTGTGCCCCCGGCGGTGCCCCCACTTTTTCCGCGATGGTTGCCGCAGCCTGCAGCAGTGCCAGCAGCGCAGCAACCGCCGGCGATAATGTTGCAACAGGAGAAGCAGCAGCAGCGGCCACTTCAAGTCCAGACGCAGCGCGGAACCAAGCTGCATCTCCTCCTGGTAAAAGTGCGCGACCGAAGTTATAGGTTTATGCTTCTTTAACGTGTGTATCCACTAGCGCGCATCCACAATTTTCTTATGTTCTCTGAAGTCGCACATGTCTGTTGTTTCATTGATGCATTCACAGGTCGCAGCGGCCACCTCACGTCCTTCTCGATGGATTTGGCGCAGCCAATGGGAGCTTCGCTTGCCATGTCGGGGCGGGTAAGAGAAAGAAAGACACACTCCGTTTGTGATGAAGATGATCCTATATTCCGTCCTATCTCGTTCACGCAAGAGCAATCACTCCCCTATGAAGTAGTATATTTGCATCGATTTGAGTCTTACCATTCTTGCGGTCTCTTCTCTTCGCTTATTTTCTCATTTATACCGTATTCGAGGTGGTGGACGTGGAGCTCAACGGACAAGCGCACTTGGCGGGGGTGGTGAGCGGGTCTTACGTGGTGGGGGTTGGTCGCTTCAAAGTGCGCGGCCTCGATGACATTCGTGCGGCTTTGAACAAAGAAAGGCGCCACCGCGACCGCCGCCTCGGAAGGCTTGACGCCCATTATGCTGCTGCTACTAACAACAATAACACAATGATAGCAGATTCAGGGGCGAGGATGGAGTCTCTGGGGATGAATGTCGTTGAAGAAGGTGACACAAACGGGAAACATGTGACGTTTGACAACGAGGAGGAGAGACGTTTGAGCGGGTTTGAAGAGGACGATGATTTCAATGAGGCAATCGAGACTGGAGCAGAGGACGAGGATACAAAAATTAAAGAGGAAAACGAGGAAGTAGCAGCTATGACCGGAGACCTGGCACACTATGTCGCTGGCCTACGAGCAGCTCAGGAAGTTGATGAAGACGATGGAAACAGCGACGACGAAAGCCGCTTGAGGAGCGCTAGCACTCGTGCAGTGGTGGCGTACGGTGATTTTGGAGACAAACAACATCCTCCTTCTGCCTCTCTCCTGTACAGTAGTGGCCCAAGGGAGCCTTCAGAGCAGGATGACACTGCTCAGAGTCGCTTTGTGCTCGTAGTGCTGCAGTCGCCGGGCCCGCCAGCGATGGCCTCTTCGCTTGCCACGACGCGTCCCGCTGGTTCAGGTGGCTACCAGTCTGGAATGCGGTCGTATTACATGACCGTTTAAAGAACCACTTTTGATCAGCTTCCACTTTAGAGGGGGGGGCTAAACTTTCTGCCCTCTGCACACACCCTTCCCCTTTTCATGGTTTTGATGCACAAGCAACGCACGCGCGTACGCTTTTGCGCGTAGCATCTGCTCCTTTGTCATTTGGTTTTGTATTAGTTCGTGTTCGAGTTTTCTGTCTCGCAACAAAGCAAATGAGGAACCAGTATTGTCGTGAATGGACTGACTCCAGTCAATTAGGAGCACTATACAACTATGAACCGCATGTTTTCGGGCAAAAGAGGCAGTTGTAGTACTAGATATCACTAGCAGTCGATTAATTTTATAACCGAGTTCTTGGCTGCTTTTCATTTTTCAAGTTTCAAGGGAATTCGTTTCGATTGCTTTTACCGGAATCAACGAAATTCCGTTGCGGTTCCCTGGTTGGACGAAATTCGGTTCTTTGCGCAATTTCGCCATAAGGCGGCTTTTTGCTCTCCCTGACCTGTTGAATCAGAGTCAGCAGCTGATCCAACAGCTGGGACGACAACAGCGACGACAACAGCGACGACGACAGCGACAATATCAGAGACGAGCAACGAGGCCCTAGCGCAGCTATCCAAGGCTGGTCGCAAAGCGGCGCATTACGGAATAGGTCGCAAGGAAGTGCCTGGAGAAGATACTGGGGCGCAGAGGGGGCAGGTTTCCGGTTGCTACCTTGCCTTTTTTTGTACCTTCTATGGTTCTCTTTACTCTTTAGCGTTTAGTGGTTTTCGGCAAACGAAAAATCGTCAGTTTCGTTTCATCAAACGAAATTAAAACGGAATTACGTCATATTTCTCGATGGCCGCCGTAAAAAGCAGCCAAGACTGAGTTCCCCGTCCGATTGGCCCATTGGGACATCCAAGTTTAAAGTATTCATGAGCACATTCGATTTTTTATTTAACACTAAGCTGACGCGGGATTTTTATATCGGCGTAGAAAAGCCGAATTAGACTTTTTTTTTGTATACTCAGTTGCATAGATAATTTTGCATTCGCTTAACAATCTTGACTCGGAAATTATTAGTGGCATCGCATTATTCTTCGTGGCGAATGTTTAGAAGTGCGAGGGGCTGCTTGACTCTAACTCTGTATCTCTACGACCTACTTCGGCTCGCTGCGATTTCAATCACAGCTACACGAACGCACATTCGCTTATAGAGCGAGCTTTTGATTTGAAGGCTTCAGTAACATCACTTATGTTGTTGGGGCTGCGCTCTTTTTTACTCGAGAATCACATACCGAGATCCGACGGCGCCCCCATTTTTGATCTTCAGAAGAGTAAGTGGCGTTTCCGAGTCTGCACCTTCGAATTTGATGACGTGCTGAGAGGATCCACTCATTCCTTTTTTTCTCTCGTAGCGAAGTACTACGCCTCGTGTAGGAAATCCTTCGACAATCAAGGATTTTCCAACCAAATCAGAACTTCCGTACTTTGCAGGAAGTCCGCTGGCAGTTCGCGGAATACGGTCAACCTCCGTCGTATTTTCGATGCTGCTGAGTTCCTTGATTTTTTCGTGAGCAGCAGATAGTTGGTCCTGCAGTTTTGTATCGCCTTCTTCTGCGTTTTCTTGTTGAAGTGACGCTAGGTCATGTTGAGCTGCCGATTGATTACTTAGTTGGATTTCAATGGTCCGCTTTTCGTCTTCAAGCTGAATTTGTGCCTTAAAACCAGGAAAGAACTCTTCATTGGCTTGAATGCTTTCTTCGAGGGCAAATATAACGTTGCCATCTTTGGTGATGACCCTGCGAAGGCCTGCGAATGTGCGTGTTGGATCTTTCGATTTAAGCATCGCCTCGAAATCGCGTAATGCCTGGCCTCTGACTTTGGTGACGCTGCCTTTTTCTTTGTTTTCTTCCATTTTCACTGCCCCCACATCAATTGCTACCCGGAGGCCATCACCGTCAACGTTCGTACCAGCCTTTACTTTAGAAGCAAGACTTGAAATACTTGCCGACACTGCCTTGGGAATTGAAGGCACTGGTACGCCAAACAATCGAGCTACGCTTGCACCAGCATTGATAACTGACGCTGCTTTTACGGTTAATGTCATTAGGGACAGGAGCGAGGTAAGGAACTTCGCAGGCTTTTCGATTGCCAGGGGATAAACTGATTCAGCAGACGCTGGGGGCACAATGGGTTGCTGGGTGACCTCATCAACGAGATAGAGCCAGAATGTTTGATCAGTAGTGATAGATCGGCCCAGAGATGCAGCTGCACCCACGACGCTTGCCCCATCAGTAAGGCAGCTCATGTCCGTACACTTACTCATCCAATCGTAAAGCTTCTTTACACCTTGAATTTTGCTTTTCATCATTCCGTCAATCTTTCCATTATCTTTTTCTGCCTGTTGGACCACATCCATAGATGCATTTAACGAAAAATCGATCGACGACAAATAGGCTGCTTCGGCTTTTGAAAAAGGCTCGATCTTTGAAGGAAGCAAGACAAAGCAGTTTGGGACTGTGAGTTCACTTGCGTCAAGTATGCCGCGGAGAAGAGTCCCTTTCGTCGCGTCGAATTGCTCCGCGAGCTGATCAATTTTTTTCGAGATGTCCCGGACTGTGCTCTGTGTCTCTGTTGAAATTTGAAGCAAACGATTCAGCTTCTCATTTGCTTCATCTTGTGCCCGCTCTTCCGCAGTTTTGCCATCTGGGCCGACCTTCATTGACTTGCTCATACTAAGCATAGCATCCCTCCAGTCCTCAAGAGCTTCAATTTCATTGTCAAGAAAATCCGTTATCTTCCCCAAATCATCTTGGCTGACCTTGATGAGTCCTGCATAATAAGAATACATTCTTAAAATAAGAGTCGACAGCAATTATGTTTACAATAAATGCATATCACAAGGGTTCAATATCAATCTTTATGGGATCCTTATGAGACGAAAGTCTACTCCAACAGGCGCACTTACCAAGAAATATAAATTGCCACATATTATTTACGAGATCGGATGCGGTCCATTCGTCGAGGAGAGCAAATCCAGCCTTCATTGTCTCGTCCAAAACCGACTTTCGGGGAGCATGTTTTCCGCGTGCGTGAGAAATGAATATCATGTACTTAATGGCAACAAGATTTCCTTTGAAAATTGCTTGGTGAACACCTTTTGTTCATACAAGCATACAAAGAAGGAGGTAAAAGGAATTCAGGCTTTGGTATGAATGTCATTTTACTTTGTATCAAGCAAGATTTCAAGTATTACCTGTGCCGAAAAGTCCCTTGTCATTGACATTAATCTGTAGACGGAACAAGACAACAAGACTTCAGAATTAGATACGACAACAAAACTTTCGACACACGAATACACAATTTGCACGGACCTTGATAACAGTTGTAAGGTATTGCAAAATCTCAATGGGTCGACCAAACCAGCAAGCATAATGAAGGGCGTTATGTCCAAACAAGTTGAGCGCCCACTTGTGTCGCTTGGCAAGGTAGTGCTCGTTTGGGATTTCCCGTTGACGGAGACTCGTTTCGACAAAGTCGACAAACTCTTTGATCTCTGCAAGGCTCCCAACGCTGACAATTCGGAGCCAGGGACTCTTTGAAATTGTATTGAAGCAAGTTTCAAAGGCAGCTTCTAATGCTGAGAAAACCTTATCTTTTGCAATAGTCTTGGCACCGTCGTACATAGTGGATAACATCGTCTTTTTCGCTTTGATACGTGGCCCAGGAGGGCGAAAATCTTTTTTGGCCTTAAGAAGAGCGGCAGCAATACTCATTTTGACCTCTTTATTAAGAAATTTCATGCCCCAGACACGAGCGTCGCCTTTTTCATCATAAATCAGTAGTTCGAGCTGTAAAAATATGACACATACACAAATGGGTATCAATTTTCTCAGGCATATCTTCTGCTACTGCTACAGTCGCAACAATTAAGAGCAGGACTTGCGTGTGCATCGTTTTTTTTCTACCTCTTCCATTGGAAGCCCAGAGACTGAAAACTCCTCGCGACCACCCGAGGTTCTAGCATTTGCAACGTACTCAATACCTGTAATTTAAATAAAAGCCATTACTTGATGAGAAAAGCACTACAATATGTAAATTCAGCTTGATGAAATAGTTCAAGCGATGAGCTGTTTAGAACTGCAGGTTGCAGAACATGACCAAACCTGACAACTTAAAAACTCCCATCCCATGGTCATCGTCTACGTCAATGTGCATCAGACGTAGCCAACTCTTTAAGTTGCGAGTGCCACCCAGGAGAGCTGTCCCTGTCGACCCAGTAGCTACGCTCATAGCTTGCTTTTGCATCATAGCTAACGTCTTTTCATGCCCAGTGGCAGCGGCAGCGGATACGAGAGCATTTTCTGTTACATATGCTGCTGAGGTTATAGTTGACGTTACACCCCCCGTAAAAGTATTGAATAGACTTTTTTTGGGCTCCTTGTTTCTTTGAACTACTGCATTCGATTTAAAAGTAGTCAACCCATCGCTTGCACTGGTAGACTTTTGATCGCCTTCAGAGGCAACAACTTTGGCGCGATACAGCTTGTGGTGCTCACCAGCGCTTTCTTCGCGAGCAATACTGAAACATGCGGCACAAACAAATTGAGAGTCTTTCTCTTCGTCGATCATTCCATAGCACGGGATGGTTATGGAACCCGCCACAGTAGATTTATTCAGAAGCACTGCATCACAACCAAAGCAGTAAAAAGACCCAGAAGGGGCTTTTGGTACTGGAGCTGGCATGCAAATTTTGAATCCTTCATTGATATCCATCCCTTGTTGTTTAAGGCTGCTCAAAACCGGAGGCTCGTCGGTGCAAGTAAGCATTACAGGATTCTCAGCATCAAATGAGATTATTACGAAGCGAGTATCAGTAAAACTCATGGCTAGGTGCTTACTTAGGAGGCTATCAGATTTACCGCTGGTGAATTCCTTGACACGCCGCGCTTTCTTCTTGTCCATCATGACAACTCCATGTGGCATCCTAAGATTGATATCTAAATTGCCGACCGTTTGCTTGAATTCTTCGAGATCTGCCTCCAACTCCATCTCACGCTCACGAAATCCATCAACGAATGACTTCTCGTCAGAGGATAGAACATCATTCACATTCACAGCTTCCTCACTGTCGTCGGGGCTCAGCTCAAGGGGAGCTTGAGGTACTGGGGTATTGTTTGCCAACGCCATCGCACTCTTACTATCTGGATGCAGACGCACAGGAAGTAGAGATATGTATCACGAAAATCATATATCACATACAAGGAGCCATCGAAAGGTTCACGCATTGAATGACTTGGTGAACGAACCTATCAATGAGGCAGCGATACTTCTGTTCCTTTTCTCCGTTCAGATAATTTATACCGCGTCGTGAGTGCCTAGCGCCTATCTAGTAGCCACTGTATTCTACCACTTACCTATCTAGCCACGGTGTACTACAGATCTGTAAGATCTTCGATCTTCGTCTCGTCACGGGTTCGCGGGTCACTGTGTCACTGTGTCACTGTGTCACCACACTGTAAGTAGCTAC
>Ga0307979_1003252_pt1 | contig 10996 bp, 12 predicted proteins | sample OrgLakmetage1058_FD_201833 | JGI IMG/M metagenome (GOLD analysis project Ga0307979, IMG submission 201833) | Saline water microbial communities from Organic Lake, Antarctica - #1058 | ecosystem: Environmental > Aquatic > Non-marine Saline and Alkaline > Saline | place: Antarctica: Organic Lake...
TTTTGGTGCAGCCACCCCGTTAGGGGCGTAGTTTGATGTTGTTTGACCGCTCCATCACCGAGAATCGCTGCAAGATCAACAACAACTCCCTCAACTCCCTCACGATGATGGCGGCTGATGGACTTGTTGTTTAACAGATTGTTTGAATTTCATTACTTGAGCTTCAATTTTCAAGCCTAGCACGTTACTTATAACACATTCGACGGCATAGTTTGTATGCGCTACGCTGTTCTAGGATCTATGGCTCTTTTAGCCAGGCGAGGCTTCAGCCTAATCAGCGTTGTTGGCCGCCAAACTGGCGTTTATCGGTCTCCAGTCTCAAGCGTAGTAGGCAGCAGAAATGTGCGGCTTCTAGCCTCATTGTCTTCGTCATCGAAATCCGACAATAGAGTACCAAAGTTCGAGACGGAGCCTAGCGCAACTGCCGAGGCGAAGCTCTTCTCCAGTTTGGGAAATCGCATGAAGCCTGAACTGATGGCAAGCGTCGCCAAGTTGGGCTACGCGAAAATGACGGACGTGCAGGTTGGTACAAATTGATTGGGTGATCAAAGTAATATTGACAAGCTTTTAGATGTCGAATTTCCTACCAAGCAATTGTGTTGAGATGATAGTGATAGCCGAGCGTCGCAATCGAGCTAAGATTGCACCCACATTTGAATGAACACTGACATCTCGATTATGCAAAGTTATCCTGGTATACATTCGCAGGCAGCTGCTTTACCGCATGCACTAGCAGGGCGGGACGTGCTCGGTCAAGCGGCTACAGGGAGTGGAAAAACCGCTGTCTTTGGCCTGGCCGCTCTGCAGCAGCTTGACTTATCTCCTGGAGCGAGAGGCAACTCGCAGCCTCAGGTATTGGTTGAAGGGGTTTACGATATTATGAGTGGTGTTCCTGCCATATGTATACTCAGTAGCAAGCTGGAGCTTGCTCATGGCGGTTATGCCCATATCTACATGTAGCGCCAATCAAACTCCCATGTATTTTTGTCGACTAAGTTTCGCTGCCCTGAATATTCACGAAGGTGTTGGTCATAAGCCCTACAAGAGAACTTGCCTCTCAATTGGTGGGGCAAATTCGGTTGCTCGGTGCAAATTTAGAAGGGGTGCGGGTAGTGCCTGTGATCGGTGGGGCCAACTCGCGTGATCAAGTGAGTGAATAGAGCAAAGACAATTTCATCTATAAGTAGTAAAAATGCTGTCTCCATTTTCGCATCTATCTTGGTTATATATTGCTATGATTACTAAACTGTACTCTTTTCTGTTCCATCTTGTTTGTTTGATTTCTTCGAACATCCAAAAAAAAAAATATTAGCGGTCCGCGCTCTCGGGAGGCGTACATGTAGTTGTGGGCACGCCAGGACGGCTGGCCGCGCATTTGGAGGCTGGTTACTTGAACGCTGCCAGCGTGCAAACTTTGGTGTTGGATGAGGCCGACACGCTGCTCGATTTGGGCTTTGAGGAGGTGAGTGAGTGCAAGTGAAAGTGAGGGTGTGAATGCGTGGGAGTTATGAATGAAATAAACGTGAACGAATGCATACCGTATGCTTATTGTGAACTTTCAGCAAATGCAATCTTTGAACAATTCATGTAGTGTTGAGAAGTCAGCATTTTGCCGATGAATTCATTTCATTTATATGATTTTCATTCTATTTTCCTTTCCCTGATTATTATTCTTGTTCCCATCCTGAACTCTTCATTTTCATTTTTTTTTGCAGGAAGTGCACAAGGTGCTCAAGTATTTGCCCAAGGCAGGCAGCCGACAAACGATGCTGTTCAGGTGAGAGAACCAAAGAATAAAACTTAGAATTGAACTTCGATTGTTGCTCATGCGTGGAAAGTTTATTCTTCTTATATTGGCTTCGATGTTTACTGACCTATGACCCCTTTTTTAAAGCTACTCCACTGCCTTCATCTCTCTGTGCTTCTTCTTTCGATCCTGCACTAATATAGTGCCACATGGTCCGATCGCGTAGAGGCTCTTGCAAAGTACGTCACCAAAAATCCCGAGATTGTAAAGTCCAATGGAGGATCTCAAACTGATACAGCAATAGAGGTAGGTTTTACGACTACTGCACATTAAGGCGGGCTCTATAAAATGGTGTTGAATTTTCGTTGAAGTAAATGTTTTACATCAGAGATCTGTAGTACTGCTTGCTCAGTATCCTCATGAACGATTCTTTTCCTATTCTGCATTTGCTTTTCATGCGAAGGCGGGGCCGGAGCTGTTGCAGCAAACCGCCGTGCTTTATGCGAATCCTGCAGACCGAGATGAGGTCTCTCCTGTATACCCCTCTGTAGCCGAATGTGAAATTAGTTTGCAAATAGTTTGTCATTTAATCAAGAATTGTTTTCGATATTTTTTGCTTTGAGTCATGCGTGTATCATTTGCTGCTTTTTAACCTCTTCTTGCTTTCTATAATTATTCATTCTTTCAGGTGCTTCTAAGTGTTCTCGCCGAAAAAAGAGGAGCTCGCCACCAAAGCATACCTTTACTCGCGGCGCAAGATGTAGGAGAAGGAGGAGAACTGCGAACGAAAGTCAACAACAAGGCAGTGCATGAAGATACCAATGCGGATAGCGAAACGTGCATCGTGTTCTGCGAGACCAAGCTTCGCTGTGCCGAAGTGGCTTCAATCCTGAACCAACATGGTGCCGGTGCCCTCGCTCTGCACGGAGATTTAGAGCAAAGCGACCGCGAGCGGGTGAGCAGTATTCCAAGTTTTAGGCTGTATTCCTTGTGATTGCTGCAGTTGTGCTGCATGTGTTTATTTGAGCAATGTATTTGAGCAATGAAGTAAAGGAATCAATGTAGGTGGATACCACTCCTACATCGTTTGATTCTTTCACAAGGAACCTGCAATGATCTGTTGGATTTCTTGCCTGCCTGTGTGCCACCACTTCCTACCAGGTTCTTGCGCGGTTCAAAAACGGTTCTTGTCGCGTACTCGTGGCTACGAACGTTGCCGCCAGGGGGCTGGACATGGCAGGTGAGCGTGTGAATTGATAGAGCTTCAGCATACAGTACACGAATAGTAGGTGATAAGCGCATATCGATCATTCTAGTTGTTGCTTGATTTGCTTGATTTATTGGTCGATGTAAACATCACGATTCTCTTTTCATTCAGTTTATTTGTATTTACCTGATTAAACATCACGATTCTCTTTTCTTCTTCCTCCTTTGTTTACTGTAGGAGTCGGGTTCGTGGTGAGTGACAGCCCGCCCGGCGACCCATCAACCCATGTGCACCGAGTCGGTCGCACGGCACGCGCAGGAGCATCTGGCGTTGCAGTGACTCTAGTCTGCACCCACGGTGCCCGTGAGACAGGCCTTTGCACTAGCAGCACTAGTACATCTCCCTCTGGAGCTATAGACAACGATAGTGATGGTATGATGTTTGCAACAGATGTGAATGCGATCCACAATGATAATGAGATGAACATAAACTTCATGGAAAGTGCACTGCTGCCTGACACTAATGAGTACAATGAGCGCAAGTCGAAGCCTCCTTCTACGTCATCGTTTTCCGCGCAATTCTCCTCAAGCAAAGAGCTAGGCCGCTTGAACGCGATCGATTCGATTGGAGCTGCTCCGATCCCTCGTGTGGAATGGTTAGCTCCTAGTAGTACTAATAACGCACGGAGCAGCAGCAGCAGCAACACTGTAAAGGAAAAGAACAACCCAGCTTTACGAGGGCAGTCGAACGGAGGGAAGCAACTTCTGTCGAAATGGGCGTCGGATTGGGCCACCATCGTCGTTACAGGGGGACGAAAAGACAAGCTCCGGCCGGGAGACTTGTTGGGAGCACTCACGGCCGGCGCAGCGGGAGCAGCGAAGGCAAAGAAAAGTAGGGGCAGTGGGAAAGTTAGTGGCACTAGTAACAGTGCGAAGAAAACGGCCAAGGATGGTGCCAGTGCCAGTGGTTCAAAGTCTTCTTCAAATAGCGGTGGTGGCGCCGGGCTAGATGGCAGCGATGTGGGCAAAATTGAGGTATGCAGAATAGTATATTTTCCATCCACTGTAACGATTACAAATCAAGCCTATGTAGTTGCACACACTGTTGATTTAAATATTGATTTTGAACGAGATTGCATTCATGCTATGTTCTTCTTTGCTTTTTTTTTTTTCTCGCTCTCTCTCTCTCTCTATTAAATCATTTTCACCATTCTTATTCGAACACTCTTGACTTTGTGAGACCTTCATTACGACCCTTTGTTCTTTTGATGTCATGATAATTACATGTTTTGTATCAGGTGATGGAAACCAAGACCTTTATCGCGGTGCGCCAAAGCACTGCCAAAGAAACCGTAGCTCGCTTGAACGACGTAAAAATCAAAAACCAAAAGTTCCGAGTGCACCTCGTCAAGTGGTGAAGCCCATTGCAGCAGCTCAAAGGAAAGCCTTCTTCCTGCTTCTTGTTCCCCGTTCATTCGGATATTGGCCAAATAAGATCTAATTTCGATTACAGATGCCAAATGTCCCGCAGTAGAGAATGATATGGGTTGGTTTTAATCACACAACAACCAAGAAAGCAAGAAGCAAGAAACACTAACTACAGCTAAGAGTAACACAACACAATCCCATATCTATATCCCTTTTCATCCACCCCTCCTACTTCCGGCGGAATAACTAATACTAAATGGGCCATGGCTACGCGCAAGGCACGCGGAAATAGGTCGTCCGAATCGCCTTTGCGGATGCGGATGCCTCCTCTATATTTGTTTTATCTTTATCTTAAGGCTTTTCTATATTCCGTATTCTGTATTCCGGTCGCAAATACTTTAAACTCCGTCAGAAAAAGAATGAAGAATTTATTTCATGGGCATTCCTTTGGACCTTCCATATATCCCGCGCTTGCTTATCACGATACAATACGAACCATTCAACCCCACATTACCCTCACTTCGTGGCGAGGCCACTCTGCTTCAAAGTCCGAGCCAACTGCCAGCGAAGGAACGGGTTTTGGCCCGCGCGGTGGACCATTTGGTTGAAAGCTTCTGCATCGATACCTTGCGCCTAATGCAGTGGAAAAATGAAATAAACAGGATTTAGGTGAAGAGGTTGAGGTGTGGTGAATGGGTAATCAACTGAAGATGCGCAAGGAACAACAGTAATAGACAAAAGCAACTACAAGACAAAAGTACATGAAAGGACTGCTGACAAATATTCGTAGGTGTGAGCCCATGAAAAAAACAAAAACAGAAAGAGTTGTTGTTGTTTATATCTGCATAGGTAGTAGGTATTCATGTCTCACCTCCACCACTGCTTGTGCTCGCGCAGGGAACGACACACAGAGCGACCTCACTTTGGGCTGGGACAAGAAAGCAAGAAAAGGAACGAAATAGGAGAAATGGGAAGGAAGAATGAGGCAAATTCAAGAAGGGTTAAGAAAAGATGAAAGAGGCACGGTATCGAAAGAAGCAAAGAATACTGCGACTGGACAGGCAACTGTTATATTGAACAAAAGATCATTTGTGCAGAGATTTAGGGGAATGGGGATATTCTGAACGACTAGACTCGTGGCATGTGATGCCTTGTTTTCTAAACAAAATCTACATTAGCAAAAGCACAAACCTGAAGCATGGGCAAAAACGCGGGCGAGCATATTCCTTCTGGTAGGGCGTCAATAGACAGCTCTTTCTTGAGTTCGTTTTCCAACTTGAGCCGCAGCCGCTCCACCGACCTGATGTAATACAAGGAAGTTACTTAGAGAGCGTGAGTAACGAGCAAACAAAAAAAACACGGCAAAGAATTGGGCGCTTTTTACGCGCTCAAATTAAAAAAAAAATCCCATCGTAATGTATCAAACTTCAATTCAAGCGCAAAAGAAAGAAAATTGTAGAAAGGCAGCGACAAACATAATAAACAATGAAGTACCATAGAATAAGAAAAGAAAAAGAAAACACACTCATATAGAAAACGAATTATCACCACAAGCACTCACCGAGACGCCCGGAGGAATTGCGCTTTGGTGAGAGGCTTCTTGGGCGGTGCTTGTTTGGTGGCAGGCCGCTGCGATGCTTGCACTCCGCCCATCGCGGAGCCGAAAACCTTGGTTTGAAGGGGAAAGAAATGGAGAGAAAAGAGGGCGAAAAGGAAAGCGAAAAGAGGGGAAATTGGTTGGGGTGTGGTGTATGAGATATGTGAGGAGAAAAAAAATTATCATGTTCCTTCGATCCCTTTCTTTTAGTGCGAATAAGATAGGTCTGCACGCTCATATCATGACGGCCCCATTATATTAGCGCACACCCACCTTAGCGTCTCCACCGCCCAGCACGCCTCTAGAATATCCGCCAGCAGCTCCCGCTGCCCCCGCAGAGGAGGACTTCAATGCTTTTTCATCCACTTGATCGTGCAGCGCGGAAGATGACAATTCTGCAGCGATCCGGTAGTAGTAGGCCTGCAAGAAGCAGAAGAAAGTTTGTGTCGCGAGAAAAGTAAGAAAATGATGCTGTGAGTTGAGCTCTCCAGCGTTTTTACTAGAAGAGCTCTTCACCAAGTAAGCTCATTTATATCCTATAATGAAGCAATTGGTGTTTGTCTGAACTTGCATCGTGTGGGCAGATCGAGTGAAAGAATGGACCAAAAGGAGCGACAAGCGGACGCTCTAATGTCATACTCAACGATGATCCAGGCGCCCTTACTAAAAGGTACCTGCTTCATAACGCGGTCTCTGAGGTCGGGGCATTTCGCCACCGTGCGGCTCAACTCGTTGAACTCTTTCACCTTTACATGTAGGCACACATAGAGTAGCATGTAAAATACAAACGAGGACAAATGCACACGTAACCAAAGACACTACAAGAAAAAGCACGCAACTTTAGGCAAACGATTTGACAAGAAAAAGAGATGCCACCATCGCTAAAGTCGAGCAAATACAGGAAGGAAAGAGGTACCTGCAGACAAAATAAAAACAAGTTTAAATTTCATCCACAAGTATTCTCTCACTGGACACTCCATCTTCTTGTTTTCCCTTTCCTTTATTTCTCCCTCTGCATACTTTTTGTTCGTCTTCTCGGCCTATGCGTTTCTTTCTTTTCCTAATGCTCACCGTCATGCCCATGGCTTTGATCACTGCCGACATGGTGTCCACGTGCTCGGCGCACACCGCGCGCAACTCCAGGTTTTTACCCCTTTTGTGGGGGTGAAGTGGATCATTGGTTGGTTTGCCATCAGCGCAAAAATGGTTCAAAAAGAAGACAAGAAGGCCAACACAGTGTGAGAAAATAAAAGTCAAGAGGGTATCATTCTAAGCACGCAAACTCAGCAGATGTGCTCCATCATAGAATCATGACATGATACAGTCGCAAACAACATTAGATGCAACGCGCGTGTTGAAACGATGAAATGATTGCAGCTTTCCTCTCGAGGTTGAAACGGAAGGCAATCGCCACACATACGTATTCTTATCTGCAAAAAGAGAGCACCATTCGCATATCTTTACCTGGGGTCAATTCCATCCACATCGCAAATGCCTTTCCCACTCTCGAGTCGCCCTTTCTTTTTTAGCAAAAAATACTGTCATTCCACAGACACACATAACACACAGGACGGCGTACGCATGAGAGTTGGGTAAAAAGAAAGGTGTATTAGAGAGCGACCACTGTGAAGAAGGAACACGCGAAGACTAAGACGAAGAAAAGCACGGCCCTCCAGCAGTGATGATGACGCAAAAGCGCAAAAAAACAACAACAAAAATAACACAGAGAAGGCAGCGTGCAGTTGCAAGAGAAGTAGCGGCTTAAAAAGCTGTGGTAAAGCATCCAAGGACATGTGCATGTTCGTACTTCAAAAGGCTTCAAGCTCGCTTTCGCTCTTTCGTCGCGCTTCTTTCGTAACGGGTCTGTAGCTGCCAGCACCGCTGCGTATCTATTCGCCCGCCAAAGATGCGGCACACAGACAGGCGCATACATATAGGGGATGCACATGTAAATTGCAGTCTGGCCGAGTCAGGACGCAATCATCATACTATTATGTTACAGCAAAAGGTGCAGCAAAGCGGCAATAATCATTGAACACTGCTAAGTTTCATTTTTATCACATTCGTGGAGAGCCGACACCATGGAAAGACTCATTCATGCCTAGTCTAGTGCTTGACTATGATTGATGCTACAATCGTCAACGACGGCTAACACAAGCACGCACCGTTCGAACTTCCACGAGTCAGGGGGAAACAACGAAGTCACTGTACCGCTGCCCACTGCAAACACAAACAAAGCATCATCTCAGAGGGACACGCGTCAAGCATTAGGAGCAGTACCTCAGCCGCCCTAGGCCTCCCTCAATTATGAAAATATAGGTTGATGAAAAGGGCTATAGCGCCAATGTACCAATCTCCTCGATTCAAAGCTCGCTAGCATTTCATTCATATGACGGTGGACTTAAGGCTAATGAGCGTGAGGCACGAAATGTTTAGCTCACCTTTTGCCTTTTTCCCGTCCGCAAAAGCCAAGATTTTCGGCTGCACAGCGAGGCGCTTGCGCACTGGTACCACGGGGCGGCTCACAACATTCGAAGGAATGAATAGCAGCAGGCCTCCGAGGCCCGCTGCGAGCGCCTTCCTCATGTTGCGCTGTAAGCTTGAAGCTTTCCTTCCTTCAAAGGTATTCGTTGATAAAAAAAAAGCACAAAATCTTGGCGCGAGATTTACCATTTTGGACTTTTGGCACCCCTGCTTTTGGATCGTTCTTACCCGACCATTGCTCTAAAGTCGCCCTTTTGGGGTTAGTATATTCCAAACTGTCGTCTCGTTGTCGTCGAGCAAATCTTTGCTGCGCGGTGAAGCGGTGAAACTCAAACATGAAGGTGATGCGGTCTGTCCTTCTTTTCGTCTTGACAGCCGCACCGGCGTCGGCATTTGTTCCAAGCTACGCTCGCACAACTATTAACACTCGGGCGAAACCTCTCTCGGTGAGCATTTACATGGGGTGCCTCATATTTGCTGAGGGTTACATAACATGTATTTTGAAGCCCAGAAAAAGTTATGCCATAGGTCGGTTCCTAAAAAGTTGTGTCATAGGTCGGTTCCCTCGCATGCTTACTGCTCTTTTTTGCTTCGACAGGCTCTTGGCGATGGCTTCGCAGCTTGGTTTAACCTGAAGACGTCTACTTTCTATGCAGCCAAATCTCTGCCGCCAACGGTGGTACTCGCCAATGCGAAGGTAATGAAAAATATCTATTGAAAGCCAACTAGTTAACTAGCAGAACGACCTTGAAGAGAAAAAGTTGCCATTGCTTTCAATCGTAGTTTTCGTGAAACCTAAGTTGTGTCTCAACGTTGGTAGCCTATGTATCTACGCTTCTCATCGTATGTTCTTCATGCTGTTTGTGCAATACCTGCATCTTTTTTATCTGCGCTTAAACCCCCGAATATAGTACAACGCTGCAGTGCGCGAGTTCGGCGCCAATTCACAGGCGGCGAAAGCAGCTCTAAGAGAAGCAAAGGCTGCGATGGCGTCAGCACAGCAGGCGAAGGCGGCGGCAGCTGCAGGTTCGATACACGCGAGCCTCGTGTGCTGCCTCCTCCTCTTTTTGCCCTTTGCTTCCCTGCCCCCCTCACCTAGACCATACGTTACTTTATCTGGTTGCACTTGGTGTTCTGGCCTCTTCATGCTTGGACCTCTCTCATTCTCTCGTATCTTTGCCCTTCGCAGGCAACGGCAAACTTGCCTTCGTCGACTCCTCTCAGCACGCCAGCAGCACGACTCAGCCTCTGGTTGCCAAAGCAAAAGCGTCTCTGCATGCCCTTCAACAGCACGCTATTAGCGCATCTACGGCTACCTCCACCTGGTTCATGAGTGGCAGCGGCAGCAGCGGTAGTGCTACTGCTACAGCTGCAGTTGCTGCTAGTAGCGGTGGTTTCAAGAGCTTAGTGGGTTGCACGTTTGCGACCGCCGCTGGTGCGCTAGCTCCCTATTGCATGCTGCCAGCGTTCCTGGGGCTGTGGCGCCGGGAATACGCGGTAAAGAATTGCAGACTTCTGTGTTAGTGCAACAAGAAGTGTCATTCTCAGAAAGACAGTCCCTCGCCGTTGTTCTGGCCACACGCTGCCTTGCGTGTCTTGGACTCGAGTCTTGTGTCCCGTCCCTGTATCTTGCCTCGCGGCATGCGTGCAACTTTGTTTTGAGAAAGTTAACGAAAGCAAAGTTATACCAGGAGTCGTTGTCGATTTCTCTGCTCTTTAGTCCGTTTTTTGTTTCTTCTTGCATGCTTAGTCGTGTGTTCTTTGTCGCTGTTCAGGTCAGCTACGGGTACGCGCTGGCGATGGCGCTAGCAGGAGGGCGGCTTCTAGCCACGGGCGCTGGATTGCATCCTTTGGCAAAAGCCCAAGCGCTGGTTTTGGTGGCGTATGGGGTGCGGCTGGGTGTTTTTTTGCTGCAGCGGGAGCTGACCCTGGAGCGGTTTAAAGTAATGGCGAAACGCATCGATGAAAAGGTGCTTTCTTCCTTCTTCTCGTGCTCTCAATCTCTTCTTCTCTCTTCGCGTGGAGAAATGAGGAACAAATAAGGATGACTTTAACGCTATAGAAGGCACGCTTTAGATAATGAAGGCAGCCCTGTCGCATAAGAAAAAGTTGATTAATGCGATCGAATGAATGCTGGCGAGATCTCTGATGGTTGGTTTCTCTCCTATTCACACTGCATGCCTTCTTTATTCTATCTTGTGTGCGACAGCACGCTGAAAAGAACGGCGAAGCTTCCTCAGCTGTCTCGAATTTCCTCGCCCGCATTCCTTTCATTGTCTCAGTGGGCGCGCTCTACCTCGGTATGTGTGTGCTACTTTTCATAACTTGCGCACCGGTTGAATGCGTGCACACAGCAGAAAGGGTTTACTCCTTTTTAATAGCCTTCAGAGAGAGAATAGAAAGCACGAATTTGTATATACTGTATTTCCCTGGATTTAGAAGTTTACAAGTAGAGTGAAGTTTACTTTTTCCTTTTCTCAGACTTCAACGATTGCATTCAAGAAACCCTCCTAAATCTCATCCTAATCCCACCG
>Ga0307979_1003267_pt1 | contig 10968 bp, 5 predicted proteins | sample OrgLakmetage1058_FD_201833 | JGI IMG/M metagenome (GOLD analysis project Ga0307979, IMG submission 201833) | Saline water microbial communities from Organic Lake, Antarctica - #1058 | ecosystem: Environmental > Aquatic > Non-marine Saline and Alkaline > Saline | place: Antarctica: Organic Lake...
TTTCACCTTCCCGCAATTCTGCGGGACAGGCTACCCATTCGGTGAAATACAACAATTTCTAAATCGTCCGCCTGAGGCGGATAAGTAAAGCGCTTTTTCACTTTGTTCAACCCGCTCAACTTAGGTAATATTTAATGGGATAAAATCAGCAGAGACAATATTGATGGGGAAAAAAGCAGGGCACAAAAAAAGCCGGATGAAAAAATCAGCCGGCTTTGTTGGTTTAAAAAATAAAAGGCATGTATTATACTACTTTTACGTTAATAGCATTTAATCCTTTTTTTCCTTCTTTGAGTTCGAATTCAACTTCATCGCCTTCGCGGATTTCGTCTACGAGACCGCTGACATGTACGAAAAATTCTTCCTTTGAATCATTGTCAATAATAAATCCAAATCCCTTTGTGTCGTTAAAAAACTTTACTGTTCCGTTATTCATTGTAATAATTTAATGTGTTATAATCCGTGCAAAGATAATGTTATCTGATTGATTTATATTGTTTTTCTGAAATTTTTTTAATTATTTTCTTTTTTTCCTATTCCGGGGGGTTCACCAGCGTAATAAACTGGTGATTATACCTTTAGAAAGCGGGTAAAAATGCTGGTTTTCCGGGGGCAATTGCTGTTATACCCATGAACTGTCCAGGATTTCAATAGAAAAAGTAAGGAAAAAGAATTGGTAACTGTCTTTTTCGACGAATGACACGACATAGTATAACGCCTCAAATCCTGCTACACCCAGATAAATAGAGCTATTCCCATTAATCTAAATCATCTGCAAAGCATTGGAAACCTCACCTGGCCATGAAACGCCCGCCCCGCCAAAGGCTTTGTGTAAATAAAGGCTCATTTCATTTGATAATCGGTATAAGAAGGAAAACGTTGGTGTGTTCCTGGTTTGTCTTTCGCTGGCGCTGAACATTTTGAAAGATACCACTGCTGTATTCCGTCACATAATTGTGAATTTACTGACTCAAGTTTCGCACTTAAAAATCGGAATAGTGGAATATTGTATTTCAATAAGTTAACATCATCTAATAGTTAACCTTTGTGTTTCTTTGAGTCTTCGTGCCTTAGTGGCAGGCTTTCCAGAAGGCCACCAAGTTTCACCAGGATAGTCGTATAGCAAAACTGGAAAATATTAGAATTTGATATAGTGATATCTATATAAACAGTCATTTAATTAATATTCATGATTTTAAAAGAAATGCGAAACTTGAGTTAGTGACTTTCAGCATATGGGTCCGGCCTTGCGAAACAGGCCGGCCAGCTTACTCCACCACGCGCCGGGGGATATCCTGTGGCAGACGGCTCAGCAATTCGTAGTTCATGCTGTTGTTCATATCGCTGAAAGAGCTTACCGAGATGCTTTTGTCCTCCTGTTCACCTATCAGCACCACTTCATCACCTATGCACACACTTTCGAGGTCTGTTACATCCACCACCATCATATTCATATTTACTGCCCCTACCACAGGCACTCTTTTCCCGTTGATAAGCACATGCCCGAGGTTGCTGAGGTTTCTGCTGAAACCATAGGAATACCCTACCGGCACCGTAGCTATTTTACTGTCGCGGTTCGTCAGATAGCTATGGCCATAGCTCACATACTCCCCTTCGGCCACAAAGTTTACGCTCATCACCACACTCTTCCAGGAGAGCACCTGCCGCAGCGGATCCACAGGGATATTGCCATTAGTAAAGTGCATCATTTTGGTTTCGTTGCTCGGCCAGAATCCATAGCTGCTGATACCCACCCGCACCAGGTCTCTGGCAGAGTCAGGAAAATTCAGCACCCCTGCCGAGCACGCCATATGGTGATATTGCGGCGTAAGGCCCTGACTATCGAAATAGCGGCACACCTGGTTATAGCTCTTCATCTGACCGACGATGCGCATAAAATTTTCCAGGCTTTCGGCGCCGGCAAAGTGCGTGCAGAGCCCTTCCAGGTGCAACAGGTCTTTGTTAGCTTTCAGGAGGGCGATGACACGGTCAATATCGTGACTGCAGAAACCCGTGCGGTGCATCCCGGTCTCCAGCTCTATGTGTATCCTGGCTGCTTTTCCTAACTTGCGTGCCTTTTCGATGGTTTGCTCCAAACGCTTCATCGTGAAAACAAAAAAGGAGATGTCATTTTCTATCGCCCATGTCAGCGATTCGCTGTCGATAAAGCCCATAATCATCAGGTCGCAAAAATCCTGCTTCACCTTCAGGGCGCGGCGTGCCTCCTCCACGCTAAAAACAGAAAAGTGGTCCACCCCACAGCTCTCCACCATGGGCAGGATATCTTCAATTCCGTGTCCGTAGGCATTCCCCTTGATGACCATCGAATAGCGGGCATCCGGGCCGGCTTTGGATTTCATATAATCGATGTTGTTTTGTAAAGCCGACTTGCTGAGCTCGATGCAGGATGTGTATTGCATTACAGAATATTTTTCTTATTATTTAGTGTTTATCCATTATCTCCAATAGCTGCTGTATTCCTCAAATGAACTAAACCGGTTTTGCAAAGCAAGAAACCCCTGCAAAGCCCTACGGGAGCGCCTTGCAGGGGTGCCTCACAACGCTGTTGTTAGCCCACTCTTACTGGTTGATTAGCCGCTTTACCACACAACGATTCCCTTCTGTTTCTATCACTAACAGGTAAACCCCTTGACCCTGACGGGTAAGATCGATGGTAAAATCGTCAAGCGAGAGATCAGCCTTTTTTCTTACATAAACCGTCTCCGAAAGCGAGTTCAGCACTGTAATATCTACTTTACCGCTGAACGCCGCTGTTTTTTCAATGATGAAGCGTCCTTTAGCAGGATTGGGGTAGATTCTCAACATCCCGGCAAACGCTTGTTCATCAAGACCCACCGTATTTTTCACCTCCACCACCAATGGCTCAGAAACCGCTTCTGCCCCACATGCATTTTGGGCGATGACCATTATTTCAGCTTCCCCGGTAAACTGATCGCTCCAGTCCACCGCTGCTACGGTAGCCTCAGCGTCGATAGTTCCTGCCTCTGCGGGCACTATCTCCCACTGATAGCCGGTGGCAAAATCCACCTCCGCGGTGCTGTATTCCGCAGTGGTGTTAAACACCAGATCCACAGCATCCACGCCATCAGGCATCACGGCAGCAGCCGGTAACGGATTCATCATCACGCTTATGGTATCATGAACTTCGGCAGCACAGCCGTTGTTATCCGCAACACTTTCTATGATGAATACCGAGTCGGAAGTGATTAGCGGCTGCAACATCATCTCTTCGTTTTCTATCTCCGTGGTTTGGCCATTGATTACCACTTGCCACGGGGAAGCCCCCGACAGTGTTCCGTTAATTTCGAAAACGCTCTGCTCGCAGGCTTCAAACACTCCTGCCACTGTTTCTATCTGCGGCAGCGGATTTATGCCCAGTGCGCTCTCCAGCGTCACGGCCTGGCACGTACCCTGAGGTTCGAGCGTAAGCGAAAGCACCGTGCCTCCATTAGCTACATCTTCTTCTCCCGGATAATAAACCGGCCCGGCAACGGCAGCATCGCTGAATGCACCATCTCCGTTGGTGCTCCATAGCAAGGCGGAATAATTCACCGCTTCCACACCATTTATAACCAGCGAATCGCCGGCACAGATCTGTGCATCCGTAACACCTTCCGCTTCGGGATATCCCGGCAGGAATAAAATACGTTCATCGGTAATTTGATCCCCGTCCACGCCATTGGCCGTCATCGTTAAGGCTACCTGCCCGTTTTCCACATCCGCCGCTCCCGGCGTATATTCGGGGTGCAGGGCAGCTACGCTGTTAAAAGAACCATCTCCCGACGATTGCCATGTCACCGAATTGTAATGCGTGGCATCGGCGCCGTCCAGCACTACAGGTTCATCGAGGCACCCATACAAATCCGGGCCGGCATAAGCTGTAGTGGCTAATTCGGGCGGCAGCGCAATATAGTCTACCCACGTGCGGTCTTCGCCGCTGGATACCATGCCGTCTTTAATATATTTCCATGTAAAAGTATGTTCCCCCTGCGTAACAGCGTAAGACACTTTTTGCCAGTCGAGCTCTCCGGCCCAGCTGCCTTTTTCTTCCCCATCAATAAAAAACCTCAGGTAATCATATTCGCCCTCGGTAGATACTTTCCGGTAGAAGGAAATCGTATCATCATACATCATCTCATAGGCGATCTCCAAAACGGTTTGCTGATTATGACCGATAAGGCCGGAAGCCACAGCATAATCTCCTTCATAGACAGGATCTTCGGTAAGCTCCCATTCTTCTGCGCCACTGGTTTCCCAGTTAAACGTTTCAAAATTGCCGCTCTCCCAGTCTTCAATTATCATTCCCACCTTCAGGCTAAAGGAATGAAAATCGGCATAAGGGGTGCTGGATATGTTGTTATCTATGGTAACGAAGGAACCCACAGGGGCACCCGCATCCACGGTAACATTAAAATGAGCTTTCACGACGGTATCTGCATCCACCACCTCCATGATATCTTCTGCATTATTAATGGTAAGCGTGGGAGATTCAGAGATAAGCTGTGAAATGACTTCAGGAGCAGGGCAATGGCCGCTGTTTTCAATTTCTATGAAGATATCCGCCGTTTCGCCCGGATCAAGGCGCCCGTTATCATTCCCTTCGGTATCTGCCACCTGCAGGTTCCCGACAGATAAAACAGGAGCATATATCTTCATGGAAAAACTGCTTTCCCAAGCTTCAGAGCCCTGGGCAATAACATTAAAAGATACGGTATGGTTATCGGGGATACTGTCGTGGACCTGCACTTCAAAAGCCCCTTCTATCGTCATCAGCGATTCGGCGGGAATTGTGCCATAATCTTCCGTATCATCAGTAATGGTGATATAAGGATCCTGGCTCTGAATAGTTACCGTAACATCCTCGGCATCTTCGTTGCCTACATTTTCCATCGTCAGCGAAAGGCCCAGTGTTTCGCCGTATTCGGCAATGCTGTTACTGTTTCCGGCTTCGTCATTAAGCTCATAGCTGTTCTTAATTACGTAGGGCCCGTCGGGTGGTATCACCGTAATTTGCTCGTGATAGCGGAAATAATTTTGTTTAGTTACGACCACATCCACCATGGTTCCGGGCATCTGGGGCTCAATAGCGATATTGACCGGCGCACCTGTTCCTTCGGCTGTTCCCAGTATTTCGCCATCCACAGAGAGGGCAATCAACGTCCCTTCATCGGCAGAAACCTCAAAGAAGTCGGGGCCACTAAGCAAAACATCATTATGCACTACATCCAATTCCTGCGGCTGCTCGGAATACACCGTAAGGAAAGCGCCGCCGTGGTGGTGAAACAGGTGATAGGTCACTTCTTTGTTGTTGGTATTGTAGGGCCAGCTCGACTGCTGGAGGTAGTATTTTCCGGCGGCATTGCCAAAAGCCGGTTTAATGCCGCGGGGCTCCGGAGTGGAGCCATAGTCGGGCAGAAATTCGGGCCACATGTTATCATACGCGCCCCACACATAGGTGTCGTTGACGAAGGAGTAAGAGATTTCAGAGGCCGCAATGAGGCCCAAAGCGCCCGAAAGCTCATTATCCTCGTTAGTATGGCGGTGGAATTTTTCGGCAAAGGATTCGCTGCTGATGTTGTATTTCCCGGTCAGGCAGTTGATAGACATAATAAATGACAAATCCGTGTTGTAAAGGTCATCGATGTCATCATTAGTGTAATCGGGCTCTCCCCATCCCTGCTCAAAGCCGTGGTCGCGGTGCTGCAGCATAAAAGCGCCGCTGTTGAGGCCTTCGTTTACGCCGTCGCCACTGCCGTTGAGGGGCGGCAGGTAGTCGGGGGTATCTTCAATGTACCCTGTTCCCGATTCCCCGAAATAATCGATGACCGTGTTGGTGTTGGTGGCGGTAGACCAGGTGTTGGTGTTTCCGCTGTAGAGCACATTTTCGCGGCGCGGCTCTTTGCCCAGGCTGTTTTGCCAGAACCCATACACCGACTCACTGCAAATCTGAAACCAGCGCTCGGTTTGCCACCCCAGGGCGGTAATAGGATTATTGTAGAAATCGGCGTTGGTAGGTGGGTTCTTTTCATAATTGATAAACTTAGAAACCATCACCTCCAGTTGCTCCTCGTTATTGGCCGTGATGCGGGCAAAAACCATATCGGGCATATGATTGCCCGTTACATCGGCATAAATATTATCGGAAACGCAATAGCTGTCGTAAATGGGTGAAACCACCGTATTTTCCATATTTGTCCCGTAATCGCCCAGCAACAATACTGCTGCCGGGGGCGTATCCCAGTTGTTGTAGGCATCATTAAAGTAATCTTCGAGCACATCCGGATCGTTGGCTCCTATTTCGCTGAGGGTGACCACTTCGGTATGAATGCCCTGCATGTTGCGGAACCTGCGGATAGAGTCGGCCCAGGCCTGAAACGCTTCGCCGTCGGGCGTAACAATGAGGTATTCGCAACCTGTTGCGTCGCGGTTTTGCGTGTGCTGGTGGTAGTCAAAATCTTCTATCACTTCATGATTGAGCACCGCATCATCAATCATGGGGTCGAACCAGCGACTGCGGTAGCGCTCCTGGCCAAACCTGCCGTCGCCGCCGTGGTATCGCACTTCCACTTCAATATCGCGAAGCACCACCAGCTCTTTGGTGACCGGATTATACTGGAAAGGGGTAATGCCCAGCATCACCACATCCACGCCTCTTATTTTTTGCTTTTCGGAAAGATGCACCGGGTTTTGAGGATAAAAGGCATCCTTCTGATAGATTTTTTCGTCTTTGCTGTAGTGCAGCGGGCCGTCTTCGTCATCTTTGGGGATGCGTGGGGCGGGCGCCACCGATACGTTTTGGATGGTTTCTTTGCGCATGCCGGTAATTACCAGCTCTGCCTCAGCGTGGTTGGGCAAAGCAATATACCGCCCGTTACCTGGCAAGTTGGGCGCTCCCTCGTCGTTGGGCAGGAAATGGCCCGGCAATGTCACCGTTTTCATCGCCTCGCCTTTAATATCAATATCTTCGAGGGTAAATTTTTCCACAGAAAACTGCACCATCGTTTTGCTGCTTTTTGCTTCCTTCAGGGTGTAGCCCTGCTCACTCCGGGAATCGTTGTAGTTGTAGGTTTGTCCGAAAGCCGAAGTTCCCAGGAAGAAAACCACGGCAAATGCCAGTTTGGTTAAAAGATTTTTCATAAAATATTTTTTAGTAACGTATTCAAGGGCGTGAAGATATGGATTTTTTTGTAAACGGAATGTTAATATCAGCAAGAATGGCGGGAGCTCACCGCCCGACTAAAAGGTATACCGTGAACAGGGTTTGGAGCCATTTGGTTGAGGGTACTATATCAGCCAACTTTCCCTTGCGGCGCTGCAGGCAATCTCTTGCTGAAGAAAACTTCCGGTATGCAGGAAAAGTGCCAGGCCAGCACAGGTTTTAAATGAATATGGCAGAAGCATATTTAAGCGTACTGATTCACTGGCTCGGAAAGAGGGTTTCTTGAATCAAACCACAACTATCCGTCCACATTGCCTTATCCCACATTGCAGGATAAAAAAGTTGTTAACTGACTGTTTTTAAAAAGAATCATTTTTAAAATTTTCTCCAGGTATCACTACGGATTTTTTCCGGTAGAATATTACTATTTTATAGTTCATCAGAGTATATAGCTGTTTTTATCGTTTGTGTAGCCCCTTTGTTTTAATTGGTATCTGATAGTAGCAACAACCTAGTATGCCAGTATTCCCACATGTAGGTGAGCCATAGAAGCATTATTTGTTTTTTGGTATGTTGGGTGCAAGATTCAGGGAGCAACTACTTTTCCGGAGCAAGCCACTCTGCTCAGGACGGGCATGGTGCTGTTGGTGATGTGTTTTGGCGGAGGGTGTTCCAGAAGCCTCCTTTAATGCTGGGGGGCTGGCCTGCGTGTGACGCTGGCAGGTTCGTAAGCAGTATTTTGAGATGCCCTGCCGGCGACAAACACTTGCCAGCGGCACGTTCTATCCATCCGGAGGGCTTTTGAACAAAGGGACAAACATACCCACCGCTCATACTGCTGTTATATGAGCGGCGCATGCTTTAATCCTGTCAATGAAATACTTTTAATGTTCTTGTAGAGTAGAGCCTGATAGCCCAACCATTAACACTACGAATATAATGAAATAGTTAGACTATCAGTGCCCCCTTCATCAAACCGTGCATGAAGTTTTCCCTCACACGGCTTTCCGATAGAGTTCTTCATTGAGCTTTCGCAAGGGTTTTCAAACGCGCATACTTTTCTAAGTCTAACAGCCCTTTGTTTGCTACAAAAGTACTGTATGGCCGTTGGCGTAACTGCTTGTGCGCTTTCCTTCCTTTACTTTTCAACCATTTAAATAATTTGTAATCCAAATGCTTGATAATAACCTTGACCGTTTCCCAGATGTGGCTTACTTTACTAATCGAAAAGTAATTCAACCAGCCTATCAGCAGCGAGTTCAACTTGTATATCAAGGGTTCTATTTTCCAATGTCTCCGTTTGCGTAACAGCTCACGGATTTGTGTAAATAGTTTTGACCTCGATTTCATACTCGGGCGAACATTCGTGTAATTCTTTCTATTCCATGAAAATTTGGAACGAATCACCCTGAATTCAAACCCGAGAAAATATAAGCTCCGTTTGCTGATATGGAGAATAGATGTCTTTTCTCTGTTTATTGTAAGCCCCATCCGGCTCATCAAAGAATCCAAATAATTAAGGATTGCTTTGCTGTAGTAGTAATTCCCCATCAAAACAAAATCATCTGCATAGCGAACTATTCGGATATTTGCCTTGACAAATCTACCTTTGGGGTTATTTACTATCCGGTCAAAAGCGTGCAGGTAAATATTGGACAACAATGGCGATATTACCCCACCTTGGGGTGTACCTGCCACTGACTTGATCAATTCCCCATTGCGCATTTGCTTTGGGGCAGTTAACCATTGTCCGATAAGATCCAGAATCCCGTTATCACTAATGCGCTCTTTAAGCATAATGAAGAGTTTATCATGAGGGATTGTGTCAAAATATTTCGACAAGTCTGCATCATAAATAAATTGATGCCCTTCAAATAAATTCTTCTTGATTTGCTTTATCGCATCTTTTGCTCCTCGTTTGGGTCGAAATCCGTAAGATGTTTCGATGAAATCGGCTTCCCACAAGGGTTCTATAAGCATCTTAGCTGCCATCTGGGCAATTCTATCTTTGATGGTTGGGATACCTAATATCCGATATTCTCCTTTCTTTTCTTTGGGTATTTCAACATTCCGTACAGGGGAGCATTGATAAGTATTGGTGCGCAACTCGGTCTGTAGTTCGGTAAGAAATTTGTGCAATCCATAGTTTTCTATATCCGAAAAACTCACCTTGTCAACACCCGTTCCCTTCGAGTAATTCTGTCTTACCCTACGCCATGCTTCTACTAACACATAATCAAGACACAGCTTGTCTTTGAGACTATATGCTTTAAAGCTTGGTTCTTGCTTGGCTCTAATGTATAGCTTCCTTTGAAACACACGAACACTCTCATCTGTCATTGCTGACGATGGACTTACTAATAGATTTTTATCAATATAGGTCGTTCTGTCTTTCATATTAGCATCTCTAAAGTAAAGCCCCTTCCCTAACCAAAGGTTTTGTTGTCCTTTGAGTCAACCAGTACTATGGGCTTCTCCGACTTCTGTAATATCCATGCTCTATTTCGCTATGCTTATAAGAGCGTGTTTAGGGTTGCCATCCTTAATATTACAGCTCTCCCACAGCCTGTCCCGCACTTTAGCGGGATTCCGTATTAATCCATCTATAATCACGCAATCCCTATGACTCCGGCAGTTTACTAAATTTCATGCGACTGTTATCCATTTAGTATGGCTGGGTTCAAGACCGTCAAAACTCTCCCCAAATCTGCTGATACACATCTCGAAGCTACTACGGGTTCACACTTTCGTATTACAGCTTGATTATTTGAAAGAACGAAGCTTCAGCATCCTCCTCACGGAGTTATCTGTTCGTTTTTCTTCAGGGTGAACAGTCAATTACCCTGATAGGATTTGCACCTCCTGGATTAATGCAGCATCGTGGCACACTAACGGTTAGTATAAGAATAGTAGCCGACTTCGTCGCACTTCCCTGTCAAGTTACAAGAAAGTTGAAGCGGGCTACAACCTTTGAATTCACTACTATCTCGGCTATTATTTTTATACATTGTTGAACTCAACCTAAAGGTAGCTCACCATCAGTTTATTCGTCTTACGTATAAGGAACTATATACCAAAACTTATACGAATGAAAGATTTAAAAAATCAGGATGAAGATACAAGGTTTTCTTTATCTGAACAAGGAAAAAGAGCGATTAAAAATTTCAGGCAACAGTTAAGGGTTGCTAATCGGACCGATCAAACGGTCAGGAACTACACCCGGAGCATCGAAGGTTTGATGAATTTCCAGCATGAGTTACCTGAAAACCTTGATGTAGACCAAATCATTGATTTCCTTCATGATTTGAAAATTGAAAAAGAACGTAACTGGCGGACCATTAAAATCTATGTGGCAGGCATTCGCTGGTACTACCAACATGTGGTTGGCGAAGAAGAAACAGCCATGTCCATCCCCTATCCGAAAGAAGAAAAATCACTGCCAAAAATCCTAAGCCGGGAGGAACTTACCGATCTGTTCAATGCCTGCTCCAATCAAAAACACCGGGTCATGTTCCGGTTGATGTATTCTTCCGGGCTGCGCAGGGGCGAACTCATCAGGCTTACCCCTGACGATATCGATACCAAAGATGGCAAATACCGCGTACGCATTTTACGAAGCAAAGGCAACAAAGACCGTTACACGGTTTTATCAAAAAAGGTACTGGAGGAACTACGTGAATACTACATCACCTGCCGGCCTAAAACCTATCTTTTCAACGGACGCTACAAAAGCCAGCCCATGAGCAGTGAAGGGCTCCGGCATGCTTTGGCGGCAGCCGTGAAAAAAG